>Ga0206909_1013_pt1 | contig 39950 bp, 42 predicted proteins | sample Alteio_BWOrgHeat_76_FD_152943 | JGI IMG/M metagenome (GOLD analysis project Ga0206909, IMG submission 152943) | Enriched cells from forest soil in Barre Woods Harvard Forest LTER site, Petersham, Massachusetts, United States -... | ecosystem: Environmental > Terrestrial > Soil > Temperate forest >...
CCGAAATAAAAAAGGGAATAGCTGAATTTTCTGATAAGTTCATTGAACAAAGAAATGAAATAGATGAATTAAGGCATGAAATGCACTTAATCAAAATGAAATTAGCAGCATACGCAAGACAAATGACGGCCCTTAGCCCTGAAAATTATAAAAGCGATAATCATGAATCTTTGAAAACCCGTTTTACTGCCTTTAGAAAGTCTTTTACTGAAACAAAAAAGGTTTTTAGTGCCTTTGAGGACAAATGGCTTAATTAATCCTGCTTTCCTGAATATACCTGCGGAGATTGTGTAATCTCAGGAGCAGCAACCGAAGCGGGTACAAATATTTTTGGTGATAATTTTGCTTGCACAAACACTACCGAGATTGAATTCGGTATCACTAAACTTTCTTTCAAATCCTTCAGTGGTGTGACTTTGGAGGCTGCACAATCGATATTTTATGGCCAATACCATTTATTTACTTATTATTTAGTTTCAGGTAATTTTCAAAATTGGTCAAGCCGGCAACAATTACAAATATGCGTTCTCTTGTTTGCGGCACTGCTTTCAGCTGAATCATTATCTGAAACAGATTGTAAAACGTCAGCAAACATCTATTTGTAATGTATTCTTGAATTCAAAGAGCTGGTTTTAATCCTAAAATTTTATTTAAATAAATTAATTAGATATGTCTTCATATAATATTGATAATTAAATATTATTAATATTATATTTAATACAATAATAACCCAAGCGTAACATTCAGTTAATAATTTGATAACATTCGAGGTCTTTCTTTGGGTCATTAAATTCTAATTAAACACCTTTTATGAGAAAATCAAACCTAACATTAAAACTGCTTTTATTAAGCGCCATTTTAATCTTTTCTGCAGGCATCTTAAAAGCCCAATACCTTTGGAATTCAGACTCTGCATATAAGGCAGGAGCACCGAATTCGGGCAGGCTTTGGGGATATGCATTCAGTGATTATTATTACAAGGGGCACAGCGATTCATTGAATCGTGGAGGTTCGAACCAATATTCGGGTATCCCTCAAAGCAGGACTGCTTTTCAGTTTCGTCGTATTTATTTGGGTTACGATTATAACATTAATAAAACCTTTTCGGCTGAAGTCTTATTGGCAGCAGAAAATGATTACCCTACTGGTAATGCACCTGCTACAACAACTACTGCTACAGGAGATCTATTGCAGGACAACAACTTGACTTTCTATATAAAATTGATGAACCTTCGCTGGAAGAATATCTGGAAAGGAACCGATTTAGTTGTTGGCCAAGTAGCTACCCCTGCTTTCCCGCTTTTGTCAGAAAAGATTTGGAATTACAGAGACATTGAAAGAACGATTTCTGATATCCGCCGTACACCTTCTTTTGACATGGGTGCTACTTTGCAAGGGCGTTTTGATCCTAAAGCAAACTTTGGGTATGATGTAATGGTTGGCAATGGTACTCAGGCAAAACCTGAGAGTGATAATTTTAAATGGTTCTACGGTGATGTTTATGGAAAATTTTTGGACAAGCATTTAATTCTTGATTTGTATGCAGATTATAATAGGCTCAATTGGGTACCTACATGGCATCATTCAAGGCAAATGCTCAAAGGATTCATTGCATATACTTCCAAACCCCTCACTGTAGGTGTTGAAGGATTTATCAACAATCTCAAGAATGACAATTTTGCTTCAAAAATTGCGGGTGGGGTTGACACTTTAAGTGTTGCGGCAAAAGGCATATCCTTCTATGTGCATGGCGACATCATCCCTGATAAATTAAGATTCTTTGCCCGTCTCGACCTTTATAACCCTAATAATATTGTCAACAACAGTGTATATAATAAGTACGTTGGCAATACAGGTAATTATAACGATAACTCATATGATGGCGCTACTGGTACCACTGCTACAGGAGATGAAACGTACAAGCAAATGTTCATTTCCGGTGGCCTGGATTTTTCACCTGCGAAAAACATTCACATCATGCCTAATATCTGGTATGAAAGATACAGCACACAATTGACCACGGCAAATACGGATCACGATCTTGTTTACCGAATGACATTCTTTTATTCGTTCGGTAAGGATTATTCAAAACAATATTATTAATTACAAGTAAAATAAATTTCACTGTATGAATTATCTCTTGAAAAAAATCAAATTATCAGCAGCGGTACTGCTTGCAGCATCATTGCTTGGTGCAAATACATTGCAGGCGCAGGGCAGCGATGACAACACCATTCTCGGTGCAGGAAGTACATTCGTCTATCCTTTGTTCTCAAAACTGTTCTCTGTGTATAATCAAAAAACAGGGTTGCAGGTAAATTATCAATCCATCGGTTCAGGCGGCGGGATCTTGCAATTGACAAACAAAACCGTTGACTTCGGAGATTCTGATGCACCATTGACAGATGACCAGGCAAGCAAAATGGGCGCTCCTGCATTGCATATTCCAATGTGCGCAGGCGCTGTGGTGATAACATATAATTTGCCCGGCATTACTGCAAATTTAAATTTCACACCCGCAGTTTTGGCAAATATATTTTTAGGTACAGTGAAAATGTGGAACGATCCGAGCATCGTTGCTTTGAACAAGGGCATTTCAATTCCTGCATTCCCCATCATCATTGCGCACAGGACCGATGGCAGTGGTACAACAAATATTTTCACACATTATCTTTCTGCAGTTTCTCCGGCCTGGGCTTCAAAAGTTGGAAGCGGCGGTGCGGTTAACTGGCCTGCAGGCCTTGGTGGCAAAGGAAGCGAAGGTGTTGCAGGTTTGGTAAAACAAACTCCGGGCACCATCGGTTATGTAGAATTGGCTTATGCAATGCAGAACAAAATGACACAGGCAAAGATCCAGAATACAAAAGGGCAATTCGTTGCACCAAGTGTTGCTTCTACCATTGCTGCAAGCAATATCACATTGCCTGCTGATTCAAAGATCTTCATCGTGAACAGTGCAGCTGCAAATGCTTATCCGATCGCTGGTTTTACATGGGCCTTAATTTACAAAGAACAGAATTACAGCGGCCGCTCTGCAGTACGTGCGCAAAAATTGTTGCAATTGCTGTGGTGGAATATTCATGAGGGTCAGCAATATTGCGAGCCTCTCACTTATGCTCCTTTATCTCCTGCAGCTACAAAAACAGCAGAAGCAATTTTAAAGTCTGCAACATATAATGGCAAAGCGATATTGAAATAGGCAGAACGTGAAACGTGAATAGTGCGTATTTGCATGTTCAGGTTTTATCTTTCATGATTCACGCGTTACCATTCACGAATAACAATGGACAATAACCAATCAAATATTTACCCGCAGAATGTCTTTGCGGGTAAATATTTAAATAAAAGCCTCACCGTGAAAGCAGCAAAAACGGCAAAGCATTCCAACAAACAGATACGTGTAGAAAAGGTGTTCAAGCAGGCTTTAGTGCTGATCGCCTTGTCAATGGTCATCATTGTGCTCTCTATTTTTTTTACGCTTGTTGTTCAATCGCTTCCTTCCATTAAAGCGCTTGGCTGGAAATTTCTCGGTGGCAAAACATGGGATCCCGTAAACAATGTCTTTGGTGCATACCCATTTTTGATCGGCACATTGATCACTTCTTTTTTAGCATTGGTCATCTCAGTGCCATTCTCATTTGCCATTGCAATTTTTCTGGGAGAATATTATCCCAAAGGATGGTTGAGTGAATTGCTGAAAAATGTGATTGAACTCATCGCTGCAATTCCTTCTGTCATTTATGGTTTTTGGGGTGTGTTTGTTTTGGTACCGATCGTGCGCGACCTTGAAACAAAATTCGGCATACTTCCGTACGGCATCGGCATCTTTACAGCATCATTGATCCTTGCTGTGATGATCGTTCCTTATGCAGCATCACTTGGCAGAGAAGTGGTGCGCATGGTTCCGTCAGCATTAAAGGAAGGTGCATATTCATTGGGCGCAACAAGATTTGAAGTGATAAAGAATGTGGTCGTTCCTTATGCAAAATCAGGATTGTTCGCAGGCATCCTTCTTTCACTCGGCAGAGCGCTCGGCGAAACAATGGCCGTGACAATGGTGATCGGAAATTCACCTTTGATCCCTGACAGCATCTTTGCGCCGGGGCATACAATGGCAAGTGTGATAGCAAATGAGTTCACTGAGGCCGCAGACACCGTTTATCTTTCTTCATTGATCGAAATGGGCCTGTTGCTATTCCTCGTTACTGTAGTGATAAATGTAATTGGCAAACGCATCATTAAACGCTTTACAAATGAGTAAGACTGACGCACACATAAAATGGAGGATCGCTAAAAGCGGCGCAGCAAAGACCATCATCATCATACTTGCGTTTGCATGTGTCATTCCTTTGCTCGCAATATTTTTTTACATAATTAAAGAAGGCATCACAAAGATCAACTGGCATTTTATTGTCAATCTTCCAAAGCCCGTTGGCGAAACAGGCGGCGGTATTGCAAATGCCCTGGTCGGAAGTTTATTGATTGTTCTGTGCGCCTCAGTGATCGCGATACCGCTGGGCATCTTGTGCGGTATTTATTTAAGTGAAAACAGATCAACAAAACTTGCTTACTATAGCCGCCTTGCAGTTGATATAATGCAGGGCGTGCCTTCGATCGTTGTCGGCATCATCATTTATTTCTGGTTGGTAAAACCTGCATTGCCATTCACCGGCAAGCCGCTTGGTTTTTCTGCATTGTCGGGCAGTGCGGCACTTGCGATCATGATGATGCCCATTATCATTCGTTCAACAGAAGAGACATTGAAACTGCTGCCTGATTCATTGCGTGAAGCGGGACTTGCATTAGGACTTCCTTATCACAAAGTGGTGATGAGAATATTATTGCCCTGCGGAATAAGCGGTGTATTGAGCGGTGTGATACTTTCTGTAGCAAGGGTCGCAGGCGAAACTGCACCATTGCTCTTCACTGCATTCGGCAATCCGTACATGAATACGAATATCCTGAAACCTATGCAGAGCCTGCCTTTGCTGATATTCAACTACGCAACAAGCCCTTATGATGACTGGCATGATCTGGCTTGGGGCGCATCATTGATATTGTTGCTCTGGGTATTGATCTTAAATATTTCTACAAAGCTCATAACAAGAAAATGGAGAGTTCAATTGTAAATTCAAGCGGCTTCAACGCATGGTTTGGAGAGAACCATGTAGTAAAGAATGTGAACATCAGCATACCGAAAAATAATGTTGTTGCGGTGATGGGCCCATCGGGTTGCGGCAAAACAACTTTCCTGCGCTGCATCAATCGCATGCATGAATTGATCCCCGGAGCAAGAAGCGAAGGAAAGATGATGCTGAACAATGAGGATGTGTATGAGATGCATCCGATATTTGTTCGATTGAAAATAGGAATGGTATTTCAACGCCCAAACCCGTTCCCGAATTTAAGTATCTATGACAATGTGATCGCAGGATACAAACTCAACGGAATGAAATTGCCGAAGGCCGAGAAAGATGAGATCGTTGAAAAGTCTTTATCCCGTGCGGCCCTGTGGAAAGAAGTAAAAGATTCGTTGCATAAAAAGGGAACATTCTTGTCGGGCGGCCAGCAGCAGCGTTTGTGCATTGCACGTGCCATTGCGATGGAGCCTGAAGTTTTGTTGTTTGATGAGCCTACTTCCGCGCTCGATCCCATTTCAACTTCGAGTATTGAAGAATTGTTTCATGAACTCAAAAAAAATTATACGCTCATCATCGTTACACACAATATGCAGCAGGCTGCGCGCGTAAGTGATAAGACCGCATTTTTTTATGTGGGTGAATTGGTGGAATATGATGATACCAAACTGATGTTCACCAACCCGAAAGATGTAAGGACGCAAAATTATATTACGGGAAGATTTAGTTAATTGATTTGATGTTTTGTTGTTAGCTGAACGATGACAGCAATTCTTAATTTTTAATTTTAATTTTTAATTGACATGACCCAGTTAGAATCAGAGATAAAAGCGGTAAAACAGGAAGTGATAAACATGTGGATGCTGGTGCAAAGCCAGCTGAGCAAAGCGCGCAATGCGATATTGTTGTATGACCGTGATCTTGCGCGTGAAGTGCTTCAGCGCGAAAAACGCGTGAATGCCTATGAACTGAAAATTGACCGCGACTGCGAAAATATCTTTGCGCTGTACAGCCCTGTGGCAGTGGATCTCCGCTTTCTGCTGGCTGCATTGAAAATAAACAACAACTTGGAACGCATTGGCGATATTGCAGAAGGCATTGCGCGTTATGTGATCGATTCGCCGGTGGCATTCAATAAGTCGATCCTCGAAACTTCGCAATTGATAAGCATGTATGAAGATTCGATCGTGATCATGGAAGACACGATGGTGGCTTTTGAAAATGAGGACACCACGCTTGCAAGAACGATCTTTAAACGCGATGAGATACTGAATACCATTAACCTGAATGCAAACAAAAGCATCAGCGCATTGATACGGTCGAACATTGATTTTACCGAAGAGGCCATTTATATTTTATCCATAATCCGCAAGCTGGAAAGAGTGGGCGATCAATGCACCAACATTGCAGAAGAGATCATCTTTTACGTAGAGGCAAAAGTGCTGAAGCATCAGAAGGTTTAGAGATAAATGAAAGTAAATGTCAGGAAGTATATCCATCATTGCAGTGACAATACTAATCACTCCATCCTTCGTTTATCATTGGTGATAAGCTGAATTTATACCCAACGCGTCTAACGGTTTTTACACAATCAATTCTGGATTTTTGCTTATTCATGTAATGTTTACATTAATTGTATTGTTAGTGATTAGCACCTCATCTCTCAAAATTATTTTGAGGATTTCATGGCGTGAAAACACACGATTGGATTTTGGTGCAAGTAAATACAATAATTCAAATTCCTTTTTTATGAGTGCGACCTCTTTATTGTTAATGGACACCGAGAATCGTTCCGAATCTATTAGTAATGTCACCTATTTTAATGACGTTATAATCTTCCTTTTTAAATGCCCGATTCATTTGATTTAAGACAACGGAAAAAATTGTTAAACATATAATGCTAATGAATAATTGTTTTACTAAATGCGCTAACTTTACAAAAGAAAATAAGATTCTGTATCGAATGTAATGGCTATGAGATTTAAAATGATATCATACTGCAAATTCACTTTTATCGGGATATCTTTTCTATTTTGCATCTCTGCTCATGCACCTGCTTCTGCATTAACCGTTAAGTATAATCTCTCAGTTTGTAAAAATAACAAAAACGCATCTTTCTCTTTTCTTGCCGCTTCAAATTCTTTAAATAAAAGAAATAGCGAACCTGATTTTACGATGCGGCAGCGTTTGGATAACAAGAGAGTAATTGCCGAACTTCCTTTTCAACAATTCAACTTGCCAATTGATTTCTTCTACATCAAGATTCGCTTTTTTACAAGTGCATCGTATATTCTTTCATTAAGCCATTGTCCTAACTATTTAAGGGGACCTCCTTCACTTTTCATTTAATTTTTCTTCTTTTTACCGGGAACAATTCTGTCCATTGATTTGGCAGTTAAAATAATGTCCGGGTATTTTTCCAACATTTATCCGTTCATCAATTACTTGTATGAAACAGGATATTAAGCATACTAAAAAAATTAAAATGAAAAAGATATTATTATCTGCAATCATTATGATTGCTGCAAGTTTTTTAAATTCTGTATCAGCCCAAAAAATTCCTCAAAATATCACAACTGCATTCTCAACAAAATATCCAAATGCAAAAGTTGATAAGTGGAGGATCTTTAATGATAATTATATTGTTGAATTTTTTTCCAATACAAAAAACGACAAAAAATCATTCGCATATTATGACATACACGGGAACTGGATAAAAACAGAAACTAAAATAAGATGGACATGGAGATTGCCATTAGATATGCAAACTGCTTTCAATAAAAGCGGTTACAGGGCATGGTTCATAGAAGAAATTAAAAAGGTTGATGGCCCCGGACAGGATGAATATTTGTTTACCGTTGATAACAGGGATATGTTAGACGGTGACCACATGGACGTTTTTTTCAAGGAATTCAAATTGTATTTCAAGGATGATACTTTGATAAAAAAAGAGATGATAGATTAAATAATAATTGCGCTTTAATTACATCAGACATTTTTCCTGAGCTTTTTACAGTGAAAATGCAGTATTTATTGAGCCAGCTTTCTCCTCTTTTTCAATTCAGATTTATTCAGCCCATTTGTTGAATAATATATTTTTCAGCTTAGGAAAATAAACAGTTCATCATGAAATACTTTTTGTGTGCTTTATTTTTAACCTTATCGATGATTTCTTATGGCCAATCGAAGATGCTCACTTTGCAAAATGTTTTAGAGAGTGTTGCCGCAAATTATCCTTCTGTAAAAGCAAAGGTTTCGCTTGCAAAGGCTTCAACTTATTCGCTCAGTGCAACGCGTAAAGATTATTTACCTGAATTGATAGTTGCCGATCAGTATCAATATTCAACTGCCAATGGATTGGCTGGTTCGTATTTTTCAAACGGCGGAACAGCTATTTCTACATCAAGCAGCATACATGCAAACAATAATTATGAAGGTATCTTCGGAAGTTTTACAACCTTAATGGTTGACTGGCATGCGTTTGATTTTGGCAAAGTGAAACAGAATGTCGCATTTGCAAAATCGGAAGAGCAATTATATAATGCTGATTATGCAAATGAAATTTTTCAACAGCAAATAAAGGCTGCTGACATTTATTTGCTGTTGAGCCTCACACAAAAGTTAGTAGCGGTTGAACAGGGAAATCTAGATAGGGCTTTAGCGTTTCGCCAATATGTTGTTTCGCGCGCGCAGAACGGATTGGTTGCAGGCGTTGATAGTTCTTACGCAAACGCCGAAGTTGCCAGCGCTCAGTTGGCTTTGCTTCAAAGCAAAAAGCAAGTGGCGCAACAAAAGGTACAACTCGCAACAATTACAGGTTTAGCTACAAATGATATTTCAATTGATACAACTGTTTTTTTAAACTCAATCCCCAATAGCACTATAGCAGATTCTGTTTCCGTTTCAAACAATCCTTCTTTAGTCGTTGCAAAGCAGGAAGTGCTGGCTGAACAGGAACATGCATTAACTGTGAAAAAGTCTTCTTTGCCAACAATTGATATTTTGGGAATCGGATGGGCAAGAGGTTCAGGCATCAGTGATGCTACAAACGATTACAGCAGTAAAATAAGTGACGGTGTACCTTATCAAACTTATAATTACATGGCTGCTTTGGCGCTTGATTGGAACATTACTTCTTTGTTTAAAACAAAGCAGCAATACGAAGCAGCGCAACAAGTGGCACTATCATCACAATTTGACCTGGATGAGGAAACAATAAAACTGCAAGGTGAATTTGATAATGCAAAACTGGAATATCAATATGCATTGCAGCAAACAAAATTAACTCCGGTGCAATATCAATCGGCTTATGATGCATACACACAATCCAATGCGCGCTACAAAGCAGGACTTACGGCGTTGCCCGAATTAGTGCAGGCATTGTATACGCTGACACAAGCTGATGTTGACAAAGCCGTTGCTAACAACAATGTCTGGCGTGCCCTTTTACAGGAAGCTGCAGCAACAGGGGATCTTCCGATCTTTTTACAACAATTACCTTAAAGAATAGTGCTAAAATCAAACTATGAATCTTGTAACAAGTGCATTGAAACGTCCCATTACCGTAATTGTTCTTGCAGGCAGTTTACTCTTATTTGCTTTGATAGGTTTGCGGACGATACCCATCGATATTTTTCCAAAACTTAATCTTCCTACAATTTATGTAATTGAATCTTACGGTGGCATGTCTGCACAACAGATGGAAGGTTTTTTTGCCACAAGAATGCAGGACCAATTTTTATATATCAACGGCATTCAAAAAATTGAAAGTAAAAATATTCAGGGACTAACAATTTTGAAACTCAGTTTTTATGAAAGTACTGATATGGCAGAAGCTTCTGCAGAAGTTGCGTTGCAGGTAAACAGAGCATCAGGATTCTTTCCGCCCGGTGCGTTACCTCCGCAGGTGATCAGGTTTGATGCTTCGTCATTGCCTGTGGGCCAATTGGTTTTCTCAAGCCCGGATAAACCATTAAAAGATATTTTCGATTTGGCTGTAACCCGCGTGCGGCCAATGTTTGCGCTTGTCCCAGGCTTATCCGCACCACCACCTTTTGGGTCCAATGCACGATCTGTAGTAGTAAATGTTGATCCCGATAAACTGCGTAGTTATAATATTTCTCCCGATGAAGTGGTAGCGCAAATTGCCAAATCAAATATCATGTCTCCATCGGGGAATCTGCGTGCAGGAAACACCATGTATATCACATCCATCAATACTTTAGAAAACACGATAGATGAATTTTCACAGATTCCAATTAAGACAAAAGATGGGGCCACTGTCTTTATTGGCGATTTCGCTAAAGTAGAAGATGGTGCCGATATAACAGTTGATTACGCGTTGATCAATGGCAAAAGGTCTGTTTATATACCTGTTGTAAAAACTGCAGATGCATCAACCTGGGATGTGGTGCAAAAGTTGAAAGCTACCATTCCGCAGATGCAAAGTTTATTGCCCGATGATGTGAAACTGAGCTATGAATTTGACCAATCAATATTTGTGATAAATGCAGTAAAAAGCCTCATCACTGAAGGAGTGCTCGGGGCTTTGCTTACAGGTTTGATGGTGCTTCTTTTCTTGCGCGACTGGCGAAGCAGTCTGGTGGTTATCATCACCATACCTGTTTCTATTTTATCTGCATTATTGTTATTAAAAATGGTCGGTCAAACTATCAATATTATGACATTGAGCGGCCTCGCTTTGGCCGTTGGCGTGCTGGTGGACCAGGCAACAGTGACCATTGAGAATATTCACCAGCATTTAGAAATGGGCAAACCTTTACGCGCCGCGGTCTTTGATGCATGCATAGAAATATCTTTCCCCTTGCTGTTAATCTTACTTTGTATCCTTGCTGTGTTTGCACCTTCTTTTATGATGACAGGCGTACCAAAAGCAATGTTTCTCCCATTGTCACTTTCCATCGGTTTTGCGATGATCATTTCATATTTATTGGCACAATCCCTGGTTCCGGTTTTATCAAATTGGTTGCTTAAAGAAAGCATGTTTGCCTATAAGCATGGACAGTTTCATTCACATGCAGGAGAAACTTTCAATGACGAGGAAATAAAACAGGTAGATGATCACTTGACAGCAGAAACCGCAGAGCCAAAAAAGAATGATTTTTTTGAAAAGGTGAAAATAAGTTTCATGAAGGCATTAAACATCATGATGCCGAAAAAGAAATTGATCGTTGTTTTTTACGGAGTAATTGTTATCGTCCTTACAGCTGTTTGCATCAATCTGATTGGAGAAGACATGATGCCGCACACCAACGGTTCACAATTTCAAATACGCATTAAAGAACCTGATGGCACCAGGTTGAAAGTAACAGAAGCCGCTGTGAAACAAGTGCTAAGTATTATAGACAGCACAGTAAATAACCATGTGGATATTACTTCTGCTTTTGTAGGGTTGGTGCCCAGCAGTTATGGCACCAGTAATTTATACGTGTTCAACAGCGGTACACAGGAAGCGGTGTTGAAAGTAAACCTCGATGAAAAATATAAAACGGATATGGATGAATTAAAGGATGCGCTTCGCAAGAACATCGCTTATAAAATGCCTGAATTAAGGATATCATTCGAGCCGATCGAGCTGACTGATAAAATTATGAGTGAAGGTGCTTCAACACCGATTGAAGTAAGAGTAGCAGGAAAAGATATGAATCAAATTGAAGGCTATGCAGATACTTTGGTAAATAAACTAAAGCAGATAAGTTATCTCCGCGACGTACAGATTGCGCAGCCGCTTGCTTACCCAACTATTAATATCACTGTAGACAGGTTCAAAGCTTCACTGTTTGGATTAACTGTTGATGAAGTTGCAAAGTCTGTAACTGCAAGCACCTCCTCAAGCCGTTTTACAGAAAAAAATTTATGGCTTGATAATAAAACCGCATACACTTATCAAACACAGGTACAGGTGCCTGAATACGCCATGACGGATATGGATGAGCTGAAAGAAATACCTGTGATTCCAGGAAAGAACAGGCCATTATTATCTGATGTTGCAAATTTTAATATAGTGAATGAACCCGGTGAATATGACAGAAGCGGACCGAGAAGATATTTAACAGTGAACGCCAATTTATATAAAAAAGATTTAGGCACAGCCACAAAAGCTGTACAAAAAATAATTGAGAATATGGGTCAACCTGCAAAAGGTGTTACGATTGATTTAAGAGGAATGAGCAGTTTGCTTATTGATACATTAAGCAGTTTGCAAACAGGTTTGCTCTTTGCAGTCGTTGTTATTTTATTATTGCTTTCTGCTAATTATGAATCATTCAAATTAGGATTTACTGTTTTAATTACTGTACCCGCAGTCATTTTAGGATCGCTGATATTGTTGCTGGCAACAGGTTCTACGCTGAATCTGCAATCATACATGGGTATCATTATGTCAATTGGGGTTTCTGTAGCGAATGCGATCTTGATAGTGACCAATGCTGAAAAATTAAGGCTGGAATACAAAGAATCATCAAGAAGCGCGGTTGTTGCCGCAGGTATCAGATTGCGTCCGATCTTAATGACAAGCATGGCTATGATCGCAGGCATGATACCGATGGCATCAGGCTTTGGCGAAGCTGGTGAACAAACCGCACCATTGGGTAGAGCGGTTATAGGTGGACTGATCGCTTCTACTTTTGCTGCATTATTTATTTTGCCATTGGCCTTTGCATGGGTTCAAAATAAAACATCACTTCAATCTCCGTCTTTACTTCCAAAAAAATTTTCAATGAAAAATTTATCAGGTGCACAAAGCCTCACACTTCTTTTTATAATTATAAGCATTATAGCTGTTTCATGCGGCTCAGGTGAAAAACCGGTTGATATGACAGATCATTCAACAACTTCTAAAATTGATTCATCAAAAAATGAAATTATTTCTGTTGATCAAAGATCGGTTTCATCCTATATACAATTGCCGGGGGAATTCAAACCGTATGAAATAGTCAATATTTATCCCAAAGTAAATGGCTTTATCAAAAATGTTTATGTTGACAGAGGAAGCGTGATAAAAGAGGGCGAAGTGTTGATGACACTCGATGCTCCGGAAATAGATCAGCAAGTTGCAGAAAGTAAAGCGCAATTGGCAAAGGCAAATGAAATGTTCTTTATCAGCAAGGATAAATACAACAGATTGCTTCAAACCAGCGAAACTCCCGGTACGGTTTCACCTTATGATCTTGCTAATGCAAAGTCTGAAATGCAAACGGACAGCTCGAATTTGGATGCAGCTAAATCCAATGTGGCTGCGGCTTTGGACATGCAGGATTATTTAATTGTAAAAGCTCCTTTTGACGGGATAATAACGCAACGGAATATTCATCCCGGTGCATTGGTCGGACCGGCAACGGCAAATAATAACATGCCGATGCTTATTCTTGAACAACAAAACCATCTGCGTTTAGTAGTGGATGTGCCTGAAACTGCAACAGATAATATTATGAATAGCGGCAAGGTCTCTTTTGAAATAAATGCTTTTCCCGGGAGGGAATTTTACGCAACCATCAGCAGAAGTTCGGGAAGTATAAGCAGTGACATGCGATCGGAAGCCATTGAAATGGATGTGCAAACGGACGGAACCATAAAACCGGGTATGTATGCTGAAGTAAAGATTCCTTTGCTTACATCGGCCAATACTTTTATCATTCCGAATACCGCGATCATGCACTCTTCAAAAGGGAATTATGTTGTTTCGTTAGATGATCAGCACAAGACACATTTCATCACCGTGGATGAAGGTATTACTTCAGGTGACAGCACACAAGTGTTTGGCAAACTTTATAACGCAATGAAAATTTTACGGTCTCCATCAAGTGAAATGCAGGAAAATGTCATCGTAAATTAAAGGGCATCAATTAAAGCTGATTATTACTTATGCTTTCAAAAAAATCAGAATATGCAATCATTGCTTTGGTTTACCTCGCAAAAAATAACAGTGACATGCCAATTCCTGTAAGAGAGATTGCTGAAAACGAAAATATACCTGATAAATTTTTAGGCGAAATAATGCTGCATTTGCGCAATGCCGGCATCGTTAAAAGTAAGGGAGGGTCAAAAGGCGGTTATTCATTACAATTAAAAGCTGAAGAAATCAGTACAGCAAAAATTGTACGTTTATTTGATGGTGCAATTGGATTGGTGGCTTGCGTGGCAGAAAAACATTATCAACGTTGTGAAGAATGTAAAAACGAAGAGACATGCGGCTTGCGAAGTATTTTTGCTGATATAAGGACAGAAACAATAAGGTTGCTGGAAAAGGCAACTTTAAAAGAGATCATATACAGGAGCTCAACAATGGATTTCAATTCACAATAGGTCAAAAAATAATACACTTCAAAATTTCAGATAAGAAAGATAAAAACGGGTAAATCAAAAAGAATTACCCGTTTTTTTAAATCTTTATTTTTTCATGCCTCCAAAATGCTTAGAGATTCCGAACATCGGTCCGCTGCCAAAATTCAATCCAAAATTTGTGGCTGAATTATTTGCGCCGCTCGCTTTAGTGGAAGTAAAACCTATGCTGCCAAAAGAAAAGACAAGTGAAAGGCCATTTTTAATATTCGCACAAAAAGCCGGATATATTTTTGCGTCAAAGCCTGTTATAGAAGGGCTGCCGCTTTGTGTTGTACTTATATAATCTGTATTGAATTGTGTAAAAAATGAGAACACATTTGAAACATTGCAGGAATAACGGATAAAGGGCCCTGCAGAAAAAGTATTTAAACTTGGTGAACTCGGTTCGCCTGCAGGTGTGGATTGAGAATAGCTATAGCCAAGATTTAATCCCAGAGTAAAGTGGTCGCTAAATTGATAACCGATACCGGGAGTAATGCCGAATGTTGTGGTCTTTGCATCTGCTGCGCTTTGCGTTGAATTGAAATTTAAATTTCCATACAACAATACGCTTCCTTTTTGTGCATAAGCGCCAATTGATAATACAACTGATATTAATGTTGCGAAGATTATTTTTTTCATATTTATAAGTTTTGATTGTTTTTTAAAGTTTCCGGTAGATCTTTCGTCGTGTGAAATCGAAAGAAATACAATTATGAATTTCATAAATTAAAATAAAACGGGGCATGCCAAAAACCTGCATGCATTTTTTTGCTCACAATTATTCTTTCAATTAAAAGTGTGTGAAGAGTCAGATTGCTTCAGGGGGTTGTTCTGGCGATAGCACGAAAGCGCCGGATATATGGTTATCATTAAATCGAGGGTACTTTTTTGCCGAAGAGGATATTGTGATAAAATAAGACTGGATATCCCGCTGATCATATTTTGATTTCATTAAACCCAGCAATAAAGAAGATGGGCACGATTTTGATTTAGTTTGAATATTACTTTCCATTCCCAAATACAGGTTCTTTATTTTACTCAAACTGTTTTCTTCTGCATTGAAAACACAAAGCAAGATCAAGGTATCATTTGAAATTTTTCTTTCAAAATAATTGTAATATATACCCTTGATCTTTATCGAACCGTCAAATCGCTCAAATTCATGCGTGGTCATTATATAAGGCATGTTAAGGGGTACTTTTATCTCAAACAGGTTATGCGTGTTTATTAATTGCTTATCAAGCATGTTTTCCATTTGCAACTCAGATTTATTTTCCAGGTAACTGAAAATAGCTTGATAACCGATAAGGTTAAACAGGAATAATAAAAGCAGCAGTATGGCAAAATTTTTTTTCATTAGCAATCAAAGATCAGTGTAAAATAATTATTTTCTAGTTAGCAAAAACAAATATTCAATAATTAAAAATCAATTGAGGAAATTTTCCCTTTGTCATACGAATTTGATTTTGGCCATTTTTGTTCAAAGAAGACCTATCCTTTACGTTTAGATTAATTTAAATCACTTGTGCAAACTGCGAATCAAATTTGATTTAATTTAGGGATACAGTCTCGTCTGTGCACTCTTTCGAAATATTGCGTTATTAGGACGGTACTTTTTGGCATTATTTTGAAATGAAATTTATAATTGATGATCTAACAATTTTAAATATGAAATCCATGACATTCACAATTATCGGCGGTCTTTTTATTTTAGGGCTTATTGCCGGATATTTCAGTGGACTTGTAGGTATTGGAGGTGGTGTTATCATTGTTCCTACATTGGTTCTGCTTTTTGGCTTTAGCCAGCATTTGGCGCAGGGAACTACAGTTGCCTTATTGGTACCACCCATTGGAATCCTTGCAGCAATGGAATATTACAAAAATGGCAATATTGATAAACCAGCGGCATTGGTCATTTGCATTGGTTTTATTCTTGGCGGCTATATTGGAGGACGGATGGCCATCGGTCTTTCTGAAACAATGCTACGCAGGATATTCTCAATTATTTTGATCGCCCTCGGAATCCGAATGTTTTTCTTTAAGAGTTGATTTTAATCCCTTGCATCTAAATTTGTTCGATAATGAATTCCTCTATTGAATCTCTTGAAAACAAAATCCTCAGAAAAGATATTGCAGTTGTCGCAATATGTATGATTACCATTGAAGTGCTGCATGCGTAATTTTCGTAAGTATGAAAAAGTAAAATAATCTTGCAAAAAAAGTTTGAATTGCAAATTGCTGTATAGCAATTGTCTTATAATAATGCTCCTCCAAATAAATATTTGCCCGATTTTTGAATGTTGCAAAAATGTGGTCCAGGTAAATGACCGGTAAATAGCTTTCATTTTCCAAATCCGCTCTTTTTTGCAGTGGGGAAAATAAGGGGTCGTGGATATTCGTCAATCATATTAATTCTTGTTCTCAGTCATTGCATTATTAGAATATCATCCATTGCTTAATTGTTGATGGCTAAGTAAAACAAGAGAATCGTATTTTTTGTTTGAGGGTCAAAGGTATATTCCAATGACTTAATGTTGTCCAGTCCGATGCTTTCAACAGCAGCTTACATCCTTATTATGATGATTTGGACAAGAAACATTAAAGCCTGGTTTGCAAACTACTCCAGCCACCAGCATTATAAACTTCTGCATATCCATTTTGAATAAGCAAAGATTTTGCGGATGCACTTCTCATTCCTGAAGCGCAGCAGGTAATGACCGGTTTGTTCTTGTCCTTTAATTTATTAAGGTTATTTCGAAGTTGATCAACGGGAATATTGATTGAGCCTTTTATGTGGCCGCCCGCAAATTCTCCTTCAGTGCGAACATCAATAATAAGAGCGCCATTTTTTACCAATTGAACATAATCTGTTTTTGTACCCATTCCAAATAAATTCTTTATTGCATTTATCATTTTATAGATTTTGTTTTAAACAATTAAATTTTCAGTAAGTTTGTTATTGAACACATTTATGCCATTGTAGTTTATTTGCCAAGTTACAGGCAATGCTTTTTTAAGCATGGCTTACTCCGCAATATTTTTCCTGCGATAAATTTACCGCATCAATTGCAGCGTTACGACAGGATGCATCACCTTTGAAATCATATATGAGGTTCATCGATAAATATTCAATCGGCATTTGCTTACTTAATTCTCCTGTTACTTTAATATTCAATTCCTGTATTTCTTTTTGTGATTTGCGCAGAATGGAAATTATATCCATTCCCGTACAGCCTGAAAGTGCAGTCAGGACTAAGGGTTTAGGAATAGTGCCTGCATCTTCACCGCCAACTCTTTCAGGAGCATCCATAACAATGGTGTGCCCATTAACCAAAGTATTAAATTGCATCTTGCCCATCCATTGAGTTTCTATTTCGTGTTGTGCCATGATTAATCAATTGGATTTTCTTTTACAGGTATTGATTCCGAAAGGCAAATAAAGCGGGCAAAAACTCATAAAACTTGTCAGCAAAAATATCACTGCTACAATCATCAGTGCAATGCCGAAAGTGCCCGTTATGGTTTTTGTAAAATACAATACAGCCGTAATGACCGCTACAATAAGCCTGATAATTTTATCGGTCGATCCCATGTTCTTTTTCATTGCAAAGTGTTTATTCACGAATTTCAAACGATTCATCAACCATTATTTTTTCTTCGACCGGTATATCGAGGTACAATACTTTTTCAAAAATGGGTGATACATATATTGCAATACTTTTTTTGTGAGTGCTATAATTGAGGTTTTGTATAATAAACCTTAATTTATGCTTCATCAATGTGACCATTTCGTGAGGATAGTTTTCAAGCAGTTCCTTTTCCACTTTGTCCGTTGCGATTTTCAAAGAATGAGTTATTGTGTTCTTTAAACTCATTTTAGGTTCGAACGGCATAATGATTGAAATGGCCGGACGGTAATGTACCGCTTCAATCACTTCGCATATATCAGGTGTATTCACTGTATTCATGGCAATAATCTTTAGTTTATAAAGCTATTTTTATCAACCTACCTAAATAATGACAGTCATCACAAAAAATACTGATAGTTCTCATTGATATTGATTGAACTGCTATTAGTGATAATGTCCTAATTACAAACATTTTTTTAAAATCCAAATCCTATAAAAACAAAAAAGAATACTTTTAAATCTCAGAAACACTCTCTAAGAGAAAGTTCATTTTGTTTTGACGACATACAGATAAGCAAAATCACACAGTTCGAACTTTTAAAGTTAACATACTCTTCTCTTCAATTGCAGGAGTGTAAAGGGTTTCGAGAGAAAATAAAAATGGCTACTCGGTTAAAAGTAGCCATGATTCTCGTCTGGTAGAGCGTACGGGAATCGAACCCGTGATTCCTCCGTGAAAGGGAGGTGTCTTAACCCCTTGACCAACGCTCCGTTGCCCTTTTTTGGGGAGTGCAAAAATAGGGGCATACCGTTAACGAACCAAAAGTTTTTGAATTACCGAATCGCCCTGACTTTATAATCTCTCAGAGTTATCTTTGCTGCTTCCCTGCTCACTTTTACTCAATATCGTCTTCGATAAAACAACCTTTATTTTTTATAATGAATATTATACGCCGTATACGCAGCAAACTCAAAAGATCATTTGATGGTATAAAAAATGAAAAACTTAAGCTCAATTTACTGCAGGCGTTGCCTTTTTGGGTGGCATCCATTTTTACAGGATTGATTGCAGTTGGATATTCCAGGCTTTTTTCCTTTGCCGAAGAAGGCTCTGCATATATTCTTCATTCACACCAATGGTTCATCTTTTTTTTGTTGCCTTTGTGTTTTATTATTTCATGGTGGATAGTGAGAAAGTTTGCGCCATTTGCCAATGGCAGCGGCATTCCGCAGGTAATGGCCGCCATTGAACTTGCCAATCCTAGAACAAATGAAAAAGTAAATAAGCTTTTGAGTTTGAGAATAATTATTGTAAAGATCGTCTCCAGTATGTTCATGGCTTTGGGCGGCGCAATAACAGGAAGAGAAGGCCCGACGATACAAATTGCAGGTTCTGTTTTTCGTAAAATAAATGAATGGCTGCCGCAATGGTATCCGAAAATATCAAAGCGCAATATGATCATGGCAGGTGCGGCCGCAGGATTGGCGGCTGCTTTCAACACACCGCTCGGCGGGATGGTCTTTGCAGTGGAAGAGCTTACAAAAACACATATCAGTTATTTTAAATCGGCATTATTTACCGCGGTGATCATTGCGGGCCTGACGGCACAAGGCTTTCTTGGGCCTTATCTCTATCTTGGCTATCCGGATGTCAGCAATCTTTCCACATGGATGTTTCCTTCTGTTTTACTGGTAGCCATCATTGCAGGGCTTGCGGGCAGCGGAATGAGTAAACTGATGCTTGTTATTACGAAATGGAAAAGATCTTTTAAACTTCCGTGGCAGCACGTTTGTTATCTTATTGCCGGCGGATTGATTATAGCTTGCCTTGCCTATTTTGTAGATTATGGTATATTGGGATCTGGCAAAGACATTATGAGGCGTGTATTGTTTACGAATGATAAATACTCCGCTGCTTATGTTCCTCTGCTTAAGATGACAGGTTCTGCAATCTCTTTTACATCCGGCGGTGTGGGTGGAGTTTTTGCGCCGGCTCTCAGTTCGGGAGCAAGTATCGGTTCTGTGCTTGCGGGCTGGTTTCATTTATCAACTTCCGATTCCGATCTGCTTATTTTGTGCGGCATGGTGGCTTTTCTTACGGGCGTTACGAGAACGCCGTTTACCGCAGCTATATTAGTACTTGAAATGACCGACAGGCACAACGTTATTTTTTATCTTATGCTTGCCGGAATGATTGCAGGCATTGTTTCGATGATTATTGACAAACATTCTTTATACGATCATCTGAAATTTCAATATATCCATGATTTGCGAGATGAAAAACCTACGGAAACAAATATAGAAGTTGAAAAGGCTGATGAAGAGAAAGAAGATTATTAGAATTTTTTATAGCTGAAATCGAAGTGCTTTGAAATAAAAATAATTGACTTAAAAATGTTCCGCCTAATTCAAATCATCTTCATTCAATTCTTCTTCGCCATAATTCATCGTGCCTAAATTCATCATACTGCCAATCAAATCTTTGAACTGGATTTTACCTTCGATCACTTTCTTGCTGATCATCGAATGTGCAGAAAGCCCGTGCAGCACAAACTCCATCAGTAATGCATTCTCTTTTTCATTCGCATGCGGAAAATATTTTTTCACAAAACCATACAGTCCGTCCACTTTGTAGAGCTCGTTTATTTTATCAGCATCTTTTATGTCAACAAAAATATCGAGGTGATTGCCTGCATCAAACCATCTTGTAATGGCCTTGTAAGGATTTTCTTCTTCTTTTACTTGTTGCGAAGGTTTGCCTGTTGGCTTTCTTTTTTTAGCTGTTTCAGGATTGGGAAAATAAGTGATGAACTGCGAACGGATCGCCTTATCCAAAAGATTCAATGCCACTTGATATGGTCCTTCCTGCTCACCTTCGTACACCAATTCTATCTTGCCCGTTATCGCAGGAATGATGCCTGAAAGATCGCTTATCCAAACCTGTGTACTTTTTTCATTCTGCATTATCGCGCGTCTTTCGGCACTGCTTACGGCGTTCTCAAATGCAGCAATGGTAAGCCTTGCGCTCACACCGCTCTTTTTATCTACGTATTCATTGGTGCGTGCTTCAAAAGCAATTTGCTCAATCAAACGTTTTACAAGATCACTCACAACAACCTTTGATTTTTGTTCTTCAAGCACATTAGATTCCTGTTCTGTTATTGCAAGCGAATTTTCAATTGTCTTCGGATAATGTGTCAGTATCTGGCTTTGGATACGGTCTTTCAGCGGCGTAACAATACTTCCGCGATTTGTATAATCTTCGGGGTTTGCGGTGAACACAAATAAAATATCAAGCGGCATGCGGAGTTTGAATCCGCGGATCTGGATATCACCTTCTTCTAAAATATTAAACAGTGCAACCTGGATGCGCGCCTGCAGATCGGGAATCTCATTGATCACAAAAATGCCACGATTGCTTCGCGGAATAATACCGTAATGTATAACACGTTCATCTGCGAAGCTCAATCTTAAATTCGCAGCTTTTATCGGATCAATATCACCGATCAGATCGGCAACACTTACATCCGGCGTCGCTAATTTTTCTCCATAACGTTCACTTTTGTGAAGCCACACGATGGGTGTTTCATCATCATGTTCAGCGATCAGGTCTTTTGCATATTTGCTCAAAGGTTGCAGCGGATCATCGTTCACTTCACTGCCTGCGATCACGGGAATATATTCATTCAATAACTCCGTCATCTGTCGTGCCATGCGGGTTTTAGCCTGCCCGCGCAGACCGAGAAACAGAATATTGTGGCGTGATAAAAGTGCGCGTTCAGTGTCAGGGATCACGCTGTCCTCATAACCGATGATGCCCGTGAAAGCATTTTCTTTATTGCTGATCTTTGCAATAAGATTTTTTCTTATTTCGTCTTTTATTGAAAGAGATCTGTATCCGCTCTTCTTTAATTCACCTAAGGTTTTTATCTTCTCTATGTTCATTATTTGTTATTTATTTTTGCCACGAAGGCACAAAGACACGAAATTTAATAATAATTCTTTTTAATTTTCTTCGAAGCACTTTATCATGGTTATTTGCTTTTTGTTATTTTAAGCTGAAGAGGCACAAGACAAAAATTTATACGACAAACCTTTTAATTCCTTCTTTTATAAAAGCAACATTAAAGTTTATAAGAAATCCTAATCTTCTATTTGTCAATTTCAGATGGCTGATAATTTGAGCCTTCCAAACGGGATTTACATTTTCTACTGCTTTCAATTCACAAATAATTAAATCATCTACAAGTACATCAATTCTTAATCCTTCATCAAATACCAAATTATCATAAATAACAGGAATATCAACTTGTCTTTTGAATTCAATTCCTTTTTTGTGCAATTCATGGCAAAAGCATATTTCATAAATTTTTTCGAGCAAACCCGGACCTAATTGTTTATGTACTTTATATGCACAGTCAACAATTTCTTTCGCTAAATATTCTTCTTTCTCCAATATCATTTTTAAATTCAACTTGTGGCTTTGTGCCTTCGTGGCAAAAAATCAATACACCGTTTTTCGCTTCCCGCTTTCAAAATCCTTAAAGATAAACGCACCCAATTTATCAAGGCTCGCAAAGAAAGCTTTGCCGTTATTTGTTTCAGTGAATTCTGTCACAAACTTTTGCAGGTAAGGATCGGAAGCGATCATGAATGTGGTGATAGGAATTTTTAGTTTCTTGCATTGTGCAGCAAGATTGATGCAGCGGTTTGTTATTTTTCTGTCGAGCCCGAAAGCATTTTTATAATAACGGCCACCAATCTTCAAACAGGTCGGTTTGCCATCTGTGATCATAAAAATTTGTTTGTTGGGGTTTCGCCTCCTGCGAAGAATATCCATCGCCAACTCAAGCCCTGCAACGGTATTCGTGTGATAAGGCCCGACCTGCAGATAAGGCAGATCCTTTATTTCAACAGGCCACGCATCATTTCCAAACACTACAATATCTAAAGTATCTTTCGGATATTTTGTGGTGATCAGTTCACTCAAAGCCATTGCCACTTTTTTCGCAGGTGTTATTCTGTCTTCGCCGTACAATATCATTGAGTGCGAAATGTCAATCATCAAAACCGTTGATGTCTGTGCTTTAAAATCCGTTTCACGTATCTGCAGATCATCTTCCTGCATCATAAAATTCTCAACGCCATGGTTGATCTGCGCATTGCGGATGCTTTCAGTAAAATCGATCTGCTCGAGCATATCACCGAATTGAAATGGCCGGTAATCGGGACTTACTTCATCTCCCTGACCGGGTTTTTTTGTGGAATGGTCGCCCTGTTTGCTTTTTTTCAATTTGCCAAAGATCTCTTCCAGGTTGCGTTTGCGGATGCTCTGTTCGCTTTTTGCTGTGATCTCTATTTTTCCCGTTTCATTGTTGTCTTTTATATAGCCATTGTTTTTCAGGTCTTCAATAAAATCGCCCATGCCATATTCGTCATCGGTGAGTTTGTATTGTTTGTCCAGTTCGTTCAGCCATTGCAAAGCTTCTGCCACATCACCGCTGGTGTAGTTGAGCATTTGCATAAAGAGATCGAGCAATTGCTCAAAACGGCTTTTGGCATTTTCGTTCGGATCAAATTTTATAAAACGGTTCCCGATCATAACATGTAAAGTAATTAAAAAGTAAATACATTGATGATAACAGTTGGTTAAGCATTTGGTTGCAAAATATTTTTATTCCATCCGTTTTTTGAATAAAAATTCATCGCAAACAAAATGATCGGCGGAAAAAGCGGCATGATGAAACGGCTGTTGAAATCATCGCATTGCAGCATCACGCCGGCAATGAACAAAACAAACAATACAAGTATAAGATGCTTTATGGATTTTGATCTGAATAATGAAAATCGCAACAAAGAAATGATCGCCGGAAAGTAAAGTGCAAGCATATTTATTGCCAGGTAAATATTATGCGTAAATGAATAATACGGACGGCACAAATTAAAAAATGACAAAAAACGCAGGCCTGCCAACTGCAAAAAACGCAATGGATTTTGAATGATATAAACGATAAGGTCTTTTACCGGATTGTCTGAAACCATTATGCCTGCTGCATTCGGAGAGATGGAAGAATATTGGAAACAAATGACATAGCCCTGCACTTGCGGAAATAAAATATTCATATCGCCGCCACCCTGCTGGTACAAATAATTGATAGCAAACAGAACGAGAACTGCAACGAAAAGTGCGCAAAATATTTTTACCCGGGAATTTATTTTTGATCTTGAAAAATAAAAAGCAAACAGTGCCGGAATATATAAAATACCAAGCGGGCGCGTAAAGACCAGCACGATGAGTAATGCAACACGGAAAAAATGTGTGCTTTTTTTTGCATCATCCAAAACGATGCATGTGTATAAGAACAGCAATGAAAAACTGTAAAATACCGAATCGGTGTATAAAAAAATATTCCATGATTCGTAAGGAATAAACGTAATGAAAATGAATGTTGAAATGAAAGACGCGATTTTATTTTTAAATAAAAAATCAGCGATCCTGTAAAAAGCAACTGCAGAGATTATATTCAATAATAGTTGTATGCCTATATAAAATATGAACTGCAAATGCACATATTGTGCAACCGCAAGCAATGCGATCGGGATAAAATAAAAAACATAGCGGGCCTCATCCACATGATGGTCGTGAATGAGGTGATAAGCCTGCCCGATATATTTATACGCCTCGCCGGAACTGTTGATATCAGTGGAATACAGAAGAAATGCCTGAACCATTATCCATGTAGCTGCGAGTAAAATAGTTGTATTTTTTTGTATAAAGTGCATAGATGGATCTGCAAGTTTAAACATTTATTTCCTGGCGGATCGCCCATGCTGCGCAGCGGACAAAGCGTACAAGAGTGCGACGCAACCGGGCTGCATGGATATTCTAAAGCCCGGTTCAAAAAATTTCTCTTTCTAATCTTCGCTTAACTAAATTTGTTGCCCGAATGATCTCTCCGCAGACCATACAACAGATCACGAGCCGTATCGATATTATTGATGTGGTGGGTGAATTTGTGCGCCTGAAAAAACGTGGTGCCAACTATCTCGGGCTTTGTCCTTTTCATGGCGAAAAAACGCCGTCGTTCACTGTTTCACCGTCGAAAGAAATTTATAAATGTTTTGGTTGCGGCAAAAGCGGCAACACCATTACGTTTCTGATGGAGCATGAGAAATACAGTTACACCGAGGCTTTGCGCTGGCTGGCTGCGCGCTACAATGTGGAAATTGAAGAGACGCAGGTGAGCGATGAAACGCGCCAATTGCAACAGGTTGCGGAAAGTTTGCATATCATCAATTCGTTTGCGCAGAAATTTTTTTCCGAACAATTGAAAACAGAAGAAGGGCAAAATATTGCGATGAGTTATTTGCGCGAAAGAGGTTTTCGGGAAAATATCATTGAGAAATTTCAGCTTGGTTATAATCCTGAAGCGCGCGACAGTTTTACGAAAGCCGCGCTGGCAAACCAGTTCAGCGGAGAGCTTTTATTGCGCACAGGATTGACGGTAAACAGGAACGAGCAGTTGGTTGATAATTATCGCGGCAGAATTATTTTTCCTATTCACAATACCACAGGAAAAATTATCGGCTTCGGTGCGCGTGTGATCGGCAAAGCTGACAAAGCACCAAAATATATCAATACACCGGAGAATGAAATTTATGTAAAAAGCAAAATTTTATACGGCGCTTATTTTGCGCGGCAGGTGATTGACAAGAACGATGAATGTTTGCTGGTGGAAGGTTATACGGATGTCGTTTCGCTTCATCAGGCCGGAATTGAAAATGTTGTTGCGAGCGGCGGCACTTCATTGACGATCGATCAATTGCGCATCATAAAAAAATACACCAATAACCTTACCATTATTTATGACGGCGATGCGGCGGGTATAAAAGCAGCTTTGCGCGGGCTTGACATGGCGCTTGAAGAAAGCCTGAACGTGAAGCTGGTATTGATTCCTGACAATGAAGACCCGGACAGTTATGTAAATAAAGTTGGTGCCACAGCGTTCAAAGATTTTATTGCAACGCAAAAAAAGGATTTCATTTTATTCCAGTTGGAAGTGATGCTGAAAGAAGCAGGAAATGATGTGAGCAAAAAAAATGATATAGTTAATCAGATTGCAGAAACGCTGAGTAAAATAAATAAAGCAGAAGATTTTACAAAACAGCAGGAATACATAAGACAATGTTCTTCGCTGTTGAAAATTGATGAAGGTGGTTTAACGAATCTTGTCAATAAATATAAAAGCGACAGGATTACCAAAGATGAAAAAAGATTTGCCGCTGAGGAGAAACAAGATTTTATTTCTGCCCAAACTGTTCCTGAAACATCTTTTTTAATAAGCCAGGATGAAGCGCAGGAAAAAAACTTATTGCGTGTTTTGCTTGAATATGGATTGAACGATTGGGATGAAAATAAAAAAATTGCCGACTATATTTTTGAAGAACTTGAACAATTTGATTTTGAAAGTGCAGAGCTGAATAATTTATACGAACTCTATAAAAGCCAATACCATCAAGGATTTGAGCCGACTGCAAAAACATTGTTGTATTATGATGATGTGAACATCAGAAGTTTGGTGGTGAACATTACAATGTTCCCTTACGAGCTGAGCCGGAGATGGGATGAAGTGCTGGAGAATATGCACATACTTGACCGCGACACAAGCAAACAGGATGTCTGGATGAGTCTGAATTATTTTAAGCTCCGCAAAATAAAAAAGATGTTTGAGCAGAACCAGCAGGATATGGAACAGGCAAAAACATTTGATGAACAAATGCGTTTGATAGAATTGCACAAACATTTAAAAGACATAGAAGTGCAACTGACAAAGGATTTAGGAACAGTTATTTTAAAATAGTTTATCTGCTGCATTACAACGCACCATATTTTTTTTGATAAGCGATCAGCCACGCAACCACTTCGTCATAAGTATCCATTCCTCTTGGTTGATTATTGGCTTTAAGATAATCACCGTACAATATCGTGATATAATGATCAACAGGATTTCTGTATTCAATTAAGAATTTGCGGTAGATCTTTTCATCCCTTTTTACCAAAGTATCGAGCGCATGATAATTTGCACGCGCAGCAACACTGTCGCGAAAAAATAATTCTCCGTTTGCATAATTGAAAAGATCAAAATAGACCGAGTAGTGAAAGACCATATCCGTTGAGGCTTTTGCAGTGAGGTAGCCGACAAAATTTGCTTCATCCTCATCGCCATAACCAAGCTGGTGTGCCACTTCATGTGTTGTTGTATATGGAATTAAAAACGCGGGAATGGTAGTATTTACCTGCGATTCCGCAGTGAAGGGATTGTAATATCCTTCAAAACCGAGATAATCGCCCGGCTTGCCGTACAACGAAGATTTGATGCATGGCTGATTGTAATGAAGAAACGGAAATCTTTTTTCAACATTACCATACGCAACAATTGTTTGTGCAAAAATTTCTTTGTCGGAAGGATATTGATACGTGGAATCGCCAAGTGATCTTCTTGCGAAATTTAATTTCATGACCAGCGAATCCGTCAAAGCCTTTAATTCTTGAGTTGAATATTTTTCGGGTTGAATCTGCAGTTGGTAAGCAATGCCAAGCCGGTTATAATTCAATCCCCAAAAAATATTGAACACAAGATAAAGCCATAAAAAAAAACGGATGATCTTAAGGATACTGAGAAAAAAACTTTGCCTTGTTACGGTTTTCCGCACAATTGCTTTGATGATATTTACCAGTTTTATCACCAAAAAAATTGCAAACACGGCATATAAGACATCGCCAAAGCTGAAAGGAAACCAGCGTGTAATTGCGCGGATGAAAACAGAAATATAAATATATATGCCTGTGGAATAATATTTCTCGATCCATTCGGGATAAAGCGAAACGATCTTAACGATGGCCGCGGCGGCAATTAAAACAAAAGTGCTGATCAGAAGCCTGCGAAAATGAATGGGTTTGGTTTTATTCATCGTTGCAAACATACAGATAGTTGGTATTTGTTTGTCGATGATTGATAGAGCCGTAAATTGTGTACCTATTCATTTTAGCACTTTCATAGAACAACTTTCGGTCAATCCCTCTGCAAAAACGATTTCCTTTGGCTGATTAAGCCATTTTTACTACCTTTGCCCACCCTAAAAATGTGGATATGAATAACCGGAGGGCATTTGAGATTGCATTTGTGGGTTTAAAGCCCGGCATCCACACATTTGAATACGAGATCGAAGAGAAGTTCTTTGCTGAATACGGAGAGCAGGATTTTACCAATTGCAGTGCTAAAGTAAAACTGGAACTGGATAAAAAATCCGGTTTCATGCTGCTGAAATTTGATGTTGACGGAACGGTCGATGTTTCCTGCGATAGATGCGGAAACCCTTTGACACTAAGCCTTTGGGACGAATTTAATATCGTTGTCAAAATGGTGGACGAACCTGAGAAAATGAATGAGCAGGAAGAAGACCCGGATGTATATTATATCAGCAAAGGCGAAAGCCATTTGCATGTTGCAGATTGGATTTATGAATTCATTAACCTGACAATACCGATGCAAAAGAATTGCGGCGAAGATGAAATTGGCGGTCCGCAATGCAATAAAGAAGTGCTGGCCAAATTGAAAAAAATGGAAGACGAAGTAAGCAAAGACAGTAACCCTTTGTGGAAAGGATTGGAAAAGTTTAAAGACCTGGAGAATTAGTTGATTGAGTAATTTGTTGATTTGTTGAAAATATGACGAACAACAAAACAAAAATCATCAAAAAAAATAACAATCAGTAAAAAGTATAAATTTTAAGTTATGCCAAATCCCAAACGCAGGCATTCGCAACAGCGCAGCGCCAAGAGAAGGACTCACTACGTAGCCGAAGAAGTAACGCTGAGCAAAGACTCAACAACAGGCGAAACGCATGTACGCCACCGTGCGCATGTAAGCGAAGGAAAATTGTATTACAAAGGAAAAGTGGTGTCTGAAAAAGCACCGCTTAAAGCTTAATTATTTTAAGCCCTGTGTTTAAGTTATCTGCGAAATGCACTGATAACTTTTTACTTAACCTTTTTTCATAGCTTGCCGTACATGAATATTGGATTAGACATGATGGGTGGCGACTTTGCTCCGCTTGAGGCGGTGAAAGGCCTGCAGCTTTATCTTGAATCCGTTTCAGGTACGGCAACTGTTTTTTGTATCGGCCGTGAAACTGAAGTGCAGCCGTTGCTGCAACAGTTTAATATTCCGCAGGAAAGAATAAAAATGGTTCATGCCGAAGAAGTGATCGGCTACCACGAGCATCCCACCAAAGCTTTAAAAGAAAAGCAGCAATCATCCATCAGCATCGGTTTTCATTTGTTGTCAACAGGAAAAATTGACGCATTTATCAGCGCAGGAAATACCGGCGCAATGCTCGTTGGCACCATGTTCACCATAAAAGTGGTGGAAGGCATTCTCCGTCCGTCGATTGCGACCATTATTCCCAAACTCAACGGTGGTACAGGTTTGCTGCTTGATGTAGGTTTGAATGCAGATTGCAAACCTGAACAGCTCAACCAATTTGCAGTGCTTGGAAGTTTGTACGCGAAGAATATTTTGAACATTGAAAATCCACGCGTTTGTTTGCTGAATGTGGGTGAAGAAGAAGGCAAAGGAAATATTCTTGCGCAGGCAACTTATCCTTTGCTGAAAGAAAATACGCATATCAATTTTGCCGGAAATATTGAAGGCCGCGACCTGATAAAAGATAATTATGATGTGATCGTCTGCGATGGTTTTACTGGAAATGTGATTTTGAAATTAGCAGAATCGATCTACGATATTGCTGTTGCGCGCGAACTTCAAAATGATAAATATTTTCACCGTTTTCATTATGAGAATTACGGCGGCACGCCCGTGCTCGGCGTTTCAAAACCTGTGATCATCGGCCACGGAATCAGCAATGACAAGGCTTTCAAGAATATGATCGAGCTTGCTGAAAAAATGATCGCAAGCAATTTCTGCGATAAAATCAAGGGGAATTTTTAGAAATTATTTACGCTGCTTGCCCAGCTCAATAATGATATGAACGATGAACGGAGCGTCGCAACGATGCTTCATAGCAGCACTTCAGCTGATTACACCAAAAACCCCTCGCTTAATTTCACCCCAAAAATCTTTACCTTAAAGCAACCTTTTTGCCCTGTCTCCGTATCTATAAATTAACTTAAAACAACAACAGGCAGCATTTGGAGAATATCCGTCAAATAGTATCGGGCTGTGAGAACAATGATCAGAATTGCCAAAAAATACTTTACAAGAAGTATTACGGCTACTCACTGAAAATTGTTTTCAGGTACATCTATCACTACGATAAAGCGGTGGATGTAGTGAACGATGGCTATGTAAAATTGTTTCGCAACTTCAGCAAGTTCCGTTGCGAAGAACCGGAAAATATGGAGATGATATTGATGGGTTGGATACGGCGGATAATGATCAATACTGCGATCGACCAACTGCGCAAAAACAAACTGTCGCCCGAGATCGGCGGCATTCCGGAATATGTGTGGGAACAGGCTGATATGAGCAACAGCCCGGATCAGGCACTGCTTTATAAAGATGCAGTGAAAGCGGTAAAAATGCTTCCGCCGGTTTACAGGATCGTGTTCAATATGTTTGTCATTGACGGTTGCTCGCATCAGGAGATTGCAGATGCATTGGGCATTTCGGTGGGAACATCAAAGTCAAATTTATCAAAGGCGAGGATACTTTTACAAAAATTTATTAAAACACAAGAGGAGAGCAATTATGCAACTTCCAGAAAATAATATGGATGATCTGTTTCGCAAAGCTGCCGGTGATTATCCGTTGAAAACGGATAATGATGATTGGGATGCTGTTGCAGGAAGGCTTGCTGACGAAACAGGAATTCCATCGACCGAAAAAACTGTTGGCGGGAATAATTACCGCCGAATGTTGTGGCTGCTTGCTTTGTTGCCGTTGATGTTTATTTGCAACAAATATATAAGTGACAATTCAGGAGCTGCAAAATCTGCAACACAGCAATCTGCAAATAATGCAACTGCGGATATTAAAAATAAGGATCGGTCAACGGAGAGATCAGGTGAAACAAATATGGCTGTTGCCGCAAACCCTTTGCAGCAAGCTGTTTTAGCGGATAAAAATGCAAAAGACCATTCGCTGAATAATAGCAACGATGCAAAACAGGAAAATGAAAAAGTATCCGGCAATGAAAATAATTTTTTTGCAAAAGCGCCTTCTTATAATAACGATGCCAAAAGATTTTCCGAAGGAAACGGTGCTTTGAACAATAATTCAGTCGATGAAAAAAATATAAATGCAGGTAATAATTTGCAAGCAATTCACAACAGCAATGGTTTGCCAAATAAAAATAACGACGCACAAACGAAAATAAATTCAACGGTTGATTTACAAACTGCAATTGCAAATACTTCTGATAATTCAAATAAAAAAATTGCAGAAAATTCAGGCAAACAAAATATTGCGGCAAAGAATTCAGACAGCTCTTCAAATAAAAATGTAAAAAAGAAAATTGTTTTAGCGGCATTTAAGCAACCTGGTTTTTATGCTGGAATAATTGTTGGCCCTGACGCAAGCACAGTAAAATTTCAAGCCATAAAAGGTGCCGGCTATAGTTTGGGATTGCTTGCCGGATATAGCTTTTCACAGCATTGGTCAGTTGAGGCAGGCTTGTTGTGGGACAAGAAAAAATATTATACTGATGGAAAATATTTTAATTCATCAAAAGCGAATATCCCTCCTTATATACAATTGCAGGATATGAACGGGAACTGCAGCATGTACGAGATCCCCATCGATGTAAAATATGATTTTGCGGCAAAGAGAAATGGAAACTTTTTTATGACGGCAGGACTTTCAACTTATTTGATGAAGAATGAAGCTTATGATTATTCAGCGGTCACCAATACAGGATGGATGTACAATTCTTCGGAATCTTACAGCAATTCATCCCGCGACTGGTTTTCAATTCTGCAGTTAAGTGCCGGTTATCAAAAACAAATTGGTGCTAAAACAAAGATCAGGGTAGAGCCTTATTTTAAAATTCCTATGAAAGGATTGGGCATCGGCAACCTTCCAATAACAAGCGCCGGAATGTATATAGGTATCACGAGAAGTATTCATTAAACCATATTATTTTAAAGGTCATGCGAAAAAAGATCTTTCTTTTCGCCGGGATAGTATTGCTGTGTTTTATTGCCTGGGGATTTTACTTATTCAACAAACCACATACGGGAGTTGAAAATATTCAACCTGCTGTAACCATTGCTGCAACTGATTTGTACGCGCAATACAGTACTGCTGAAAAGCATAGCGACAGTATTTTTTTAGATAAAATAATTGAAGTAAAAGGAATTGTGAGTGATGTACAAAAGACAGATACTGCAATGAATATTTTGTTGAAGGCAGGAGAGACGGGCGACATCAATTGCAGTCTGTCGTTGAATGATAATAAAAATATTCCAATGCCTTCGGTTGGACAAAATATTTTATTGAAAGGTAAATGCACAGGCTTTCTGATGGATGTTGAGCTAGTCGATTGTATAATAGAAAAATAAAAGAACAATGAAAAAAACGGCAATAATTTTTTTGGTAATTATTTGCGGAATAATATTTCAAGTATCCGGTTGCTCAAAGGCAAACGAAGAAATGTTTGCAGCTCGGCTTTGCGATACAACTGCTGTGCAATACAGTGTTGACGTGGTAAATATTCTTACGGCCAATTGCTATAGTTGCCACGGAGAAACGACCAATGCCGGAAGCGGAGGAATTATTCTGGAAGGGTATACTAATTTATTGCAATGGGCTGACAACGGTTATCTCATCGGCAACATCACTCATGCACCCGGCTATGTTCCCATGCCTTATGGCGGCGGCAAATTATCTGATTGTGAGATCAGTAAGATACAGGCATGGATAGATCAGGGAACAAAAAATAATTAAACGACTTAAATTTTTTTATGAAAAAATATTTTTTCGTCGCCCTTTTTCTTTTCGCATCTATGAATGGGAAAGGTCAATTGTTTATGACACGAACAGGTTTTATCGGATTCTATTCACAGACTTCGCTCGAAAATATCAAGGCAGAGAATAACCAGGTGTATGCGGTCATCGATCCGGTGAAAAAAAATCTTGCTTTCACTTTACTGATGAAAGGTTTTGTTTTTGAAAAAGAATTGATGCAGGAGCATTTCAATGAGAATTATGCTGAAACAGATAAATTCCCAAAAGCAAATTTCACGGGTACTTACACAGGAAATGTAGACCTCACAAAAGAAGCTGTGTACAATATTACGGTTGCAGGATCACTCACCATTCACGGCGTGACAAAAAATATTGATCTGCCCGCAACGCTGGAAGTCAATGCCGGTAAGCTTTTGGGGCATGCGCATTTCCGGGTGAGACCTGAAGATTATAATATTCTCATTCCTTCACTTGTGCGTGACAAGATCGCTGCAATGATGGATGTGAACGTGACCATTGATTGTACAACTGTAAAATAAAACCTATGCCCAAATCAAAATTCATTTTCCTTTTTTATTTTTTATTTGTGGTGAATAACATTCATGCACAGGATTCTTCTTTGCTGAAAATGCTCAACGATTCTGCTGCAGCCAATGCTAAAACATTTTATGTTGCCGGTACTTTCAAAGGCAATCATTTCATCAATATGCAAACGGTTGAATCGCCTGCAAAAGGCGCCCTCAGTTTTATCATCATGCATCGGTTTGGTGAATTGAACAGCGGTGCATATAATTTTTTCGGTTTGGATAATGCAACGCTTCGCCTCGGCTTGGATTATGGAATCACAGACAGGTTTGCGGTTGGCATCGGAAGAAGTTCGCTCGACAAAACTTTTGACGGATATTTAAAATACAAACTTTTTCTGCAGACGGATGGAATCGCTAAAATGCCCGTCACCATTGATGTTTTGGCCACTATTTCCAATTACACGCAGCAGTATGCTGACAAGCCTTATCTCAATGCAAACTACCGCACAGATTATACAACACAGTTGCTGATTGCAAAAAAATTCAAGCAATTTTCTTTACAGCTTACGCCAACATGGCTTCATTTTAATCTTGTCCCGACTTCGCAAGATGCCAACGATCTTTTCGCACTTGGTGTTGGTGCAAGAGTGAAACTCACACACCGAATGAGTATTATCGGCGAGTATAATTATTTGCCAACCGGGCAGGTTGTCTCAACGCCGGTTTACAATTCGGTTTCGTGCGCATGGGAGATAGAGACCGGCGGGCATGTATTCCAGTTGGTGTTCTCCAATTCGCAGGGCATGACCGAGCCTTATTACATTGCACAAACAACAGGAACCTGGATGAAAGGCGATATTTATTTTGGTTTCAATGTTTCGCGAAATTTCAATATCACCAAACATGCGAAGCTTAAATTAGCAAATTAGCAGATGTGCAAATGAGTTCAGACTTTAACCCTTTTCACTCTTTGTCACACGTTACTTTTCAAGTTGATTTTTATGGACCGAGCTGAAGAATATCGATTGAACCCAATTGCGTCGCACTCTTGTACGTTCATACCATTATTCACCACGCACAAATTTCAGAAGCCTCATTTGCACATCTGCAGATTCTCACATTTGCTAATCTCTGTACCGGAATTTAAAATATAGCAGTGTCGATGAAAGTACCAGTGTCACTGCATTTGCGGCGATGATGGGAAATTCATTCATCATTATTCCATAGATCAGCCACAGCAAAGTGCCCGTACAAAAAATAGAGAACATGCCCAGCGAAAGGTCTTTTGCAGATTTACTTTTCCATGTTTTGATCACCTGCGGAAGAAACGAAATGGTTGTTCCCGTAGCAGCCATGTAGCCGATATATGTTGAAAGCATTTTATTTAATTGAATGATGAATTGCAAAAGTATAGTGTGAAGGATATTTTATCCGGAATTAAATTTTTACGAAAAAGATCAGGCATGAAAAATGTTGTTTAATTTTTACAACAATTCAATCTGAATCTTTAAATCAGAAAATATGAAACACTTTATTTTTTCAATGATCTTATTTTTCTCCGTTTCTAATGGTTATGCCTTCGATAAAGATTCCGCAAAATTTGTTTCAACAGTTCAAGTCACTCCTGATCCGGATAATGCAGGTTTGAAATTGCCAGCCGGTTTTGGCGCGCTCGTTGTTGCCAATGGCCTCGGAAAGGCACGCCACATCACTGTTTCAGCGCAGGGAGATATTTATGTGAAGCTTGATAATTTATATAACGGCTACGGCATTTATTTTTTGCGCGACAGCAAAGGCGATGGCAAGGCCGATGTGCAGATCGGTTTTGGAAATTATACCGGAACAGGGATAAGTATTAAAAATGATTATTTATATGCCACTTCAAATACGGAAGTGTTTCGTTATAAACTGGATGCGATAGGACACGTTTCAAATCCTTCCAATCCTGAAAAGATCGTAACAGGTTTAATTGCGCGTCATGAGCATGAAGCAAAAGCTATCACACTTGACAATGCAGGAAATATTTATGTGGTGATCGGTGCATACTCAAATGGATGCCAGGTTGATGACAGAGCGGTCGGTTCGCCGGGAATAAATCCCTGTCCAATCTTAAATCAGGCAGGTGGAATCTGGCAGTTCAAAGCAAATAAATTAAATCAAACATATACTGATGGAACGCGTTATGCCACAGGATTGCGCAATGTTGTAGGCCTTGACTGGAATACTGATGTGAACGCTTTATTTGTAATGCAGCATGGCCGTGACCAGTTGCATGATCTGTATCCGAATTTGTATGATGAAAAGCAAAGTGCCGAATTACCTGCAGAATGTTTATATCATTTAAAGCAGGGCGATGATTGCGGTTGGCCTTATATTTATTATGATCAGTTGCAGCACAAAAAAATTATAGCGCCAGAGTATGGAGGCGACGGAAAAAAGACCGGTGGCGAAAATGCGATTGATCCTGTCTTTGCATTTCCCGGGCATCTTGCGCCGGATGGTTTGTTGTTTTATACAGGCACTATGTTTCCCGAAAGATACAGGCATGGCGCGTTCATTGCTTTTCACGGCTCATGGAATCGAGCGCCTGAGCCGCAGAAAGGCTACCTCGTCGCATTCGTTCCTTTCAAAGATGGAAAACCAAGCGGCGATTGGGAAATATTTGCAGACGGTTTTGCGGGCGAAGCCGTCGTGAAAAGTCCGGGCAATGCAAAGCATCGTCCATGCGGTTTGGCGCAGGGTCCGGACGGTTCTTTGTATGTAAGCGATGATGCCGGAGGAACGATCTATCGGATCATTTATACAGGAAAATAATATTGATGATGAAATTTTTTTCATCGTTTCAATTATCTTGTTCATCTTTGCATCAGCAATGAAACAATTTCAAAATATCAATTGGTGGTGGCAATCAAACTCTTGGCGGGGCTTGTAATGTCATTACTGTTTTAAAAATAAATCAGGGCCTCGACAGATAGTTGAGGCTTTTTTTATTTACTTATTGGAAGAAAATATCAAACAGGAAATGAAAAAGATCGAAATAAAGACCACCTGCAAAAAGATGCTCAGCGATGTATATACGCCTGTCGGCATTTATCTCAGATTACGCGACCGTTTTCGTGATACTATTCTGCTTGAAAGCGCCGACAGCCGTGCAGCTGAGAATAGTTTTTCGATCATTGGCATCAATGCTGTCGCAGGGATTGAGATAAGCAATTTCAAATCGCTCGAATTGAAATACCCGAATCAAAACCGTGAGAAAAAAAATATTTCGAAAGCAATGGATGTGCCGCAGATGATCCGGGATTTTATGAATGTTTTTAACGTATCACCGGCTGATGAAAAAATTGTGAAGATCGCGCAAAGCCTTTTCGGATATACAACGTATGATGCTGTGCAATTTTTTGATTCAATAAAATTTTCAGAAACAAGGAATCAGCAATCAGAAATAGCATTGATGAGATACAGGCTTTATCAATACGTAATTATCATCAATCATTTTAAAGACGAAATGTTTGTTTGCGAAAATGAAATTGCAGGATTGGAAAGCGAGATAAGTGTTGTCGAGGCTTTAATAAAAAGTAAAGATGTGCCTACTTATCCTTTCAGGTCTTTGCAAAATGAAACGAGTAATATGTCTGATGAAGAATATATGGACATGGTGAAAAAAGGAGTACAGAGTTGTCATCGCGGTGATGTTTTTCAAATTGTTTTAAGCAGAAAATTTCAACAAAATTTTACAGGCGATGAGTTCAATGTTTACCGGGCCTTGCGCAGCATCAATCCTTCGCCTTATCTTTTTTATTTTGATTATGGCGATTATAAATTGATGGGTAGCAGTCCAGAAGCGCAATTGGTCATCAACGCTGGAAAAGCAGTCGTCCACCCGATTGCAGGGACTTTTAAAAGAACTGGCGATGATAAAAAGGACAACGAACTCGCAGATGCTTTGCTGCACGATGCAAAAGAAAATGCTGAACATACTATGCTCGTTGACCTTGCGAGAAATGATCTTAGCAAGGTTTGCGGGAATATTGTTGTGACCAAATACAAGCAGGTGCAATATTATTCTCACGTGATACATTTGGTAAGTGAGGTGACTGGCGATGTCGAAAAAAATACAAACCCATTTCAATTGATGGCTGCAACATTTCCTGCCGGAACTTTGAGTGGTGCGCCAAAATTCAAAGCAATGCAATTGATTGATGCGAATGAGCCCACTGCGAGAAGTTTTTACGGTGGTTGCATCGGTTCAATTGGTTTCAACGGCGATTGCAATCATGCAATTATGATTCGTACATTTTTATGCAAAGACAACACATTGATCTGTCAGGCAGGTGCAGGTATAGTTGCTGCATCTCAGGCTGAGAAAGAGTTACAGGAAGTGAACAATAAATTGGGGGCATTAAAAAAAGCGATCGAAGTTGCGGAATCAATAAGGTGATTGGTTGAAACGTTGATCGGTTTTAGCCCTCAACCAAACGACTGAATCAGCATTTCAACTTAACAATAAATTAAATCAACAATGAAAATTTTAGTATTCGATAATTACGATTCATTCACTTACAATCTTGTGCATTTGGTTGAAAAGATCATTCATCAAAAAGTTGATGTCTTCCGTAATGACGAGATCGCATTGGAAAAAGTGAAAGAATATGATAAAATAATTTTATCTCCGGGTCCCGGCATTCCGGAAGAAGCAGGTTTGTTATTGCCTTTGATAAAAGAATACGCATCAAGCAAATCCATACTGGGCGTGTGTTTGGGGCACCAGGCAATCGGGCAGGCATTTGGCGGAACGCTTACAAATTTATCGACAGTGTTTCATGGAGTGGCAACAGAAATAGAGATTGTGAATAGAGAATCGCCAATCGTGAATGAGGTTCATAACTCACTACTCATGACTCACGGTTCACAAAAGAATTTGTTCAAAGATCTTCCAGACCGATTTGAAGTTGGACGTTATCACAGTTGGGTTGTGAATAAAGACAATTTTCCTGATGAATTGGAAATAACTGCGGAAGATGATAATGGTTTTATCATGGCTTTGCAGCATAAAAAATTTGATGTGAAAGGAGTACAGTTCCATCCGGAAAGTGTGCTGACACCGGGCGGAGAAATAATTATGCGGAATTGGTTGCATGCATGAACAAAGAAAAATTAAGTATGAAAAAAATATTACAATATCTGCTCGAACACAAAACGCTTTCAAAAGAACAAGCCAAAGATGTGCTCATCAACATCGCCAAAGGAATGTATAATGAAAGTGAGCTAACTGCTTTTATCACTGTTTATTTGATGCGCAGTATAACGATTGATGAGCTGCAGGGCTTTCGCGATGCGTTGCTTGAATTGTCTGTGAAAGTTGATCTTCATTCGGCTGAAACCATTGATATTGTTGGCACCGGCGGAGATGGTAAGAATACATTCAACATCTCAACACTTGCATCTTTTATCGTTGCCGGCGCCGGACAGAAAGTTGCAAAGCATGGAAATTATGGTGCAACTTCAGTCAGCGGTTCGTCAAATGTGATGGAACAATTGGGGTATAAATTTAAAAGCGATAATGGCAAACTGAACAAAGAAATTGATGAGGCAAATATTTGTTTTTTGCACGCACCGATATTTCATCCGGCGTTAAAAGTGGTTGGCCCGATAAGAAAAAACTTAGGCGTACGCACGTTCTTCAATATGCTCGGCCCGATGGTAAACCCTGCTGTGCCTGCATTTCAGCTTGTTGGTGTTTATAATTTGGAAATGGCACGTATCTATAATTATTTGTTGCAACAGACAGGAAGATCATTTACCATCATTCACAGTCTTGATGGTTATGATGAAATTTCTTTAACAAACGATACAAAAGTGATTACCAAAAACGGAGAAAAAATTTATTCGGCAGAGCAACTTGGCAAACGTCTGGTAGAGCCACAAGATATTTATGGCGGCAATTCAACTGAAGAAGCTGCGAAGATATTTTTGAAAATAATAAAAGGCGAAGGATCTTGGGCGCAACATGCTGTTGTACTCGCAAATGCAGCAATGGCGCTGTTTTGCACGGGTAAATATAAAAAATATGACGACGCATATAATGCTGCAATTGAAAGTTTTGAAAGCGGAAGAGCATACCAGTCATTACAAAAATTAATCACTTTGCAATGAAGAGTGAATGATGAAAAGTGAATGGTCGAAAATGAAAATCAAGTTATGAATATTTTAGAAGAAATAGTTGCGAATAAGAAAAAAGAGGTTGCTCTAAAAAAGCAAATATTTCTTGTTGAGGCGTACAAAAATTTTCCGCATTACCAGAAAGAACGATTGTCTTTGAAA
>Ga0206909_1016_pt1 | contig 39004 bp, 41 predicted proteins | sample Alteio_BWOrgHeat_76_FD_152943 | JGI IMG/M metagenome (GOLD analysis project Ga0206909, IMG submission 152943) | Enriched cells from forest soil in Barre Woods Harvard Forest LTER site, Petersham, Massachusetts, United States -... | ecosystem: Environmental > Terrestrial > Soil > Temperate forest >...
TGCCAAGGTACCTTATCATCAAGTATTTCCCAAAAGCGATGAACTATATCCCGATTTTCAACGATCAGGAGTAAGCGCACAATTTTCTCAATGGATTTCTTTTTTTCTTCGGCAAGTTGCGACAAGACTTCAGTGACCAGGTCATGTGTGTCATGGCTCATGGGGCGCCTCTTTAAGCAGGGTATGAATTTATGATGATCTTAATTCAAAGTGATGCCGTCTGAACACGCATAAAAGTCGCCAACGTAGTCGGCTTACCTTGTTTTTATAAATTACCCCCTGTAAATGCCCTAAAATGTTATAATAATTCTTTTTATTTGGGTAATATAAAGTGACTTCAGAAACGACTTATGACTCGGCAAATATTAAAGTTTTAAAAGGGCTTGATGCGGTTCGTAAACGTCCCGGTATGTACATTGGTGATACGGATGACGGCACCGGACTCCATCACATGGTGTTTGAGGTCGTTGATAACGCGATTGATGAAGCGCTGGCAGGCTATTGCAAGCAAGTCGATGTCATTATTCATGCTGACGGTTCGGTGACTGTGCGTGATGATGGCCGTGGTATTCCTGTGGATATTCATCCTGAAGAAGGTCGTTCTGCAGCTGAAGTGATTATGACTATTCTTCATGCAGGCGGGAAGTTCGACAGCAATTCTTACAAAGTTTCAGGCGGATTACATGGTGTTGGCGTCTCTGTTGTCAATGCGTTATCTGAAAAACTGCACATGCGTATTCAGCGTGAAGGTAAGATATACGAGCAGGATTATGTTGACGGCGAACCGCTTGCGCCCTTATATATCACTGGAGATACAATGGCTCGCGGTACCGAAATCCGCTTTAAACCCAGCCATATTGTCTTTACTGATACTGAATTTCATTACGAAATTCTGGCTAAAAGATTAAGAGAACTGTCTTTTTTAAATTCAGGCGTGAGAATTACGCTGACTGATGAAAGAACGGATCGATATGAGGTTTTTGAATATGAAGGCGGAATCAGAGCTTTTGTCAGTCATCTCAACAGCAATAAAACGCCAATACATCCAACCGTATTTTATTTTTGTGCTGATAGGGAAGGTATTTGTGCTGAAGTTGCCTTTCAATGGCACGATGGATTTCAGGAAAATCTTTTTTGTTACACCAACAATATTCCGCAACGTGATGGCGGAACGCACTTAATTGGTTTTCGAAGTGCTGTCACTCGTACGTTGAATACGTACATAGAACAAGAAGGCTATGCGAAAAAATTCAAAGTTGAAACGACAGGAGATGATGCGCGCGAAGGTCTGACCGCAGTATTGTCGGTCAAGTTAGCTGACCCCAAATTTTCTTCACAAACCAAAGAAAAATTAGTGTCTTCTGAGGTCAAACCCGTTGTAGAATCTTTGGTTAGCGAAAAGTTACAAGAATTTCTATTGGAAAACCCTACAGAAGCCCGGGCTATTGTTAATAAGATGATAGAAGCGGCGCGTGCACGCGATGCGGCTCGAAAAGCGCGCGAAATGGTGCGCCGTAAAAGCGGTTTGGATATTTCTAATTTGCCTGGAAAATTAGCGGATTGCTCAGAGCGGGATCCCGCATTGTGTGAAGTTTTCCTGGTCGAAGGCGAATCTGCGGGCGGCTCAGCCAAACAGGCGCGAGATCGCCGTTATCAGGCGATATTGCCCCTAAAAGGCAAGATTTTGAATGTCGAAAAAGCCAGATTTGATAAAATGCTGCATTCTCAGGAAGTGGGGACATTGATCATAGCTTTGGGATGCGGTATTGGCCGTGAGGATTTTAATCCCGATAAATTACGTTATCACCGTATTATTATTATGACTGATGCTGATGTCGATGGTTCTCATATCCGGACTTTACTATTGACATTTTTTTATCGCCAGATGCCGGAAATTATTGTGCGTGGTCATATTTATGTCGGCCAGCCGCCGTTATATAAAATTAAAAAAGGCAAGCAGGAGCAATACGTTAAAGATGACGATGCGCTCCATCTCATATTAATGCAAACAGCATTGGAAGGCGCTGCTCTGTCTACATCTGAGAGTGAACCGCCGATTTCAGGGTTGGGTCTTGAAAAAATCATGAAAGCTTTTTTTGAGGCTGAAAAAGTGATTCAGCGTCTTGGTCGTCGTTACCCGATTAATTTTTTAAAAGCACTCAGTGAACTTGCTGCACTTGACGTTGAAGATTTAAAAGACCAGGATAAAGTGAGTCAATGGGTGGGTCATCTCAGTAAATCTCTTCAATTTTTATCAACAACAGACATGATTTTTGAGATAAAAGCCATCAAAGACGATACACATCAAGTCACTATTCCAGAAATTACGCTGCGCCAACACGGCCAGGTTCATGTATATGTATTGGGACAGGAATTTTTTCAACAACAGGAATATAGCCGCCTGAAGATTTATACGGAATTAATAGACGGTCTGGTGCAAAAATCGACGTTTGTAAAACGCGGCGAGAAAAAAGTGATTGTATCAACCATGCGTGAAGCGATTCTCTGGCTGATGGAAGAAGCAAAGCGTGGACAAAGTATTCAGCGCTATAAAGGTCTGGGAGAAATGAATCCAGAGCAATTATGGGAAACGACAATGGACCCTCTCACGCGCAGGCTTCTTAAAGTTAAGATTGAAGATGCCGTTGCTGCTGATTTATTGTTTACAACTTTGATGGGCGACAAAGTAGAACCGCGCCGTGCGTTTATCGAGCAAAATGCGTTGTTGGCATCTAATATTGATATTTAGTTTCTGGGAGGATGTGAAACGTGATGACAAAGAAGAATGCGGAAGTTAGTTTGCTTGATGTTAAAAGTGATATTGTGTTTAAGAAAATATTTGGGCAGCATCCCGATTTAATAAAAAGCTTCTTGAATGGTATTTTACCGTTAGCGGATGACCGATTGATCGAATCTGTTACCTATTTGACGCCAGAGCAGTCACCGCGTATTCCCTCGATGAAAAATACCATTGTCGATGTTAAGTGCATAGATCAAAAAGGCCGAATTTTTATTGTCGAAATGCAGTTAGCCTGGCGGGCGAGTTTTAAAAATCGTTTTCTATATGGCGCCTCCAAGGCGTATGTTCAACAAATGGAGATGGGGGAAGCTTACGAAAGCTTATGTCCTGTGTATGGCCTGGCTATTATCAACGAATCTTTTGAAAAATCGGAAGAGTGGTTTCATCATTATAAAATTACCCACGTCAAAGACCAGAATAAATCTCTCGAGGGTCTGGAATTAATTTTTATTGAACTACAAAAATTTAAACCACAAACAGCCGAACATCGAAAGATAGGATTACTATGGTTGCGATTTTTGAAAGAAGCCGGCGATTTATTATTGATTCCAGAAGAATTTCAAGAAAATCCTGATTTGGCTATGGCAGTGGAGTTGGCTCAGGAATCAGCCTACACTCGCGCAGAACTGGACGCATACGATTATTATCTTGATGCGGTTCGTGTCGAACAAACAGTTCGCGCAGATTCTTTTGTGGAAGGCAAAGCGGAAGGTCAAGCAGAAGGCAGAGCAGAAGGAATAAAAGAAAAAGCGCGTGAAGTCGCTAGACAACTGATCATTGATGGAATGTCTTTAGAAAAGGTATGCAAAATCACTGGATTGAGCCTGGAAATTGTGCGAGAGTTATAAATTCCAATATTTATATTGATGGAGTATTATCATGTTATTTACCTCAGAATCAGTGACGGAAGGTCATCCAGATAAGATTGCTGATCAGATTTCAGACGCGGTGTTAGATGCTATTTTGACACAGGACCCGTTGGCGCGTGTTGCGTGTGAGTCTTTTATTAAAACGGGTATGGTCTTGGTGGGCGGCGAAATTACAACACACGCCTGGGTGGATATTGACCAGCTTGCACGTCAAGTGATTAAAGATATCGGCTATAATAGTTCAGCAATGGGTTTTGATTGGGAATCTTGTGCGGTCATCACAACTATTGGAAAACAATCTCCAGATATCGCAATGGGTGTAAACCATAATCAATATCATGAACAGGGAGCAGGAGATCAAGGCTTGATGTTTGGTTATGCCTCTGATGAAACCGACGTTTTGATGCCGGCGCCGATAACTTATGCACACCGCTTATCTCAGCGTCTGACAGAAGTCCGCAAGACAAAGCGTCTAAGCTGGCTGCGTCCTGATGGCAAAACACAGGTAACTATAAGATATGATAAAGATAAACCTGTAGGCATAGATGCTGTTGTGGTCTCTTGTCAGCATTCGCCGGATATTGATCAGGATAGTATCAGAGAGGCTATCATAGAAGAAGTGATTAAACCTATAGTTCCAGAAAAATGGCTTGATAAAAATACACGATTTTTGATTAATCCCACAGGTCGTTTTGTCATTGGAGGACCGCTTGGAGATACGGGTCTGACAGGTCGTAAAATTATTGTTGATACGTATGGCGGCATGGCGCGTCATGGCGGTGGTTGTTTTTCAGGAAAAGATCCCTCCAAGGTTGATCGTTCGGCGACCTATGCGGCGCGTTATGTTGCAAAAAATATTGTGGCAGCAGGATTAGCATCACGTTGTGAAATTCAAATATCTTATGCCATCGGCGTTGCTGAGCCGATTTCAATTAATTTGAATACTTTTGGGACAGCCAAAATACCAGAAGAAAAAATGATTAAATTGATTCGGGAGCATTTTGATCTTCGTCCACGTGCAATTATCACACTGTTGGACTTATTGCGTCCGATTTATCGCGCTACAGCTAATTATGGGCATTTTGGGCGGGAAGAAAAAGATTTTATCTGGGAAAGAACTGATAAAGTAGAATTGTTAAACTCGTAGAGACAAGGCAATGCCTTGTCTCTACATATGGATAAATGTAGAGAAAGAGAGCATCTCATGGTTAAAGATTACCGCGTTGCAGATATTGCGCTGGCTGATTGGGGTCGAAAAGAAATGTCAATGGCAGAAATTGAGATGCCAGGATTAATGGCGTTGCGTAAAGAGTATAAAAATAAAAAACCATTGGAAGGTGCACGAATTGCAGGTTGTCTGCACATGACTATCCAAACAGCGGTATTAATAGAAACCTTAATATATCTTGGTGCAGACGTGAGATGGTCATCTTGTAATATCTTTTCAACACAAGATCATGCGGCAGCGGCAATTGCTGCTAAAAATATTCCTGTATTTGCCTGGAAAAGTGAAACCGAAGAAGAATTTTGGTGGTGTATTGACCAGACGATAGAGGGTAATGAGGGATGGCATCCTAATATGGTATTAGATGACGGCGGAGATCTGACTATACGATTACATCAAAAATACCCTCATTTATTATCTCAAATCAAGGGTATCACTGAAGAAACAACAACGGGTGTTCATCGCTTATATACCATGTTTGCCAATGGCGAACTAAAAGCGCCTGCGATTAATGTTAATGATTCAGTCACTAAATCCAAGTTTGATAATTTATATGGTGTGCGCGAGTCGCTCATAGATGGCATTAAGCGCGCAACAGATATTATGATAGCAGGAAAAATTGCAGTGGTTTTAGGTTATGGTGACGTTGGCAAAGGTTGCGCTCAGGCATTTAGAGGTTTTGGTGCAACAGTTTGGGTAACTGAAATTGATCCCATCAATGCACTCCAGGCAGCGATGGAAGGTTTTAGAGTGATAACGATGGATGAGGCTGCTGCTATAGGTGATATTTTTGTGACCGCAACGGGCAATATAGATGTCATAACACATGATCATATGTTAAAAATGAAGCATCAGGCGATTATATGCAATATTGGTCATTTTGATTCAGAGATAGACATTGCTTCTCTGAGACAATATCCTTGGGAAAATATCAAATCGCAAGTTGATACGGTTGTTTTTCCAGACGGCAAAAAATTAATTATATTAGCAGACGGTAGATTGGTTAATCTGGGTTGTGCAACAGGACATCCCAGTTTTGTGATGTCAACGTCGTTTACCAATCAAGTCATTGCGCAAATAGAGTTGTGGCAGCATGCTGAAAAATATCCTTTGGGCGTGCATGTTTTGCCGAAACATCTTGATGAAAAAGTAGCATCTTTACACTTGGATAAGTTAGGTGTAAAGCTGACTAAATTAACAGAAAAACAAGCAAATTATCTCAATGTACCTGTTAAGGGACCGTATAAGCCAGAATATTATAGGTATTAAAAAATCTGTTGTCATACCGCGGCTTGTCCGCATATCTTTATACACAAGTTTGGAAATTTAAGTTAAGCTGTTTTTTCGCCTCTCCCTCCGGGGCATTGTTGCATAAATAACTTGAGCATGTTTCCTCTCTCCCGTAAGTATAGGTTTATAGATATACCCCTTCTCCCCCGCCAGGGGGAGAAGGGGGCCGGCAGGCCGGATGAGGGGGAATGTATGATAAATACTCCCTCACCCGCCCTTCGGGCACCCTCTCCCGCAAGCGGGAGAGGGGAAAACACACTTCAACCTATATTTATGCAACAACGCCCCGGAGGGAGAGGCGAAAAAACAGCTTAACTTAAATTTCCAAACTTGTGTATAAAGATATGGCTTGTCCGCGGTATCCAGAAAGAGCAAGTTTTTTCTCCCAATGCTGTTTTACTTCTTCTAAATTCTTTGTTTTCCCTTTTTTAGCTGCTGCTATTCCTTCTTCAATAGCACGTATTTGCCATTCATGGATATCAAGATATTCTTCAGATGTTTGCATTTTGTATGTCCTCAAAGTATTAAAATTTCTTTGTATAAACATGACAATAGGGGTTTTTACCTGTTTTTTGATAATAATCCTGATGATATTTTTCTGCTGGCCAGAAAACACTAACAGGTAGAATTTTTGTTGAAATTTTATAGTTTTTGTCTTGAAGTATTTCGATGAGTTTTTCAGCTGTTTTTTTCTGATTTTCATCATAGTAAAAGATCACACTGAGATATTGTTCGCCAATATCAGGCCCTTGGCCATCAACTTGAACAGGATCATGAATTTCAAAAAAATAGTTGGCTAAATTTTCATAATTTAATTTTTTCGAATCATAAATCACTCTAATCGTCTCTACGTGCCCTGTATTTCCCGAACAAACTTCCTGATAAGACGGATAATCTTTATGTCCGCCGGAATACCCAACTTCTGTTTTTAATATCCCATCTAATTTTTTAAAATAATATTCAACACCCCAAAAACAACCGCAGGCAAATAACGCCTCTTTCGTATCTTCAATAGTGATATCTTCGACATAATCCAGGCTTAGAGAATTTACGCAATGGCGAGTATTTTTATCTGTATAATGCTCACCGTGAAAAACATGCCCCAAATGTGCTTGACACCTGCTGCAAATTATTTCACTTCGTCGGCCATCAGCGTCAGGTTGGGTTAAAACAGCGCCTTTGATTTCCTGATCAAAACTGGGCCATCCGCAGCCAGAATGAAATTTAGAGTGTGAAGTAAATAAGGCCAGACCACATTGACGGCACAAAAAAGTCCCTGGTTTGTCCCAGTTGTCATATTCGCCCGTAAAAGGATGCTCGGTGCCTTTGTTGCGGACAATTTCTAATACATGCGACTGTAAGCTTTGTGTTTTCAAAATCATATCAAATTCCTATCCATATTTTAGTATAAATGATGAGGGTAAAAACGCAAATCGGACCAATCTTAAAAATCATAGGCTATACTGAAAATACAAGCTAGAAGAAAAAAATTGAAAATTTGAAAAAGGATATTTTTTTATTTTAAAAAATACCCTAAGCTATCCATTCCCCTGACACTGATTACTAAAGCAATTTTTGATAATGCTTTAGCGCATAAAAATATTCATTTATTTATCATTTTGCTCAGTGTATTAATTTTTGGATTATTCTTGCTGGTTATTATGTGGATTACGACTGATATTTTGCAGGCTTTAATTGGCGTTAAAATACTGCTCGCGTGATGACTTTGGAAACGTGTACTTTTTTGGTTTTGCATCAAGACCAATTTTCTGATGTTCTCAATAGATTGCCTATTGATGTTCGGGAGGAGCTTCAAAAAACGGCACGGGAAAGATTGCAGGAATTTCGCGCCTAATTATAAATTCCCTGAAAGTTCCTGTACAATCTCTAAGCTTAATCCGGTAATTTTACAGATTTTTTCTAATGACATGCCATCAATAATAAGTTCTTTCGCCACTTCGGCTTTGCCTTCAGCTTTGCCTTCAGCTTTGCCTTTCTCCAATCCTATCTGTTCACCTTCCACCTTAGCTGTTCTAATCGCCTCCAGATCGTCCATTAATCCAATTTTGGCTTGTTCATAAGCTAATCGTTCCAGACGCGTCCATTTGTGTTTTTCCAATATTCCATAGGCTTGTTTGATTTCTTCTGGCGCATGTTCTGGCGCTTCTCTGAGATGGACTGCCTCTTTCATCATAAATATCCAATAATCTTCTGTAGTTTTTAAGTCTTCTAATTTTTTATTGAATTTTGGCAGCTCTATAAAAGCATACGACATGTCGTTCAAATAGCTAATTTTTGTCTCTTTTTCAATATTATGATGAAAACTTAAATAGTTCACATCATCAGGAAATATAGCATGATTCAATATGCTCAACAGCGTGACGGGCTTAAGCTTGAGATAATTATCTGCTGTCCCCAGTTGACCCGCATAGAGATGCGATGCGTAATGCTGAACACGCTGAACATAATTGAGCATATATTTATTTTGGACTTCAATAATATATTGATGACCTTTTTGATCCGTACATAAAACGTCGAGGATGGATTTTTTGGATTCCGCCGTTATGGGCAGGCATTCTGTTGGTAGGAATTCTATCTTAATAATCTTGCGATCGCCTTCAAGTCTTAGTGTTGAATTGAGAAAACTCATCGTCAGGTTTGCATGGTTCACAAATACTTTTTTAAAGGCAACGTCATTACGGGGATTAAAATATCTTGGCTCAAATTGTTCTACCAAGGTTTTTTCTTCCTCGTCTAATACTTCTGTCTGGTTAATATCTTTCAAATCAAAATCCCCAATCAAGGTTTTCTTAACAATTGAAGTATATCATTAATGGCGATAAAATTCAGAATGTTATTAGATAAATAAGTGTATAATTAATCCTGATTTAATCCCCAGAGACTGATTTTTCCCATGCAAAATGACATCGAAAGCTATTTATTAAATTTACAAAAAACTATCTGTGAAGCTTTAAGAAGAATAGACAGCAAGGCTTTTCATGTTGATGAATGGGTGCGCCCCGAAGGCGGCGATGGAAAAACCTGTGTACTACAAGACGGCGAAGTTTTTGAAAAAGCCGGGATAAATTTTTCGCACGTGTATGGTGATTCATTGCCTGCTGCAGCCAGCGCACGCCGTAAAGAAATCGCAGGCCGCGGATTTGATGCCATGGGTGTTTCATTGGTCTTTCATCCCCGAAATCCTTACATTCCAACAGTCCACTTTAATATTCGATTTTTTTTAGCCGCTCAGGAAGGGGAAGATCCTATCTGGTGGTTTGGCGGCGGGTTTGATCTCACGCCCTATTATGGTTTTGAAGAAGATTGCATACAATGGCACCAGACAGCCCGTGAGGCTTGTAAAATATTAGGAAAAGACAAATATCAAGAATATAAATATAATTGTGATCAGTATTTTTATTTGAAGCATCGCAATGAGCCAAGGGGAATTGGCGGGCTATTTTTTGATGATCTGAATCAACCAGGTTTTGAAAAATGCTTTGAATTCATGAAAAGTATAGGCGATCATTTTTTAACAGCCTATATTCCTATTGTTGAAAAGCGTAAAGATATGCCTTATGGCGAGCGTGAACGGGCATTTCAACTATATCGTCGTGGAAGGTACGTCGAATTTAATCTCATCTATGACCGCGGGACCTTATTTGGTTTACAATCAGCAGGACGGACAGAATCTATTTTTATGTCTCTGCCGCCACTGGTGAAATGGGATTATGACTGGCATCCCGAAAAAAACAGTCCTGAAGAAAGATTGACCAAATATTTTTTAAAACCAAGAGAGTGGGTAACCCTATGACTAAAAAAGAGACAAAATATATCTTTATTACAGGCGGTGTGATTTCTTCTTTGGGCAAAGGCATCGCTTCAGCGTCTCTCGGTGCGATTCTTGAAGCGCGCGGATTGACCGTCACTTTTATTAAATTAGATCCCTATCTTAACGTCGATCCTGGCACGATGAATCCACTCCAGCACGGCGAAGTATTTGTGACGGCTGATGGCGCAGAAACGGACCTCGATTTGGGGCATTATGAAAGATTTGTGCGTGTGACTTTGTCCAGGTTCAATAATTTTACGGCGGGCCGGATTTATGCCAATGTGTTACGTAAAGAACGTAAAGGCGATTACCTGGGTGGCACAGTGCAGGTTATTCCGCATGTTACTGATGAAATAAAACATGCTATTAAAAAATCAGTAGAAAACTATGATATTGCAATTATTGAAATTGGCGGTACGGTGGGTGACATAGAATCTTTGCCATTTCTCGAAGCCATTAGACAAATGCGTATAGAACTGGGTTCTAAGCAAACTTTGTTTATACATCTTGCATTAGTGCCTTATATTAAAACAGCGGGTGAAATAAAAACCAAACCCGTCCAGCATTCTGTGAAAGAATTAAGAACCATCGGCATACAACCTGATATTTTAATTTGCCGTTCAGAAAAGCCATTGCCCCAGGATGCACAAGATAAAATTGCATTATTTACCAATGTTGAAAAGCGCGGAGTGATTTCTCTGCCAGACAGAGAAAGCATCTATGATATTCCCCTATTATTAGACGAACAGAAGTTGGATGATCTGGTCATAGAAAAGCTTGAATTACTCACAGGACCCGCAGATTTATCTGAATGGCGATCTGTCATTGACGCAGAAAAAAATCCTGAAAAAGAAATCAGGATTGCAATGGCGGGGAAATATAGTGGTATTGCAGATTGTTATAAATCTCTTACAGAAGCGGTTAGACATGCAGGCATTAAAACCAAAACCAAGATTAATATTATCTATATAGATGCAGAAGAGATCGAAAAAAATGGAATTAGTATTTTATCCAATCAAAATATACAAGGCATTATTGTTCCGGGTGGATTTGGAAAGCGCGGCATAGAGGGAATGATTACAGCAGCACAATATGCGCGAGAAAAATTGATTCCCTATTTAGGTATTTGTTTGGGGATGCAAATTGCAGTCATAGAGTATGCGCGTCATATTGCAAATCTTGCCAATGCAAACAGTACAGAATTTGATCAAAATACACCATATCCAGTTATTGCATTAGTCACAGAGTGGCAGGATGTTATCACGGGTGAAAAACAAAAGCGTGATGCGCAAAGTGATTTGGGGGGTACGATGCGCTTGGGCAATCAAATTTCTCATCTTGTTTCCAATTCACAAGTACAAAAAATCTATGGCAAAACAGAAATTCAAGAAAGACATCGCCATCGTTATGAAGTCAATCAAATATTATTGTCTAAATTAGTTGAAGTAGGATTGGTTATTTCAGGTACAACGAAAACAGCGGAGAATCAGGAACTGGTTGAAATGATGGAACTCAATAACCATCCCTGGTTTATCGGCTGTCAGTTTCATCCTGAATTTACTTCAACACCCCGCGACGGCCATCCGTTATTTGAAAGTTTTATCAAAGCCAGTATTATCTGCCAGACAAAAATGCCTTGATTTTCGACCAAAATTTTCAAAAAATGAATTGAATAATAACCAAAAATTGTTTAAAATGCCTTGAATTTTGACCAAATGAAAAGGCATGAGCCATGAAAAGACTGCTATTCTATGATTTGCTTGACTGGCGTGATTCGTCAATACGTATACCTATCATACTGAGGGGAGCCCGACAGGTTGGTAAAACACATATCGTTCGTCAATTAGGGAAACAATTTAAAAGTTTTGTAGAAGTGAATTTTGAGAAAAGACGTGATGTAATAAAAATTTTTGAAGGAGATATCAGCCCGGTCACAATTCTAAAAAAATTAATGGTGATATTAGAATGTGTTATTACGCCTGGCAAAACCCTATTGTTTTTCGATGAAATTCAGGAAGCGCCAAGAGCAATTTTAGCGTTGCGATATTTTTATGAAGAGATGCCTGAGTTACATGTTATTGCAGCAGGTTCTCTGCTTGATTTTGCTATTGAGAAAGTTGGCGTGCCGGTAGGAAGAGTCAGTTTTTTATATCTTTACCCTATATCATTTATTGAATATCTGTATATTTGTGGATACCGTCTTTTAGCTGAAGAAATGATTAATCATATTCCTTCAGAGCCGATGAGCGAAGTTATCCATGAAAAAGCGCTGCGGTTATTGGGAGAATATATAGCCATTGGCGGTATGCCTAAAGCAGTTTATCGATGGAAAGAAGAAAAAAGTGTTCGCGCCTGTACAAGGGTTTTGAAAGGCATTAAACAGTCATATGAAGAAGATTTTGAAAAATATGCCAAAAAAAATGAAATAAAATATGTAGAACTGCTTTTTAAGCATATACCCATGCTTATCTGTCAACCTTTTAAATATAGCCATATTTCAACTGAATATCGAAAAAGAGAGTTAGAGCCTGCTTTGATTTTGCTTGAAAAAGCAGGCATTATACGAAGAATAATGTACAGCGCTGGCAATGGATTTCCATTGGGCGCAGAGGCAGATTTCAATAAATTTAAGCTCATCTTATTTGATGTTGGGCTTTGTCAGGCTATATTAGGTCTTGAGCTTAAAGATTGGTTCATTGAAGCTGAAACAGCTTTTATCAATAAAGGGCAAATCACGGAAAATTTTGTGGGACAGGAACTTTTAGCTTATTCTAATCCTGATGAGAGACAACATCTTTATAGTTGGTCTCGCGAGACAAGAGGCAGCAATGCAGAAGTAGATTATCTGACAACATATAACAACAATATTATTCCTATTGAAGTCAAAAGCGGCCATGGCGCAGGATTGCAAAGTATGCGAAAATTTCTGGAGTCTCATTCTTCTTCACCTTACGGTATTCGTTTTTCAGTGCATAATTATTCTGTTTTTGACAGCATTCATTCTTATCCACTTTATGCAGTTGCAGGAATTATTGATGAAGAAAACAAAAAAAGGTTATTAAGATTTTTAGAGAGCAGCGCAGATAAGTGATAAATTTGCAATTATTATTTGACGGTTTAATATCATGTATGATAGGGTATATTTAGTTTAAATTTAATGATGGTTGATCAGCAACTATGATTTTTGAAATTTGTCAAAACAGCGGTTTTTCTTTCCTCTCAGTCATCACTGCGGTGACTGTTCGTTCATACGCCATGATGTCAATGACCAGCCTGTCTTAGGGGTCATTCGATCGTGCCCCCTGGGGCAGGGTCAAAATTCACCAGCACGATCAATACAATTTTTGATTTTCTACAGAAAGTCACACTTGGAGATCGGCTATGATAGAACTCAGACAAATCAGTAAAACCTATAATACACATGCACAAGATTTCGATGCTTTAAAAAATATAAATCTCACTGTTGAGCGTGGTGAGATATTTGGCATATTAGGCAGAAGCGGTGCAGGAAAAAGTACTTTGCTTCGATGTGTAAATTTGCTTGAACGCCCGACCAGTGGAAAAATTTTGATCAATCATATTGATTTAATTTCGCTGTCTGAATCACAACTCAGAGAACAGCGTCGTAAAATCAGTATTATCTTTCAGCATTTTAATTTATTAGAGTCTCGCAATGTGTTTGATAATATTGCTTTGCCTCTAGAAATTTCTGGAAAATCACACGATTTTATACATCAAAAAGTCTCTCAGCTATTAAATTTGGTTGAGCTTCAGGATAAGAGAAATTATTTTCCCTCTCAGCTCAGCGGCGGGCAGAAACAAAGAGCCGCTATAGCTCGCGCATTGGCGACTGACCCGGATGTGTTGCTTTCCGATGAAGCAACATCTGCGTTAGATACTGAATCTACAACATCTATATTAAATTTATTAAAAAAGATTAATCAGGAATTTGGATTAACTATTTTATTAATTACACATGAATTGGAAGTCATTAAGCAAATTTGTGATCGCGCAGCGGTGTTGGATAAAGGCGAAATTGTTGAACAAAGTCCGGCTATTGATATCTTAGTTAATCCCAAGGCTATTATCACCAGGCAGTTGGTACAAAAATCTTTGCATCTTCCTGTGATAGAAAAAAGCAAATCACTAAATTCGCTTATGCTTAAATTGACTTTTATTGGCGAAGACAGTGATACGCCTTTGATTTCAAGCCTGGTTAAAAAATTTGATATCGATATCAATATTCAACAGGCTCAGATAGAGCATATTCAGGATATCAAAGTGGGATTTACCATATGTGAACTGACAGGTAATCCTGCTGCATTGAATGATGCGCTCTCGTATATCCAATCAACATCTATTCAAGTCGAGGTGCTTAATCATGCTTAATGTAAACTTAGATAATCTGGCTTTATTGCCGTTAATTAAAGCAACCTGGGAAACTGTTTATATGGTTTTTATCTCCAGCTTTGTCAGTATTATTTTGGGTCTTCTAACAGGGGTAATATTATTTTTGACCCGAAAAAACCAGCCGCTTGAGCATAAAACAATACATCAATCGCTGGGATTTATCGTCAATGCAACACGCTCAGTGCCTTATATTATTCTCATGATCAGCATCTTGCCGCTGACGCGATTAATAGCAGGTACGACGATTGGCATCAATGCAGCGCTGGTTCCATTGACGCTGGCAGCGATTCCGTTTTATGCCAGAATTTGTGAAAGTGCATTGGCGGAAGTTCCGCAAGCGTTGATCGAAACCGCACATGCCATGGGTGCAACCACAACACAACTGGTAACAAAAATATTAATTCCTGAAAGCCTGCCGTTATTGATTAGAGGTATTGCTCTAACAGTTATAGGTCTTATGGGATACTCTGCAATGGCGGGCGCTGTTGGAGGCGGTGGTCTGGGTGAGTTGGCGATCAATTATGGCTACCAGCGCTTTAATGTCTGGGTGACTTTAGAGACCGTGATTATTTTAATTCTTATTGTCCAATTTGTTCAATATTCTGGTGATATCTTGGCCAAAAAACGTAAAATTAAACCGCTTTTATTTTCCAGTATAATATTAGGTTTGGTTTGTATAACCGCACAGGCGGTGCCTGCTTTAACAGCGCATCAGTCACTACAAACACTTCGCATTGGAGTAATGACGGGTTGGTCAGAAGAAGTTATGAAAACTGCGCAAAAAGTTGCGTTGAAAGATTATGGTTTAAACTTAAAAATTATTGCTTTCAGTGATTATGTGTTGCCCAATACGGCATTGGAAAATAATAATATTGATGCGAATATTTTCCAACATGTGCCGTATCTGGATGCGCAAATAAAAGCACGGGGCTATCATCTTGTTCCCATAGCAAAAACATTTGTTTATCCGATGGGCTTTTATTCACGGCGCATACATCATATTGCTGATTTAAAAAACAATAGTATTATAGCTATACCTAATGATCCCAGTAACGAAGGCCGTGCTTTATTGCTTTTACAAAAAGCAGGATTAATTTCATTAAGATCAGGCGCAGGAGTTCTTGCAACTATTAAGGATATTACCTCTAATCCTTTACATCTACAGTTTAAACTATTAGACGCTGCGCAATTGCCAAGAGTCTTAAAAGATGCGGATTTGGTTGCGATTACCAATGACTATGTCAGTAATGCAGGGTTGAGTATCAAAGATGCCATCATCAAAGAAGGCGCAGATTCTCTTTATGCCAATGTCATTGTTGTAAATGCACAGCATAAAGATAATATTTTATTTAAAGAATTAATTGCAGTTATGCACTCCAGGGCTGTATTAGACAAAACGGAATCGCTTTTCCCTGATGGCGCGGCTATCCCTGCGTGGAAGGTGGATCAATAAAAATTTTCACAGGCATTCCCGGATGAAAAAACGGCGGATTATCTGGAAAAGCTTCTATGCGGTAGACTAATTTATCGCGCCGCTCGTCACTATAAATAACGGGCGGCGTATATTCTGCTGTTGGAGAAATAAATGTAATTTTAGCTGTATAAGTTTTCTGACAGCCATCACAGCTAATCAATATTTTTTGATTAAGAACCAAACTGCTTAAAACTTGTTCGTTAACAAAAAAGATAACCTTAATATCCTGAGGTGCCAATAAAGATAATACAGGTTGTCCTGCGGGTACCCATTCGCCGGGCAAAAAATAAGTATCATAAACTAAAGCAGACTTGGGCGCATATAAAGTCTTTTGTTGGATTTGCCAGCTTGTTTGACGCAAAACTGCTTCAAGAGAAGAGACATTTTCTTTGGCTTGTTTTAACTGTGCATCAGATTGTTCATACGCAGATTTTGCTGTATCAAAAGCTTCTGTAGAAACCGCCCCTGTTTTTAAAAGCATCTTATTACGCTCATACGTTTTTTGATTTAAAATTAAACTGGATTGAAATTGATTGACGGCTGATTTAGCCTGAGCGAGATTGGCTGCAGTTTTTTCATAACTGGATTTTTCAGGTTCCTGATCGAGAATAAATAACGCTTGATTTTTATTGACCTGCATGCCGCGTTCGACATCAAGCTTTTCTAATTTTCCTGGAAAGTTAACTGAAATATAAGTATATCTGCCTTCGGCATAACCCTGATAGATATTAGAATTCTTCTTGCTGCAGCCAAAAAGCATCGGTAAAAAAAATAAAATAACAATAATTTTAATTTTGGAGATCACTTTATTTCCCACCAAACATCCTGGGCAGCATTCTTAAAAGCACATTATCTTTATTGATAAAATGATGTTTAAGCGCACCTGCTATGTGTAAGCACAGCAGGCCAATGATGATGACAGCAAAAGTTGCGTGAATATTAAAAATTTGGTCAGCCAATGTTTTGCTTAAGGGTATAAAAGGCGCAGCCAGCGTGTAATCTCCAAGATGCGGCGGATGGCCTGCGGCTGTTGAAAAAATCCAGCCGCTCAGAGGCATCACAAATAATGCAATATAGAAAAAAGCTTTGACTGTTTTTTCGAGCGTACGTTCCCATAAAGCCATTTCGGGCGGCAATAATGGAACGGGATTTGTCCAACGCCATAATAAGCGCAATATGATGAGCGCTAAAACAGTCAGTCCAAATAATTTATGCAAATTAAAAACTTGAAGCTTGAGGGATTTATCACCAATATCGCCCATGAAATATCCGGCTATTAATAAAATAATCACCAATAATGCAGTCAGCCAGTGGAAAAATTTTGCTATGCTGCCATAAGACTGATTCGTGTTCGTCAATGTCATGTTAATTCCTTTATGTAGGTTTACAAAAAAGATATCTGACAACAGTCGCTAATAATCCAATAATGCTGATAGTTGTAGAAGTCAACAAAGCGATAAGCAGATTATCGCTTAATTTTAAAGATTGATGAAAAATAATCAACAGGAAAACACAAGCAAGATAAATAACCACAGTTGTATAAATTATTTTCGCATACTGTTTTCTGGCTTCCCGGTCATCCTGCATCTGTTTGATTTGTTCTTCACGAAACCTGACTTCGGCTTCCTCGATTTGTTCGAGGCCTGCCATGGAATACTCATCTGCTGCATTCTCCAGGCTAATTCCATCATGTATCTTTTGGAATTTAATTTGTATCTTTTTCGCCATGAGATGCCAATCCTTCGAAATATTCCTTGATGAGGTTATTGGAAATCACATGGCCGGGATATTTATTGCCATCTTCAATCCATTCTTTATACCACGGACCATCAGGTAAATGCGTCCAATTGGCCAATTGTATGGCCGTATGTTTTTTGTAGACTTCCCAAACACGGTCGAGAAGAGCAATCACATCTTCGTCATTTTTATTAATTTCCGGGGTATAAGATTTTGGGGTAGTGCCTTCGAATTTTAAAATTTGTGCAGGTTTTTCTATATTTCCCATGCCAAAATGTTTGAATTCATGATAGACGTTGCTGACCACAGGCCCGAATCGCCATGCTTCGACAGGTTCTTCAATTAAGGAAGACTCCATTAAAGCCAAATGCCAGCCATGCGCTATATATATCAGCTTTAAAAGTTTTAAGGAGCTTAAATCCCCTTTCTCCTCTTGTTTTGCTTTTTCGATAAAATAATTTGCTACTGCGAGTGCTTTATAGGGCATCTCTTATTCCTCCACACTATTTTTTTTATGTTGTTATGGCAAATCAATTTTGCCTTCAAAAACCGTTTCAGCTGGACCTGTCATCCAAACAGGATGATTTTGTCCCTGCCATTGAATATAAAGCTTTCCGCCTTGTAATTCAACCGTTACAGCAGGGTCAAGTAAGTTCTGCGTGATGCCTGCAACCACAGCAGCACAGGCACCACTGCCGCACGCTTCAGTTTCTCCCGCGCCACGCTCAAATACGCGAAGTTTAATATGATTTTTGTCTATAATTTGCATAAAGCCAACATTAAAGTCATCCATGCCAGCATTGGAATTTATTGTTTTATCGTTAATATCCCGAACAGTAAAAACAATATGCGGATTGCCTAAATTCAGGCGTGTAGAGACAAGGCAATGCCTTGTCTCTACAATTATATTTTCCGGGATGCCCATATTGACGCAAATATTTTCATCTTCAATAATATATAACTCTAATATGCCTGAGATTGTTTTTACGCAAAATTTATTTTTTTGGCTTAAGTTTTTGTCTCTAATAAATTTAGCAAGGCAGCGTGCGCCATTTCCGCACTGCCCTGCTTCAGAGCCATCTGAGTTATAGATTTTATAAAGAAAATCAATATCTGGCGTATCAGATTTTTGTATTAATAAAATTTGATCACAACCTATGCCTCGATGGCGGTTGCTGATATAAGTAATATCTGATGGTGATAGTGTGACAGATTGTGAGACTGCATCTATGACCACAAAGTCATTACCTAGCCCGTGCATCTTTGTAAAAGAGATTAGTCTGGACATTTTTCTTTGGCCATCAGATCTTCAACAGTCTCGCGTTCCCGTATAAGATAAGTTTTGTTATCCGTATTGACCAGCACTTCAGCGGCACGTGGACGTGAATTGTAATTTGAACTCATCACAAAACCATAAGCGCCTGCCATGGTGATTGCCAATAAATCATTCGGGAAAATACACAATTTTCTATTTTTGCCAAAAAAATCGCCAGTTTCGCAGACGGGTCCAACGATATCATAGTCCCGAAATTCGCCGTTGTGGTGTGTAACGGGTATAATGTCGTGCCACGCGTCATATAACGCAGGTCTGATCAAATCATTCATGGCGGCATCTACAATGGCAAAATTTTTACCTGTTTGAGATTTTAGTGAAATAATTTTAGTCAATAAAATACCGCCGTCAGCAACAATGGCTCTTCCGGGCTCGACGGATAATGTTAATTTTAAATTTGAATCCAGGATTGATTTGTTGATTTTTTCAGACAGCAAGTGAATATCCAAAGTTTTATTGTGTTGATAATCTATGCCAAATCCTCCGCCAATATCTATATGTGAAATAGAAATATCTTTTTTTGCTAATAGCTTAATCAGATCCAATATTTTTTTTAAAGCAATCAGATAAGGTTCTTCGCTCATAATCTGCGAGCCCAAATGACAGGCAATGCCTTGTATTCTGATATTCAATAAAGTATTGGCATGTTGATATAAAGATAATGCTTCTTCGTAAGCAATGCCAAACTTGTTTTCTTTCAGTCCCGTTGAAATATAAGGATGTGTCTGTACGGGTATATCAGGATTGATACGCAATGCAATAGATGCTGTTTTGTGCAGAGATGCTGCAATTGTATTCAGCTGTTCTAATTCGAAGAGAGATTCGATATTAAAACATCCAATATTGGCCTCCAGGGCTTTTTGAATTTCATCATCTTGTTTGCCCACGCCAGAGAAAACAATTTTTGCCGGATCGCCGCCAGCTTTCAGCGCCCGGGCCAATTCACCTGCGGAAACAATATCAAATCCCGTACCCAGTTTGGCGAGAATATTTAAAACAGCCAAATTACTGTTGGCTTTGACAGCATAGTGAACCTGTTCGAAATTTTCCTGAAAATGCTTGAAGTTTTTTTCAATGATCTCACGAAAATAGACATAACAGGGTGTGCCGTATTTTTCTGCGATTTCAGAAAGCATGATGTGCGGGCGCCGGGTGCGCAGCAGGGCTGGGGAGATAAAGATCACCAGACTGTCCGCAGCCGCTTAAAAGGAATGTTATAATAAGCATAGAAATAATTTTGTGCATAATCAGGCAGGCTCTGAATAAATAAGATTATTTAAATTATAATCCAGCCGGCTGGCTAATGGTATGAAATTTTTGAGGAAGTTATCAGGATAAATGATGGAAGAAAAATACAAACAATTGATTGCAGCGCATCCCCTTTTTTCAACATTGAGTGTTTGGGCAAATATAGCCATCCGATAATTGGCGTTGTTCTCTCTTTGATGGTTGTTGTATTTTCTGGTCTGGGAATTTTAGCACAGGTTCGGGAAAAAATGATTCTGCGTGCCCGGCAAAAAAATAATATGGTCTATACTTAAAAAATGAAACAGTATATTCAGCTGTTTGTATTTTATAATGATTTAGGAGAGTTTCCATGAAAGCGCGTATTAAAGAGAAAAAAATGAAACCTCAGAAGGAATTGAAGTTAGGTAAGCCTCTTGAAAAAAGAGAGACTAAAATGATAGCACGAAAGGGTGGAGGTTTGTTTTTCGGCAGATAGTTATTTTCTGGTGCCCGGAAGATCACAGCTTTCCTCCGCCATATCGTACAGAACAATTCCTGCTGTTTCAGGAATGGGTGTTAGCCAGGGTGATTTTTCGAGCCCCTGTTTTGTATCACGGTAGCCCCGTTTGATGTGTTGATCTGCTGATTTTTTTGAAAATTCATAGTCTTTTGAAGAAAGATCTGCAGGATTACCCGTGTAAAGAAATCTGACCAATGAGATGGTGCGATCACAGCCGCGGAACAACATTTCTTTGATGGCAGGATCTTTTTTCTTATCGTCAGGAATAAGCTTTGCCAACTGATTAATCGTATATTTAAGACAATGCGATTCTTTGCGTAAATTGGCCAGATGGCTGAATCTGCTGGAAAATTCAATATCTTTTCTGCGTTTTAAAACATCATCCAAATTTTTGGGTGTTACGCCATAAGAATCAAATAAATGTACAAGAAAGCATAATGCGACACTGTATTTTTCATCGTCCAGGATATACTGTACAGGCGAATTGCTTGAAATGCCCCCATCCCAGTATAACTTATCTTCAATGCGAACCGCAGGAAATCCAGGTGGTAATGCGGCGCTCGCCATAATATGCTCAGGGCCGATTTTATGTTTTTCGGTGTCAAAATAAATCATTTCTCCCTCGCAGACTTCAACTGCGCCAACACTTAATCTTATCGCATGATGGTTTTTTTTATGATTAATCAACTCAAAATCAATAAAATACTCTAAAGTGGAGCGCAATTCAGATGTATCATAAAAGCTGATATGGTCCGGACTGGTTTCTAAATCTAATATGGGACTGATTAAGCGGGGTTTAAAAAATCCAGGCTGCCCAAATAAAAGTGCAGAGAGTGACGACCAATAATGAGATAAGCGTTGTGTAATCATATCAGCATGTATTATATCCGTATCGAATATATCAGGTGTGGAGATTTTACTCCAGAATTGATGCAATTTTTCAATGCGGTCTTCTGGTATATTGCCCGCAATAATTGCGGCATTAATGGCGCCTATTGAAGTTCCTGTTACCCAATTAGGGTAATAACCTGCTTCATGTAAAGCAGTCACAACACCAACCTGATAAGCGCCTAATGCGCCGCCGCCCTGGAAACCAAAAACAATCTGGTCATATTTCATTGCATAAACCAGCCATGGCTGACGACGATAGATTGACCTGTGAGCGCGTTGGATCCAAATGAGGCCAGAAATAAAGCCGTATTGGCAACGTCATCTACCGTTGTAAATTCGCCATCGACAGTATCTTTGAGCATGACTTTTTTGATGACATCCGCTTCACTTATGCCTAGTGATTTTGCCTGTTCGGGAATTTGTTTTTCAACCAGGGGCGTGCGCACAAAACCCGGACAAATCACATTGGCACGAACACCATACTGCGCCCCTTCTTTGGCGACAACTTTACATAAGCCAATCAAACCATGTTTTGCGGTCACATAAGGCCCTTTTAAAACAGACGCTTCTTTAGAGTGTACAGAACCCATATAAATAATACTGCCGCCTCTGCCTTGTTTATACATATAACGTAAACATGCGCGCGTCGTGAGAAAAGCGCCATCTAAATGAATGGCTAATAATTTTTTCCAGTTATCAAAAGATAATTTGTCTACACTCTCTATAATCTGAATGCCTGCATTGCTGATGAGAACATCAACGCCGCCAAATTGATCAACAGCTTTCGCAATACCGTCATCGACTTGCTTTTCATTGGTGACATCTACTGCAATAGCCATAGCCTGTCCCCCGGAAGACTGAATTTCTTTGGCGGTAAGATTGGCGCTGTCGTGATTTAAATCAGCAATGACAACTTTAGCGCCTTCTTTGGCATATACAAATGCAATATCTTTACCAATTCCACTGGCGGCGCCAGTAATAATAGCAACTTTATCTTTCATACGCATCATTTTACTCCTTGAGTATTAAGTGGCTGCAAATCAGCCAATGTGGTTGGAATCAATTCAGAAACTGTTGGATGGATATGTACAGCTTCTTTAATAATAGTATACGGCTTCCTGGCGTACATGATATCTAATATAGAGTGAATAATCTCATCACCGCCAACTCCAACAATGGCAGCACCCAGAATTTCTTTTGAGTCAGCATCGATCAGTATTTTAATGAAGCCATCAGTTTTGCCTTTGATGATGGCACGTTTAACCCGCGTCATGGGATATTTGGCTATGAATATTCTGCGCCCGGATTTGCGTGCCTGCTCTTCAGATAATCCTGCGCGTCCCAAAGGCGGGTCGATATATAGAGCATAAGCAAGTATGCGATCAGTAACTCTACGTTGACGATTTTCTAAAAGATTATCAGCAACAATTTCATGATCATTATAGGCAGTATGAGTAAAGGCGCCGCGGCCATTGCATTCTCCTAATGCCCATATGCCTGAAACGTTGGTTTGAAGTTGATCATCAATTTGTATATAACCCCGAGTATCTGTTTTGATGCCTGCTTTTTCAAGGTCTAAATCCTGAGTATTGGGTGTGCGGCCAATGGCGAGTAAAATATGGCTGCCGGAAACTTGTTTGGTTTTTTGTTCACAGTCCAGTTGGACTATAATGTTTTCACCAGATTGTTCAAATGCAATACAATTCGAGCTGAGATAGACATCAATATCAGACTTTTTAACGATAATATTTCCGCTGATAGAGAGCCCAAATTCCTGACATTGCTGCACTGTGTGAGCAACTTCAGCGCTGGCAATCAAAGTTTTGGAAGGGATGCAGCCAGTATTGACACAAGTGCCACCAAAATTTTTACGTTCGACAAGAGCAACTTTTTTGCCGGATTTGGCTAATCGTACAGCGAGAGGTGGGCCTGCCTGCCCCGCTCCAATAATAATGGTGTCAAATTGAGTCATTATTCCATTGTTTCCCGTTTTGATATCTAAAAATACAATTTATTATAATCCAAATAATATGATTACGCATTAATTTCAATTTCACCGCATCGTAGAGGCCAGCGGTATATTTCTTCCTGTTGCAAATTGATTAATATCAACGAAGTATAAGCATTAATATCAGTTTGAAATGCAAAATATCTTTCTAAAATGCTGCAAAAGAAAAAAGCTTGAGATTGAGAAATTTTTCCTGCATCAATTTGAATATTGATATCAGTACCATTGATGATGGCGTGACCAATATCCCTGGTGTGAATCCTGTGCTGAGCGAAATGGTACTCCAGGTTGACTATAGCAGATAAGAGCGGATGATTTGATTCGAATAATTGAACTGTGCGCTGAAAGCTTAAAAAATCGCGAGGAGATTGATAAATAAACAGAGTTGATAATAATCTGTGGATGATACTTTCATGATCCAACGGCATATCTTTTACAGCAGTAAAAGGAATCAGTATTTTGATATTGGACATATGAGTTTGATGGTTTTTATCCTGAAAATAAATGTGAGGTAAATTGCCCCCATAAGGCAGCTGACTGACAAGGTGTCTGTTGGTGCATAATATTTTTGCAGACGCAATCCATTCCTGATTATAAAATAATTTAGGATAATTTGTAGAGAAAGCCAAATAGATTTCAGATTGCGGTGTTGCTCGGCGAATGAGATGATAAAAATGATGAATATGCGATGAAGGATGATAGGGTGGATGAAATAAAACTTCCTGATTTTGAGTATTATAAGCAGAAATCTCTTGAATGTTATAGATTTCAGTTACTATTGGGTGATGATCCAATCTGGCGCGGAGTAAATATTCATTTTGAGTGTGATTAATGTGAATGGGCTCGGATAAAGCAGGAAAAATATTGATAACAGGCGTGCAATTCAACGCCAAAAAATCTGGCGTCAAATGTTTTTCTAATTGATTATTCACAGTATCAAATAATATATAAATAAATAAAGATTGAGTATTTTTTTGAATAAGAAAATTTTCTAAGTTACAAAGTGAGAAAAAGAGAAACTTTTCCGGACAGTTAAAAAATTCTGCTAATAATATATGCTCTCTGCTTTGGCGTGGATAATAAGGCAATAAGCATTGTTCAGGATCAAAACCATCTGCTTTAAGATAATTTTTATTTAAAATAACAGGGTTTCTGTCATCAGCACTATCTGCAAGAATAATTGTTTGAGTATTTTTGAATAACAATTCATAAAACATATAAGCATAAGCAGGTTGAGCATGGATAAAAAATCTGATATGGTTTAAATTAATTTTCGCTGGACTTTCCAGTTGAATACATAATGATGATTGATAAGATTTTGATGTATATAATTTATTGGATAATATAGGTATATCAGTACTTAAGTGAATTTTTGTGATACCAAGGGGATGGCATTCAGTATCAAATCCTGTAGTAAAGTAACAGGGCTTGCCCATGAGGGTGGTTGAAGTTAGTACTGATTTTGCAGGAATATTGACAGTAGTATTTGTTGCTTCCGGCGTAAATTGAACTATAGACATTGCGGGAACGGGCGCGAGCGATTGAGGGGCAATACATTCAAGTAAAGCAGCGCAGGTTTCAGAAAATTCTGCATCAAGTTTAAGATGGTTTCTTGCATTGAGTAAGCCAATCGCTTCAATAACTCTATCAGTAAATGGATCAGGATGAGCATTATTTGCAATTAACCTGCCTGCGGCGGCAGGATGTGCCTGCGCGAATTGTCTGCTGAATTTCCTTAAAAATTCGAGTTCCTGTTGATAATAATCGAATAAATTATCTTTTGTTTGCATCATTAAAATCCTATAAAAATTAAGCGGGCGTTAACTGAAAAGAATAATTTTCGGGATTAAGCGTCGAATCCAATGTAATCAAGGCAGGTGCGGGGTCTATGTGTAACCAGCCTGTAATGCGAAACCGCAATGTTCTTTCAGTGATATCATCATGATGAAGTATAAATATCTCAACATTTTTGAGACGCGGCTCAAAAGTATCTATCGCATTGCGCAATTTCCGGATAAACTCGGTTTGATAATCTAAAGACAGCGGTTGATTAAATAAATCCGGAAGACCGTAATTTAAAAGTGAAGAATTTAAGTGATGATGAGATTTTTGAAAAAATTCCAAACGTCTTGTATTCAATAAATATTCAAGGTCACGATGTATGCTGGAATATAAATCTGATAATTGTTGTTGCTGTGTTTTGTTTGGCCCGACAATTTTATCAGGCTCATGATCAATCAATTTGTCTAATAAAGATGAAGACAAAGATAATTTTTTCATCATATACAATCCTTAAAAATAATCCCGGAGATTTCCAATTGAGAAACATCCTGATTATCGATGAGAAATATACGCTGGCCCGAGCCCGTGACAATATCCCTGGTCGAGTCCCAATCTGTCATTTGCGACAATCGCGCTTTTTCATGAGAAAGCGGCGTAGTTTTGTAAACGACAGGCATATAGGCTTCCCAGGATTTTCCCTGATGGGTTGTTATGCTCACGTGCTGCCAAATTAAATCAATTAATTTTTTTGGCGGATGCGTTGTGATCGAAGCAATCTGTTCCAGCGCAAGCCAGGCATAAATTCCTCCAGGAAGATATATTTCAAATAAACCTGCACAAAGATCATCAATATCTCGAAAAGTTTTAAATTTCTTATTATTGAATTTGCCCTGTATAACTGGCCGTGCAGCTTCTGCGTTTGATAATAATCCGGGCGTTTCAGCATTATCCTGATTTCGCCATGTATTTAATGCGTCCAAATGAAATTTGAGAGATTCTGTGATGCCGCAGGGAAATTCCGGCAGTCGCCCTTCATAAAAACATTCATGACGCGATTTTTCTGCACGCAATAATTGCCGCTGTGTATGAACAAATATTTGTGTTTCAGGATCAAGTTCAGCGATAAGTTCCAATTGCTGATCTGCGCGTTCCAGATTACCTGAGATACATAATAAAGTCTGAAACAGATCACGTTTTTCAATATCCCTGGGATATTGTTTAAGATAATCTTGTAAGACATTAACAGCTTCTGATAAAAAGCCGTTATTCAGTAATGCCTGGATATTCATATTTTACAATCTCCTATAATTCTATCAATTGTAGGGGCACCCACAAGGGGTGCCCCTACAGGATATTTTCCCATAAGTATTTATATTATTGATACATTTCATCATTTATCCAATTCATTGGGTTGTTAATGATATACTCCCTGATTTTATTTAAGGATTCTTCGTGGCGGATGATATGTTCATAATAATTCCGCTGCCAAATTGCATTATTAAAAGATGGCCAATTATATTTTTTCACACCTTTGATATATTCATGCGTAGTAATAGATTTAAATGCCCCGATAATTTTACCAATGATGATTCCATGAAAATGGTTTGGCATAACAATGTATTCATCCAATTGAATATTGTTAAATTTGTTCTGTAATTCATTCCACTGATAATCAATCATTTTTCCCACATCATTTAATATCATTTTTTGACCAATAATTTCTCCAAATAAACATTCTCTATTTTGATTGCATATTGTAATAAAATATGCGCCATTTTGAGAATAATCATATCCTTTTAATCGGATTGATCGCCGGTGGAAATTGTAGAGGCGTTCCTTGTGAGCGCCTAAGGTATTATTTTCCATATTAGACTTCCAAAAAAATCAATAAATTTCTGTTGTCAGCTGCAAATAAGTTTCTATTTGTTCAAATCTATAGTGTGGAGAAAGATAAATTTTAGAAATATAGGCGCCTGGATTTCCGATGCTTTCAGTAATCTCCACTCTGGCATCACGCAGAGGATATTTTGCCTGTAATTCACGGCTAAGATCATTACCAGATGCAGTATATTGTCTTAGCCAATCGCCTAATACTCTTGCGCAGTCTTCTGCAGTTGTAAATGATCCAATTTTGTTGCGGGCAATAATTTTTAAATAATGCGCAAACCGTGCTGCACAAAGCACATAATTCAGCATACTGGATAATTTTTCATTCGTATTAGCGCTATTTGTGTCATAGCGTTTAATCTGATATAGCGAAGGACAGCTATAGAATGCATGTAAAGGGGTATATTTGCAGTAACATAAAGCGATAAATCCGAAATCGCTGAGATTTTTTTCCTGCTGTTCAGTTATGCAAACATCGGTTGTAAAAACAGGCTCAATGTGCTGTGCGTCGCTTTTGAAATAAAAAAAAGGTAAATCTTCGACAACCCCGCCCTGGCTATTGTCTGAAACAGCCCCGCGTATATCCGCAAACCAGCCGCTTTGAGCAAATGCCCTGGCAGTATTGGCAGCAAAAACATAACAAGGATTTCCCCATAAATAATCTTTTGAGGATTTAATGACTTCAGTAAAATTAAAGTGACAGGGATCCAAATAGAAATGATTTGTATTATAGGGCAGGCGTTGTAATGTTTTGGGTAAAATCATCCCGACAAAACGCACTTCCTCCTGCTGACGTAAAAATTTCCATTCAAGATATTCGGTTTGCTGAAATGTTCTTTCAATGTTTAAGTCGCGTTCAAAACCTGAAAAATTATCTAATCCAAATAATGACGGGTCTGGCATGGTGATAAATGGCGCAAAAGCTGCGGCAGCAACTTTGGCGATATAACTTAATATATTAAGATCAGTATAGAGATTATTTTTTGAAAGCCGATGACTGATTTCATAGTCGCCCAGTAGTAAACCATAAGGCTCTCCGCCGGGCGATCCAAATTCTTCGTTATAGACGAGTCTGAATAAATTGCTCTGATCAAATTCTGCCGCACGTGTTAAATCTTTAGACAGATCATTCCAGCTAATGTTCAAAATTTTTATTTTAATTTTTACATGATTTAATTCTGCTATAGATAAAGTCAATGCATATAGACTGCGCCATGAAGCTTCAAGTTTTTGAAAGGCAGGAGAATGTAAAACAATATTAACCTGTAAGCTCAATAATGCGTCTACTTTGGCAATGATCTGTTGAATCAAGTTTGTAGTCTGATGGTGCAAATTCACCTCCCTTAGGATTTATATTATAACTCAAATATATTATTTACTGATTGTTGATAAAAAAGCAATAGAACAAATTTAAGATATCACTTTGTAAGCTTTTGACTACATAGCAAGTCATTCGTTGCGCAGGTTGTTTATAGGTTAAATTTTTTTAGTAATTTAAGTTTAAAGTGTTGACAGAAAATATTAACAGCGGTACGATTCGAATGCTTAGATTTTTTAGGCGCATTAATAAATTATTTTGTTGTAAGGAGATGTAAATGGCTATTTATATGAAAATAGATGGTATAGATGGACACGTCACAGCCAAAGGGTATGAAAAATGGATTGAGGTAGATACAATGAATTTCGGTGTAAGCCGAAATATTTCAACTGTTCCCGGTAATGTGACTGATCGGGAATCCACCAAGCCTAAAGTCAGTGAGTTTGTCGTTTCCAAGCAGATGTGTAAAGCCTCCCCCAATCTTTTCAGTGAAGCTTGTGTTGGTAAAGCCAAGCCCGCGATAAAGATTCATGTCTGCCAGACAGGCGGCGACTCAGTCAGCCCCTATATGGAGTATACATTGAGCAATGTATTGCTCAGTAATTACCATATCAGCGGCGTGGAACGCGCAGAAAAAGTACCTCCGACGGAAAATCTGAGTCTTAACTTTGATAAAGTTGAGATGAAGTATACACCGTATGATGACAAACATAACCCGCAAAGTCCTATTCCTGCAGGTTATGATCTCAGTACTGCGAAAAAAATATAAGGTACAGGATTTGCTCCTCTCTTAGTTTGGAGGGGAGCATTTCTATGTTCGCATAAGAGACTAAAGGCCTATGAAAATACTGACATTTTCAATAAAAATGCAGCAAAAGGCTGATGTTGAATCTGCCCATCAGGAAAATTTGTCATTTGCTGATTTGCCAGGGTATCTGCGTGATTGCTTTTTGTCTGCCTTGCCGCCTCCCAAAAAATCAGTACAACTCAAATGTGAGGAAGAAGTTCAGAGTTTTAAAATTATTGTTGAAAACAATATTTTTCAACTGGTCTGCAATGACCAAAAAAATAAAATTGAGCAGCAACAGACTTTGAAATTCAATAATATGATTATAAATATATTATCCGAAGGTATTGTCGAAGAAATTGAGGAATTAATTCCAATAACGGAGAGTCAGGAAAAGCATGATAAAAATATTATTTATGCTATGTCTAAAACTGTGCCAAAAATATCAAGTGACTACGCATTGATGAATGATCATTTTTCTGCATCACCAATGAGAGATGAAAACATCGTAATATTAGCACCTATTGGAAAATATGAAAATAAAAATTCTTCCAATGGCGATATCTTACGAGATTTGGGGTTTACAGAAATAAATGAAACAGATTTAAGAAAAACAATTCAATATCTGGATTATTCTTTAGATAAAGCAGTGACATCAAGATCAGGAAATATAGAGATTAATGATTTAATTAAATTTTGGTAAAGCGAGAATAGTGTTATGCGAAAGAATTTTATATTGATCATGTTAACTTTAGGGTTAAATTTGTTTTTATCAGGTTGTTTTAGGAGTAAGCCGCCTGAATTAACAGCAACAATAGAAACAGGAAATTTTCTAAACCCCAATGTCTACAACCAGGCATCACCTGTAGTTGTGACATTTTATCAATTAAAATCAGCAACAATATTTCAGCAGGTTAATTTCTTTTCGCTTTATGATAATGCTGCAAAAACGCTGGGCAGTGATTTATTGGATAAATATGAAATTGAACTCAGGCCTGAAAAGACACAGGAAATCCATTTTAATTTATCACCCGCGGTAAATTATATTGGTGTGGTCGCTGCATTTAGAGAACCCGATCGCACACAATGGCGTCAGGTCATACCTGTAACGCCGGGTAAAAGTGTAGAGTTACAGGCAACTGTTGGGGCACAAAATATTATCGTCATTCAAAAATAGGGAAAAGCATCATGAAACCAGCGGCACGTGTAGATGATGAACATGAATGCCATAAACATGGAGGCAATAAAATTATAGAAGGCTCGCCTAATGTGTTTATTAATAACAAATCAGCTGCACGAGTAGGAGATCATGCTGCATGCAAGATAACAGGTGAAAAAACAAAAATAAAATCAGGATCATCCAGCGTAATGATTAATGGCAAACCAGCGGCAAGACAGGATGATTCTACTGACCATAATGGAAAAATAACGTCGGGTTCCAGTAATGTCATGATTGGAAGCGGCGGTAATCCTGTCAATTTTGGAAGTAAAGGGACTATAAATATTGGCGGAAATGGTAAGGCGGTGAATATAGGAAAAAGTAAAGTAGAAAATATTGTTGATTCTGCTTTTGGAGTTGTCAGCATGGTCAGTGGTTTGTTTGGTGATGAGGCTGGAGTTGGAGAGGTCATACAAATAGCAGGTTAGAATCTTACCAAGCATGCATTAGAAAGAATGGCTGAAAGAAATGTTTCAAAAGAAGCGGTTGAGGATGCTTTGAAGAATCCGCTCAAAGTAGATTCAGTTAAAATTAGAGCGGATGGAAAACCAAGTCAGGTATATGCTGGAAAGGATGTGCAAGTGGCTGTAAATCCAGAGAATGGGAATATTGTGTCTGTTAATCGAACACATACTCTTGTAGCTAAAAAATTGATGGAGGGAAAGAGTGATGGAAATTAATTTGAATGTTGAAGAAAAAAAACTTCTTCTCGAGAAAGTAAATCTATCACTTAGGTTGAGAAATTTTGTTCTCCTATTAGGAGAAAACTCCAAATTAGAAATTTCAGAATCAGATTCAGCAGAATTTTGGGAATTTTGTACTGAAGCATTATCGGTAATAGGTTTTACAGGGGAGAATGATAAACCTACGGAAGATGGATTAATTCTTGAAAGGCTGATTGATAAATTTTATGCGTGATAGTGATGCTGGGTTGCTTCGGGCATCGCCTTTGGTAGTAAAGGGATTATACATATTAGTGGAAATGATAGCAGCGGTGATATTGTGCAATTGTCAGATAAAAATGATTCTAATTGGAAATCGCCGTTTTAATTTTGGAGGAAAGGCATGACTGAGAAAGAAATTATAGAAAAATTTAGAAATCATATTATTTTTAAAGGCGAAGAGACAAATATTAAATCTGAATTTGCTTTAATATTTGTTGAGGAGTGCGATATCAATAATTTAGCAATTTTGGGGATAGAGGGATTTAAAGTTATAAATAATGTATTGGAGCCTCACCTCAATTGGAAATGATCGCAGATTTTTCTTCTGTAAAAACAAAAAATTGGTGGGAGTATAAAAAAATATGTAATGACGGAGCAAAAAGATTTTTAAGTAAATTTTATAATCCTTATAAATTATCGAACAATTTTGCATTTAATTTTGTAGTAGTATCAAGCATTGAAGATTTTAATTAAGTATGAGTGAAAATTTTAAATTCCATGATGTAGAAATAGTCGGTTTATTTCATCAAAAGGAAGAGATAAATTTGTTAATGCATCTTAAGTTTTCAAATGAACAGAAATTTATCATTACGTTTAGTTCTGTAGTTGTATGGGATTTGAGTCCATTTGAAGAACAAAATGTTATTTTTGATATTCATGAATTTAATAAGGAGAACTTGCTTGAATGGATAAAAAATGATTTTCAAGTGCCCAAAGAATATATTGAATTAATTAATTCAGGAGAAAAAAATCTATTTTACATAGAACCATCTATAGGCCTTGGGGGGTATGTCGTTGCAAATAAAATGCTTTCTAAGCAGAGTATAAAAAATTTAGTAATTTAGAATTTTTAACAATGAAATATAGACAAGGAAATCAAAATGATTATTTCCTTGAGATGGTGATGGTTGCTTTCGATTTTGAGTGAGGATTACTCGTGAGGTTACAGAATAAAATAGTTTGGTCTGAGGGAATGTTTCTTCAGCCGCAACATTTTCAACAACAGGATCACTATGTTGAAAGTTTGATCGGCCAGCGTTCGCATATGTTTTCTCCCTGGTCATGGGGAATCACTGAATTCAAGCTTGATGAAAGTTTGTTGGGACTGGGAAAAATTGCCGTAGAAATTTGCCGTGGCATATTGCCTGATGGTACAACGTTTGATATTCCTGCTCGAGACAGTGCACCATTACCGTTGGATATTCCATCAGGTACGCGAAATTGTGTTGTCTACCTGGCAATTCCACACTATCGCACAGGTGTACCAGAAGTAGCTGGTTCAGAAAGTGAGATAGGTAACTTCAGATATCGCGCTGAAACCGTAGAAATAGATGACCAAAATACAGGTGGTATTTCTGTTCCCGTACGACTTGCAAAATTAGCTTTGCGCTTAATTTTGGAGACAGAAGATAGAAAAGGTTTTAGTTGTTTGGGCTTATTGCGTATTGCTGAATCACGAAGTGATCATCAGATTGTTTTAGATGAAGAATATATTCCAACAGCATTAATTCTAAAAGCATCTCATAAATTAAGTAGTCTCGTTCAGGAAACTCAGGGTTTATTGCACTATAGAGGTGATCGGTTATCTCAACGCGTCACAGAAGCAGGAACAGGCGGTGTTTCAGAGATTACTGATTTTTTATTATTACAACTTGTCAATAAATATGAATTGCTGTTCCAGCACTTTCAGCAGCATCCACAAAAGCATCCGCAATTATTTTATGAAATATTACTTCAATTGATTGGTGAGTTTAGTACATTTACACAAATTCAGAGAAGACCAAAATTAGAGTCAGAATATTGTCATCATGATTTGGAAGCATCATTTTCGCCCTTAATTTTTGAATTACGACGTTCTTTAAGCATTGTTTTAGAAGAAAGCGCAGTCTCTATACAGTTAGAAAATCAAGCTACAGGACTGTGGGTTGCTTCAATATTTGATCGATATTTACTGAAAAAATCATTGTTTGTTTTAGCTGTGCAGGCAAATATGCCGGATGAAAACATTCGACGAGAATTTCCAGTACAAACCAAAATCGCCCCTTTGGAAGAAGTGAGAAATTTAGTCAATAGAGCATTGCCAGGAATTCCGTTGCAGGCATTACCTGTGGCACCAAGACAAATTCCGTATCATGCCAATTGCGTTTATTTTGTACTGAATCATACGCATGAATTATGGCAAAAACTTGAAAAATCAGCGGGTGTTGCATTTCATGTTAGCGGAGAATTTTCAAGTGTACGTTTAGAGTTGTGGGCTGTGAAGGATAAACAAAATGATGAGTGAAGAAATACAAACTGCAGTACAGTATAAGCCTGTTTTGCAATCAGTTGGAATAAATACTGTTAATCCTTTGCTTGAAGCTGCATCGCCATTAATCCTGCTTTTTATACAACTAAGATATACACAAACAGTGGCAGATGTTAATCAGTTACGAAAAAATATTGTTACAGAAATCAATATTTTTGCAAATCAGGCTAAAGCATCATATTGTTCTCCTCATCTGATTCTCGCAGCGCGATATTGTTTATGTACAGCCTTCGATGAAGCAATATTATTAACGTCATGGGGATCGCAAAGTGGCTGGGCACAACAATCATTGCTGAGTCTTATCCATCGGGAAACATGGGGTGGAGAACGGTTTTTTATTATATTAGAAAAAATGGCGGCTGAACCCAAAAAGAATTTGCTGATATTGGAGTTGTTATATCTGTTATTAAGCCTTGGTTTTGAAGGAAAATATTATAACGAAGATCGAATGCTCCGAGATGAATTACTACATCGCTTATATCAATTAATTTCTCATTATCATGCTGATGAAGGTAAAGATTTGTCGCCCGGTTTGGAAATTTTAAAAAAAGATCAGCTAAAAAAAATAAAAAAATTTTCTTGCTTAAGCTTTTTTTCAGGCATTCTGGGTGCACTGCTAAGTGTAGGATTAATATTTAATATCATGCTCTTTTGGAAGGCAAAGCCATTTTTGCAGGATTTAAAAGATATCAGTATGGCACGTTCAGTTTTTATATCTCCCGCTATATCACCAGAGCAGTTAGATAACAATAAAATAAATCCTGAGAAAAATTTACATCATCGAGTTTATAGTGAACACCGTTATTTACATCATTACCAGTATCATGAAAACCTGGTATTACCGCCGCCAGCCTGGGGGAATCAATAATGAAAAAAGTACGAATTGGGTTTTTAATTTCAATAATTATCATTGATATCATTTTATTACTATTGATATGGAAGGGTTTGCCTCTATGGCTGGATGAAATCAATCCATTGTTGACAAAAACGTCATTAATGCTGCTTAGCGTAATTGTTGTCATATCAAGCTGCAGTATCTTATTTTATCTGTTCTGGAGCCAGCATAAATCATCAGAAGGTCCAGAAAGGGAAAATAAAAAAATATTAAAAATCGCTTTGGAAAAACAGAAAAATTTACACACAATGCAGATAAGGCAAGTGGTAAGATATTTAACAACAACTTTTAAATTGATAACCAAAAATAAGTTTAGATTGTTTCGTAGGTTGCCCTGCTATCTTGCTATAAATGGGAAAGATGCTGAATGTCAGCGCTTTTTTGAAAAAGCCGGACTTGATATTTTATCGGCACCCAATCAATATCCAGAAAATATGCTTAGTGATATTCATCAATCTTTAGGGCAATGGCATATCAGTGATCAGGCTAATATTTTAAGTCTGGATTCCAAACAGGATAATTTTTGGGGGATACAGGCAGAATCTTATCAATGGTCAGGCATATTAAATTTTCTCAAAAAATTCAGGAGATTTAAAACCTTAAACGGTGTCATCATCACGCTAAATTTTCCTCAATTTGTGATTCTATCTGAATCAGAAACCAGCGAACATGTAAAAGAATTATCAAAACTGATACAAATGCTGTCTGACCAATTTAATTTAAATATTCCCGTATATATCGTTTTTACCCAAACAAATGCTATTGCCGGGTTCGATGAATATTTTGCTGACCTGAATGCTGAGCAGCGCAATCAGATTTGGGGTATTGGCATCCCAACAGAAGGGTTGATAACTTCGCAACAAAGGCTAAATTATTTTGAAAAGGAATTTAATAAATTAATAAGCATTATTAATACGCAATTGTTTCAACGTTTGGAAACTGAAAAGGATATTGATCGCCGTGCAAAAATTTCTTGTTTTTCAGAACAGATTGCACTATGTAAACCCGCTTTAGAAAAATTAATGTTGCAAACAAATGAATTATTTATACGTGGAATTTGCTTTGTTGGAAATGCGACAACAGGAAAAACAGTTAATTTTGCCATGACGACAACATCAATGAGGTTTGGATTGCCATTGCAAGAGTCAGAATATTCAAATTCGACGCATGATTATTTTTCCAAAAAAATATTTCCTGATTTAATTTTAAAAGATATTGATATCATTCAGAAAAATACATGGTTTCAAAAAATCAGAGATATAACAGATCAGTTCCGTTGGGCAATAGCAATAGGTATAGTCAGTATAGGCAGTATTGGATTTTCGGTTTCTTATGCCCGCAACAACCAAAGCATAGATGCAATGACGCAAATATTGCCCCTCTATCGCCAGGCATATATGTCATTAGTTTCATCTCATACTTCATTACAAGCGCCTCTTGAGACATTGAATTTATTAAATTCAATGCAAAAATTAAAAATATATCTTCTGGGATATGAGCCGTTTCAAATAAACGCTGAATTAAATAATACTTTTCAGGAAGTGTTATCAACACAATTAATGCCTCGCGTATTGTTCCAATTGGAACATATTTTAGAAAATAATGCGAATAATCCTGAAGTATTATATGAAGCACTGAAAGGATATTTAGTGTTTAGTCCCATTGCCATGAAGCATCCAGAATGGATAAAGCCGCCTATACAAAATTATATTAATACAAATTATGCTGATTCTCCTGATATAAAATCAGAAATTAATCAGTATTTAACCAAAGCATTGGCATATCCTGTTGATAATTTGCCTTTAAACCAGGCGCTGATTGAAAAAACACGTGAACATTTAAGAAAAATACCACCCGCCTTATTTGCTTATCATGAACTGAAATCACAATCAGAAATCAGCCAGGATCAGTTTAGGCTGAATCAGGTGATGAAATCGGATTTCGATGCTGTATTTACCTACAAAGATACTTCTCAATCCGGTATGCCGAGATTATTTACATTAGAGGGTTTTTTAAGTTTACATGGGAAAGAGACTAAAAACCTGATTTTACATACTGCGGATATCTATCAAATTCTGGGTTTAAGTAACCGTCACGACGCTCCTGAATTGGTCACAGAAATGAATCCACAAGTCTGGCGTTTTTATAATCAGGATTATATTAACGCTTGGAATCAATATCTCAATAATATACAAATAGAAAATTTCAATAACTTAAATCAGGCGATACAGGTTTTAAATTTATTGACACAGCCACATAACCCATTATCAGAAATATTAGAAAAAACTGCTGAAAATACGGCTGTAGTTAAAGATAGTCACATGACTGTTTCCAGAGAATTTTCCGGATTAAATGCTTTTGCAGGGTTACCTGGAAAACCTGGAATGCAGTATAAAACATTAATAAAAAATCTCGGTGCATTGCGCGATTACCTCAGTAATCTATCCACTTCGCCTGATGTTGCGCAGGCTGAATTCCAGGATGCCAGCAACTATCTCCAAAATAAAATGCCAGGTAATCCCATTGGAATTTTAAAGCGTCAGGCACAGCAATTACCTCAACCCGTCAGTCAGTGGGTAAACAGCATTGCAGATAATAGTTTTGCATTATTATTACAAGGTTCTCATCAGGTGATTAATGCTGCGTGGCAAAATATGGTGATCTCTGCGTATCAAACTGATATTGAAAATAGATTTCCATTTAGTCAGCAGTCAGATACTTACGTCAATTTAAGCAGTTTTGGAAATTTTTTTGGAAATGGCGGCGTATTTTCGCAATTTTTTAAAACGTATTTATCACCATTTATTAATACCAGTAATGTGTTGTGGTCGAAATATAAAGTTGGAACTTATAGTTTGGAAATATCTTCAGCAGCTATGACGCAGCTTGTGCAGGCAGATAGGATTCGAACGCTATATTTTCCAAATAACAGCAAAATTCCCAGTGTCAATTTTTCTATTCAACCGCGAATTCTGGATTTGCAATCCAGGAGTGTTTATGTCCAGCTGGCAAATCAAAGTTTTATTTATAGGCATGGTCCACAGCAAACATTTATTTGGCATTGGCCGGCTGTGGGCGATACACAACAAGTGAGTATTTCGTTTAATGATTTTGCAGAAAAAACATCCAGCATAACACTTGATGGCCCGTGGGCATGGTTTAGTTTACTGAATTCAACACAACTTCAACCAACAGGAGCGCCTGGGCATTATGTTTGGACAATTTATCAAAATGGGCATCAGGCAAGCTTTGATATATGGACGAGCAACAATCAGCCCGTATTTGATTTGAAAATTTTACAAAATTTAAATTTACCGCCGGTGATTTAATGATGGATACTGAAATATTAAATTTTAACATATTGCTCAAAGCGATAAATAAAAAATCTCTAACTGGAGAAGATTTGAGATTATCTGTGAGTGATCAAAATCTTTATTTAAGCCTCAGAGATGCTCGTCAGGCAGCACGGACCATAGAACGCCAGATCAGTCAGGGGATAGAGACAACTGAAAGTCCTGATTGGAATAGTGTATTTGATCAAGCTGTTCTATTGCTTTCTACAAAAACAAAAGATATAGAAATCAGTGCATGGCTTTGCGAAGCCTTAATAAGATTACATGGATTTGCAGGTCTTAAAGAAGGATTTAATTTAATTAAACAATATATTGAAAATTATTGGGAAACGCTCTATCCCATGCCTGATGAAGAAGGTGTGTATAGCCGCATAGCAGCGTTAGCAGGATTGAATGGAAATGATACTGATGGGACATTAATCATACCTATAGCCAAAGTTTATATAACAGAAAGCAAAGCCTCGGGGCCATTTGGTTTATGGCAATACCAACAAGCCAGCGAACTGCTTAAAATTTCGCTTGAAAAAAGAGAACAGCGTATAAAAGCAGGAACATCAACGATAGAGATGATAGAAGCTGCGGCAGCAGAAACATTACCTGATTTTTTTCGAAAGTTATTACAAGAACTTCAAGATTGCTTAAATATATTTGAAGAATTAGATCATATTTTAAGTGAAAAATGCGGTGCGGATGCTCCACCAACCTCTCGTATCTCTGGAAAGCTCAAAGATTGTCTAAATGCGGTAAATAATATTTCTAAAAAATCAATGATATCTGTCACGTCTCATCATATTCAAGACCCTGAATTTAAAAATACAAATATTGATCCAGATATTATAAATTTCAATTAATTTAGACTGCATTAAACGGCCCAGATCAATGCCATATAAATCAT
>Ga0206909_1017_pt1 | contig 38941 bp, 38 predicted proteins | sample Alteio_BWOrgHeat_76_FD_152943 | JGI IMG/M metagenome (GOLD analysis project Ga0206909, IMG submission 152943) | Enriched cells from forest soil in Barre Woods Harvard Forest LTER site, Petersham, Massachusetts, United States -... | ecosystem: Environmental > Terrestrial > Soil > Temperate forest >...
AGCCGATGCCTGCAATGCCCATCACGGGTAATCCAAATTTTCCGAACATAAAACAATAATTAATAAAAATCAGCCCGGGAATATAAGCCAGTGTAAATAAAAAATTAACGCGGGGTTTTGATATACCCATAAAAAGCTGCATCAATGCAAATCCGGGTAAATCCGTGGGCACTGCCCACATCAGAGCATGTAAATATTTTCGGGATTCTTCAACCACAAAATCTGACTGTCCTGCCCAATGAAAAAGCGTTGGTGCGTACCACAATAAGAACATAATAGGCACAGCGGCGATCATGGACAGTATTAAACTGTCGCGCATCACACCACGTATCGCATTGTCATTCTGGGCGCCGTGATAGTGAGAAATCACAACACTGACGCCAGAGATAATGCCCCAGAAAATCACCATGAGCGTAATAAACAGCATGGAAACCAGCGCATTAACCGCAAGTTCTGCTTCGCCAAGATGTGCAACCAGAAAAGTATTCATAAAGCCATAAGATGACTCTAAGAATCCATTGGCTATGATAGGCAATGATAATAGGATAATGATTTTGATTTCATTTTTTAAATCTAATTTAAGCATATTTTATATAACAGTTCATAAGTGATGTGAATGCAGATCACACTGTTGTTCGCGATAGAAGCGATATTTCTCACGCGCTTTTTCGCGCGATTCAGGATTTTCTGGAATAACTTCAATAATACGCTGAAAAGATTTGAAAAAGTCAGGCGCGGATTCTGAAAGATTAATCAGTATATCATGAAAATCAGGAGGAGGGGATGTACTATGGCCAATTAATACAGGTGCATCGGCAGTATTATGGAGAATAAAACTGGTATCCCGAAAAGTCCATAATAATTTATCTATTATTTCAGCTTGTGTTTGGTCAGCACAAAAAATATAGATTTGATGGGATTTGAGATACGCTTTTTCGATAATCCGACAGGTAGTCAATAATCTTGCATTTTCATCAGATTGTGTTAACAAATAAAAATCAGTGCGCGGTGGCATCGTTTGAAATTCTCCTATAGTATAAATGTAGAGTTTAATTTAATAGAGAGGGTATTGCCATGCACATTCATATTCTGGGTATTTGCGGCACGTTCATGGGTGGTGTGGCGATGTTAGCCAAAGAAAAAGGCTTTCGTATCACGGGCTCAGATGCCAATATCTATCCGCCTATGAATACACAGCTGAAGGCGGCTGGTATTGAGCTGATAGAAGGCTATGAAGTTCCTCAGCTCAATTTAAATCCTGATATCATTATCGTCGGCAATGCGTTGTCGCGGGGAAAATTGCTGTGGCTGGAACGCATAGTAAAACAACCACAACCAGTATGGTTGCCTGGATTCTTGAGCATGCGGGTTTAAATCCAGGTTTCTTAATCGGGGGTGTGCCGCAAAATTTTGGTATATCCGCCAGATTGGGCGGCGGAAAGGTTTTTGTGATAGAAGCTGATGAGTATGATAGCGCTTTTTTTGATAAGCGCTCCAAGTTTATACTATCGAAAAATTATTGAATATAGATCTTTCAGCCTATCACACAGATACTGTAGCAGGTTTATTGTTTAATCATCTTGGGTACATTCCCGCAGAGGGCGAAGAATGGCGACATCCCGCTTTTATTTTGCGCGCCAAAAAAGTCAAAGGCCACCGTATTCTTGAAGTCAATCTCATTCGGACAAAAATGTAAAATATCTGTAAATATACAAAAATAGTATTTTCAGATTTTTATTTATGGGATACAATTATCTATAAATACGTAAAAACAGTATTTGTAGATAGGAGCGAATATGTCTATTTTTGTGGGCAGAGAAAGAGAATTGGCAATATTGCAAGGATTGTTTGAAAAAACTGTTGCCAGCCTTGTTGTTATCAAGGGAAGAAGGCGAATAGGAAAAAGCACACTCCTTCAGCATTTTGGTAAAAATCTGAAAACTTATATTTTTACGGGGATTCCGCCAACGCCAAAAACTACAGCCGAATCGCAACATGAAGAATTTACAAGACAAATGAGCCGATTGTTTAATCTTCCCGTCATAAAATTTGAGGACTGGGGTGATATTTTTTGGTTTTTGGCTGATAAAGTTAAAAAAGGAAAAATTATTTTAGTTTTTGATGAAATTTCCTGGATTGGATCAAAAGATCCTGATTTTTTAGGGAAGCTTAAAACTGCCTGGGATATGAATTTTAAAAAAAATGACAGGTTTATGTTTGTTTTATGCGGCTCTGTTTCAGCCTGGATTGAAAAAAATATTCTCAGAAGCACAGGGTTTGTCGGCAGAATATCAAGCACTATTTCTTTAAATGAACTTTCATTGGAAGAATGCAATTTCTTTTGGAGAGATAAAAATAAAAACATATCTGCATATGAAAAATTCAAACTATTGGCAATAACGGGAGGCATTCCTCGTTATTTAGAAGAAATTCGTCCCTCACTCTCTGCTGAAATCAATATCAAAGATATGTGTTTTAGTCCGGAAGGATTTTTATTCAATGAATTCGATCAAATATTTTCAGATATTTTTCTTGTGCGAAGTGAAATATATAAAAAAATTATTTTACTATTGGTTGAACGGTCATTGTCAGCTTCTGAAATTTGTAAGTATTTGAATGTAACTTTAAATCGAGTGGTATCAGATTATCTTGAGGAACTTGTGCAAGCGGGTTTTATTTCGCGAGATTATTCATGGCATATTGCCGATAAGAAAATTTCAAAATTAAGTTACTATAGATTGAAAGATAATTATATTAGATTTTATTTAAAATATATTTTTCCTCATCGTGATAAGATCATATCAGGCGCTTTTCAATATAAAAATATTTCATTATTGCCTGGATTTAGCACTATTATGGGTTATCAATTTGAGAATCTGGTTTTAAATAACAGACGTAAAATATGGGATATTTTGCGAATCTCACCTGATGAAATTGTTTGGGATAATCCGTTTTTTCAAACTAAACGCGTAGATCGGGAAGCCTGTCAGATTGATTATTTGATACAAACCAGGTTTGGTTGTTTATATGTTTGCGAAGTAAAATTTTCTGCTCAGGAGATAAAAAAGGATATTATCAAAGAACTCCAGGAAAAAATAGAAAAACTTAAAAAACCAAAAGGAATTTCCTGCCGCCCCGTGCTTATTCATGTGAATGGATTACAAGACAGTATTTTAGAGGAGGATTATTTTTCAAATATTATTGATTTTGAAGATTTATTAAAATAAATCAAATTATATTTTTTGCATCACCGTATGAAAAACTTTATCTGCTGTAATTTCTGCCATGGTGGGTGCTTGTAATATGGTAAGATGAGAAGTTTCAGGATAAGGTCCTGTTCGTGTGAGATGTGTGGGTCCAAATAGCGCAATCAATGGCACATCGGTGCTGCAGGCGATGTGCATTAAGCCCGTATCCGGCGAAATAAAAACTTTAAGATATTTCATTAATACACATAATTGCGATACTGTAGTTTGATCAATAAGGTTAATAATATTAGGTGAAAGTTTAACTAATTTTTTACCTAAGGTTTTTTCACTTTTAGAGCCAGTGATAATGGTTTTAATGTGAGGGTTTTCCTGATAGAGTTTTTGTGCAAGTTCAACAATAGATTTAAATGGCCAGACTTTGGGGTGAGTCATTTTTTTTAAAAAAGCAAAGTTTTTCTTCGCAAGGCTATGACAGCCTACATGTAAGCCGATCAGAATATCTTTTTTAAAATCGATATGATGTGCTTCTAATAGATTTTCAATGTGCGCAGTATCTTCTGTGTCAGGAAAAAGTTGATAACGCCTTTCAAGAATTTCAGGCTGTCCTGGCGTTAAACTTTGTACAAACAAAAGCGCTTGTTCAGCCTGGTGAATATTGAAGTTTTCAGGTGGAATATGTTTTGCAGGAATATTCAACGCCCGGATATATTCTCGCGCCAGAGGGTAATTATAAATATTGATTGCGAGATCATATTGAAGTTCAAGATTTTTTAATGTTTTCTGACTGGGCAAAACAAAAACCCGGCGAATATCCGGATTGTTTTTTAAGACCTCTGCAGATAATTCAGAAAGCGCAATAATATCAATATCTATTGTAGGATGATAATATTTCAAATAATGAATAGCAGGTGTACACATGAGCGTATCGCCCAGGCGTTCTGGTGTAACCATGATAATTTTTCTATTCTCCAACATGAGATTTCTCCTTGATTTTGCGATATAAAGCCGTCGCGCGCTTTTCTACCTGTTGCCAGAAAGTTTTGTCATGATAATGATAAACTTTCATAAAACGCTGACAATCTCGTTTGGTTAACCCAATCTCCATTGCTGAAAAATACAGCCCTGCAATGTCTTTAATGCGCCATCTGAGAGGAACCTTTTTTCGGGCATGAGCGCGATGCCAGTCAATTACAGTGAGATTTAGATTATCAGGATCTAAAAATTCCCGACCACCACCAGTGATATCCAATAAGAAATGACACAGATAAAAATCACGATGATTGACACCGCTATCATGAATAATCTTTGAAATCCCGGCGACTTTTTGAATCAATGCACGTTTGAGTTTTAAAGAGGGTGGTTTAATCAGGAAATCACGGCAAAAATCTTCGAGACTTATCGTATAAGTTAATTCTCGTGTGATAATAAAAGACCGGGATTGGTGAAAGCCGTAGCCTGTTATTTCGGGCACAAATCCGAATTTTTCAAGCGCTGATATTGCTTCCAATTCATTCTTTGCTCCCAATATGGGTAAACGTAATTGAAAAAGATTCTTGAAAATTTCACCCAGGCCAATACCCGAATGGCGTTTAAGAAAATAGGTTTCTTTATTTTCACTAAAACGCAGTGTTTGACGGCCTGGCTGCTCACGAAAAATTTCGCCTTCAATCTGAAAAACATGCTCGAATGGATCTAAATGTTTCCATTTTTCCATCCATAAAAGGGGTAGTTTAAGTTTATCTTTCTTGAGCAATGGCTGTTTCCCCAATGATATCTGCAACGATTTTTCCCAGTTCGAAAAAATTATGGGATTTGACATAGAAGTCTGCATTTTTTTTGAAATTCTCTAAGATATCTTTGTTGTTCAGTAAAGAAAAAAGCGCCTGGTCACATTGTGTCTGATCAAAAGGCGAGGATAATACAATACCGGCATTTGCGTTTGTTACATGGATGCTGTGACCACAAACGGCAGTGGTGAGAATGGGAAGTCGTGCCATCAATGCTTCTAACAATACCTTGCCGCCTGCCTCACGATAAGCAGGGTGAAAGAAAATATCAGCAGCAGCATAAAATGGCATCACATTTTTTTGCGCACTCATAAAATGCACGTACTGAGCGATACCTGATTTTTTAATAAAAGAAAGATAAGGAGCAGGATCATCGCCGCCAACAATAAAAAGATGTGCAGGAAAGGGTAGTGCAGCGAGTGCTTTCAACGCACGATCAAGTCCTTTGGTGCTAAAAAAACTGGCGACCATGAGAATCATTTTATCTTCTGGTGATAGGCCCAGCTCTATACGAAAGCTTTCGCGCGCCCGGGTATAGTTCTCTATATTTTGAAAATTAAGATCAATATAAGGCGGCAATAGAAAAAATCTTTCAGGTGAGGTCTGATAATATTTGATGAAATCTTTTTTTTGCGTTTCAGTCAGGACCAGAATTTTGGTGCATGCTTTAGGTTCGAAAACTGCTTTTTCCAGGGCGTGGTATGTTAAGTATCGCGGTAAAAAACTTAATGATTTGTGAACATCTTTGATAAAACAGTGATCAGCTGCAAAATAGATATCTAATCCAGGCATTTTATTAAAGCCGATAACAACATCATAAGAAATTGTTGAAAAAATTTTTTGCATGGCTTCAGAAAAAGCTTTGGCACGTCCATGATTGGTCATCGCTTTTTGAGGGTGACAATGCAGATGAATGTTTTCGGGCTGATCACCTTCCCATTGCATTGTATACACATCAATCTGGTGACCACGTGTAATGCAGGTGTTCAGGATCGTCAGAAAATCCTGCTGTAGCCCGCCATAGGGAAAATAATTAAAAAGACAGAAAGCCAGTTTCATCAGACCGCCGCTTTGGCTGAAAGTGCCGGATGATGTTTATAATCAGCAATAATGATATCTTCATATTGATAATCGAATAAGTTATCCGGCTTTTTTCTAAAAGATAGGGTAGGGAGTAAAAAAGGCTCTCGTTGGAGTTGACTATTCACTTGCTCGAGATGATTAAGGTAGAGATGGCAGTCGCCGCCTGTCCAGATAAATTCTCCAACCGAAAGGCCCGTTTGGTGTGCAATCATATGAGTCAGAATGGCATAAGAGGTGATATTAAAAGGCACACCGAGAAAAGCATCTGCACTGCGTTGATAAAGCTGGCAGGATAATTTCTGATCGGAGACATAAAGCTGGAATAAACAATGACAAGGAGCGAGCGCCATGTCTCTCATTTCTCCTACATTCCAGCTGTTGACAATCAATCGCCGGGAATCGGGGTTGTCTCTGATAGTATTCATCATTTCTTGTAATTGATCTATCTTTTCGCCGCTGGCTGTTTTCCATGCTCGCCATTGTTTTCCGTATATAGGTCCCAGATCGCCGTTTTGATCCGCCCATTCATTCCAGATAGAAACACCATGGTCATTGAGATAACGAATATTGGTATCACCGCGCAAAAACCATAAAAGTTCATATATTATGCTCTTCAAATGAATTTTTTTTGTTGTGACAACAGGTAATCCCTGTGAGAGATCAAAGCGCATTTGATAACCAAAGAGGCTTATTGTGCCTGTGCCTGTTCTGTCATTTTTCTTTGCGCCTTGTGACAAAATGGTTTTTAAAAATTGGTGATATTTCTGCATAATACCTAATATAGTTTCTAAGCGTTAAAATACTGTTGAATTCGACGAGAACCTTTTTTAACCGCTTTTTGCTTCAGGCCAGTCCCTAATTCAGGGTGCAATACCATGGCGACATGATTGATATGATCCAGATATTGTCCCAGTTCGTCTGACTCTAAAAATAACATATCATGACCATGGCCGACTAATTTTTTATGCATCAATTTCCCGGCAACTTCGTTGTTATCATCAAAAGTTAAATCATATTTTTTCAACAAATACAAACACAGCCCGACAAGCTCAGGTGTTTTATAGTGCGGAATTAAGATTGAAACCTCTGGTCTTGCCAGGCTGTGTTGAGTCATCAATCGTTATCTTGCAAGTTCATGGCCAATATAAGCGCCTCCTAAAGTGCCCCCAATGGTGCCAACAGCGCTGCCACCTGTTAATTCGTGTCCGATAATGCCGCCGCCAACACCGCCTACTACCGTACCGACATCTCCTCTGGTCATGTGACCAGGATGAGCGCAGCCTGCCAAAAATCCAGCAACACAGAATATCATCAATAATTTATGCATGATTTTTCTCCTTTTGAAATATAAAGCAACTACAAAATAAAAACATCCTTCAATTTAAAGCATAGTCAACAAATCAAGTTTTGTGAAGTAAATCGTTTTGATATATGATAGTCTTTATTTAAACCTAAGGAGATATGTAATGGCTAATGAACCTGCTCTCGAGCACGATTTTATCAACAAGTTGATTCAGGATAAAACACCTGTATCTGTTTTTCTCAAAAATGGCATCAAGCTTACCGGTATTATTGTCGGCGTTGATCAGGAAACTATATATCTCAAAAATATACTTGTCCAAATGGTATACAAACATGCAGTCAGTACTGTGATGGGCGGAAATTAAACTTATCTTAATTTCAGAGTCGCAAGACCACAGAGTACTAAAATAACGGTGATAATCCAGAATCTCACGATAACACGAGGTTCTGGCCATCCTTTGAGTTCAAAGTGATGGTGAATGGGCGCCATACGGAAAATCCGCTTCCCGGTGAGTTTAAAGGAAGCCACCTGCAAAATGACAGATACAGTTTCGAGTACGAAAACCCCACCCATGAGAAATAACACCAGTTCCTGCCGGACCATGACGGCAACAATGCCCAGCGCTGCACCTAAGCCCAAAGCACCCACATCGCCCATAAAAACCTGTGCAGGATAAGTATTAAACCAGAGAAAACCCAGGCCGGCACCGACGAGCGCACCGCAAAAAATCACAAGTTCTCCTGAGGCAGGAACATAAGGAATGGCCAGATATTTAGCAAAAGTGATGTTGCCCGTCAAATAGGCAAAAATACCGAGAGCGCCTCCAACAAGGACTGTAGGCAGAATGGCAAGTCCATCCAATCCGTCTGTTAAATTTACCGCATTGCTGCTGCCCACAACCACAAAATAAGCGAGAAAGATATATAATATCCCCAGATTAAAATAAATATTTTTAAAAAAGGGAATAAGTAATTGGGTTTCTACAGGTGTTTTGGCTGTGGTATAGAGAAATATTGCAGCACCTAATCCTAATAGTGATTGCCAAAAATATTTCCAGCGCGCGGGAAGCCCTTTGCTGTTTTTGAGAATTAATTTTCTATAGTCATCCACCCAGCCAACAGCACCGAATCCTGACATGACGATTAAGGCTGTCCAGAGATAAGGATTTGTTAAATCTCCCCATAAAATCGTACTTAAGATAATGGCAATCAGAATCAGTGCCCCGCCCATTGTGGGCGTTCCCGATTTGCTTAAATGACTTTGAGGGCCGTTATCGCGCACATGCTGCCCAATCTGCTCGGCACTCAAACGGCGAATCATCACAGGCCCTACCCAGAGAGAAATCACCAAAGCTGTCAATGTGCTTAAAATGGTTCTGAAAGTTAAATACTGAAAAACATTAAAAAATCTATAATAATGCGCCAAAAAATGCGTAAGCCAAAGAAGCATAAATATTCTGTATCCTCAAAATAACCGCTTGAATTTTCAAAATTACATCATTGTATGCGGGGATGAGCTGTTTGTCTGCATTAATCTAACAACAGCATTTTGACAGTCAGATTGTCATTATAGGGTATTTTCTGGCCGCTAATTTCCTGATAAGTCTCATGGCCTTTTCCGGCTATTAATATAATGTCGCCCTCTTTTGTGCTGTTGAGAGCATGTTCGATGGCGCGGCGTCTGTCATGTTCTATAATAATATTTTTTGATGAATTTAAACCTTTTCGGATATCAGCAATAATTTGAGCAGGATTTTCGCTGCGTGGATTATCATCAGTAAGAATAATTTGATCTGAGTATTGTTCAGCGGCGGCACCCATCTCAGGACGTTTGCCCTGGTCTCTATCGCCGCCGCATCCAAAGATACACCACAGGTCGCCTTCACAATGTTCTCTCAATGCTTGCAGTGTTTTCAGCAGCGCATCAGGCGTATGGGCATAGTCTATGATGACCAGGGGCCTTCCTGAATTTCCACCCAGGGCCTGCATACGACCTGGTGCAGTTTTTAATTCAGCAAGATAGCTGAATATATTTTCCAGAGAGATATGATAAATTCCTAATACTGTCAGCACGCAAAGTAGATTAGAGAGATTAAATTTGCCTAACAGATGAGTTTTTAAATGATTTTCACCCCAGGGTGATTTGATTTGGGCGGTTAATCCTGTGAGATGTGTTTGAATATTTCCTGCTGAAATAATCGGAATATCTATTAATGGCAGAGACGAATTTGTAGTGATCCCATAAATTTCCAACTTGGAATGACTGGTGCGCAATTGATTTGCCCATGCTAATCCATAAACATCATCCAGGTTTAATACAGCATATTTCAAATCTGTCTGTTCGAATAAATGAAATTTTGCCTGAGCATAATTTTCCATATTTTGATGATAATTGAGATGATCCCGCGTAAGATTCGTAAAGACAGCTGTTTCGATGATAGTCCCATTAAGGCGTCCCTGCTCTAATCCGTGAGAAGAAGTTTCTATGGCGACAAAATCTGTTTTTTGCTGATCAAAATCTGCCAGTAATTGTTGAAGTAAAACAGGGTCGGGTGTGGTATGCGTGCCTGGCAGAATATGTTCAATCAATCCATTGCCCAATGTCCCCATAACAGCGCTTTTAAATCCGGCCATCTTAAAAGCCTGAGCGATAAAATGCGTGCAGGAAGTTTTGCCATTCGTACCCGTCACGCCAATAAGATGCATATTTTTTGAAGGGTAATGATAAAATTCTGCTGAAAATAATCCTATTTTATTTCTGAGATTATCTATTTGTATAACGGGTATAGGATATTTTTTGACAGGCATTTTTTCAGAGATAATCACTTTTGCGCCATTTTGAACAGCCTCGTCGATATAGAGTGGATTTAAAGCAAAAAAAAGATCACCGGATTTGACAGAACGGCTGTCCATAGAGATGCCGGTGATCGGCAGACCGCCTGTTAAGTCATTAAGAGAGAGATTTCTGGTATTCACAATTATTCCGTTGAATATGGTTGAATTTGGCCATAATATAGTAAAGTAAAGCAGTGGGTGAAACAACTCTTCGCAAAAATCGTAGATAAATCATGCTGGTAATGTTATGCTTTAATTATTATGAAATTACGATAAGGGGTATTTATTTTATGAAAGCTCTAATAAAAGCAGTGCTTTTTTTGGGTTTATTTTCTGTTGTCCACACAAGTTATGCTGCTGATGTGTTTACGACAGTCAAGCAGCTAAACCAGGACTGGAATAATACAACATGACAAACCTGTCAGGCAGGGGAACCTGATTACTACTGTTCTGGTGTTGTCATTCACGTATTTGATATGTTGTCTTTGCTGAATCTTGAGCAAAATTCTCCAAACCTTACTTCGGATGGTCATAAACCATGGATGCCAAGTCAGCAGGGAATCAAGAAAGGCTCTGTTTCCTTTTCTTATTTAAGACGTGATATTGCAGTAGACCATTCTCTCTATCCTGGGGATGTGCCCGCAGGATATATTTTTACGCCAATCTCGCGGTTAAAGCAAAATAACGCGCCAAAGCTATACGATACTTATTGTGAATATCCGATCAATGCCAACACGAATAGCATTGACAATAAAGGCTGCGGTTCTGTAAAACTGAATCAAGGCGCGGCTGACCCTTTTATAGCGCCATAGATCAACGTTCTGGAATATAGTTACGCATGATGAAACAAGAATTACAGCTTGATTCTATACAATACATGTTTGGAGAGTGAATGTTCCAGAGGCAATTTAGGATGGCTAAAATCGTCTTTGATATCTCTTGTTAATCCTATTTTTTCCATCACGCGAATAGATTGTATATTGGCAGGAACAGTAAACGAGACAATTTCTTTTAAATCACATTGATGAAATCCATAGTGCAAAACAGCTTTCGCGCCTTCAGTTGCATAGCCTTTTCCCCAATATTGAGAGCCCAGGCGCCAACCAATTTCGACAGCGGGTGTAACAGGTTTTTAAAATCAGTCTTTCGGTTTCAATGATTTTCATATTAGCCTGCCGGTTGCACATCATCCGGCGGAATATTGAGAATTCTCAGAGATTCTCCCATGACTTTGGAGAATATCGGGCCTGCGACGAAGCCGCCAAAATAGGCTTTTTTGGCGGGATCATGGAGCATGACTGCAACAACTAATTGAGGATTTGAAGCAGGGGCGATGCCGACAAAAAAGGCGTTGTGGTGATTTTTTTCATAGCCATGAGGGCCTAACATGCGCGTGGTGCCTGTTTTTCCCGTGACTTGATAGCCTGGCACGCGTGCAGCAACTGCCGTGCCGCCGCCTCTTTTTAAGACAGACTCTAACATCGTTCTCATTTCTGCTGCGATTTCAGGTTTAATCACCTGGACGCCTTGTGGGACAGTGTTTACTTTCAGCAGCGATAAAGGAACTTTTACGCCATTATTACCTAAGGTCGCATAAGCATGCGCAAGCTGCAAAAGGTTGACGTCAATGCTGTATCCAAAAGAAAGCGTGGCATAGCCAAAATTAGAGGTGGCATCTCTTGGATTGATATGTCCAATGCTTTCACCGGGAAAATGAATGCCTGTGGATTGTGCAAAACCCAAATTATGCAGCATATTTAAAAACAGCATCTTAGAGGGGAGGGATAACATCACTTTGGACATGCCGACGTTGCTGGAGACTTCCAGGATGCGTGTCATGTCAATGACACCATTGTCATATCCATCGTCATCCACTTTATTGCCGTCGATATAATAATAACCTGGGCTGGTATTGATTGTGGAAGCAGGTGTGTACATGCCTGTTGATAAAGCAGTTGTCATGGCAATGGCCTTGACGGTCGAGCCGGGTTCAAATACATCAGTCATGGCGCGGTTTCTGTAGCTGCCATTGACTTCAGGCGGGCGTGCGTTGGGATTATAAGAGGGTATACTGACCATTGCCAAAATTTCGCCTGTATGAATGTCTAAGATGACAGCTGATCCTGATCTGGCACCAAATTCAGTCACGCCATTTAATAATGCGTTATAAGCAATATATTGTAATCGACTGTCGATGCTGAGCGTTAAATCTCGTCCAAGAACAGGTTCGCGAATAACCCCTAAATCTGCGACGACATTTCCGAAGCGGTCTTTGAGAATTTTTTTGATGCCTGGACTGCCTTGCAGCCATTGATTATAGGCTAATTCGACGCCTTCCTGTCCAATATCATCAATGTTTGTGAAGCCAACGACTTGTGTGACCGATTCGCCTTCGGGATAGAAGCGGCGATATTGTTTCTCAAGCGCAATGCCCTGGATATTAAGATGTTTTATTTGATCGGCTATTTCAGGCGGCAGATTGCGTTTAAGATAAACAAATTGTTTTTTGGAATTTTTTTGGATATATAATTTGATGCTATCAGCTGATATTCCTAATAACGCTGCCAGTTTTTTTAATTCGAGGTTATTCATTACAAGCTTTTTGGGATCTGCCCAGGCGGCATAGACGGGTGTGCTGATGGCCAGCGGTTCGCCGTTTCTGTCTGTAATAATGCCTCTATAAGAGGGAATAACAACATCACGTATCGTGCGGGCAGAAAATTGCTTCTGTAAAAAAGGACGGTTGATTACGCCAAGATCAATGAGGCGTATCACCAATGCTGCTGCAGCGATTGTTAATATGACTCCAACTGCCCATAGCCGCCGAAGATGATGAGGTGTATGGCGGCGTAAATTCATGGTTGAATCATGATCACCTTTTTGGGGTCAGGTTGTTGCATGCCAAAATCCTGTTGAGCGATGGTCTCTATTCTTTCTGCAGACGCCCAGGTATTTTCTTCCAGCAATAATTGACCATAAGTTGTTTGAAGATTATTTTGATCTTGCTGAAGGCTTGTTAAATCACCGATCGCAATCCGGTTATTGTCAGCCGCTGTGATCATCATGAGCGCAGAAATGACGATAGCCATCACAAGGCTTAATGTAATAATAGCGTTCCCAGAAAGTGTAATATGTCTGACACTGGCTGGTGCATTTGCAAGACCTAAGCCTTCTGACAGTGCCCGAGCTGCTGCGTTCATGTAGTTTTCTCCACAATTCTTAAGACCGCGCTTCTTGCGCGCGGATTTTGTTTAATTTCAAAAGCATCGGGTTGGATCGCCCGTCCAATATTGCGAAGCCGGATATTTAATTCCGCTTCTCTCAGTGGAAGCTTTCGCGTGTTTTCATCACCATGTACTTCTTGTTGTATAAAACGTTTAACGATTCGATCTTCGAGTGAATGAAAACTGATCACTAAAAGTCTACCGCCAGGTTTTAATAGCTCTATACATTGCGACAGTGCAATTGTTAGATCTTCAAGTTCGTTGTTAATAAAAATGCGTAATGCCTGAAAAGTGCGTGTTGCGGGATGTTTGCCCCATTCCCAGGCAGGATGTGCTTTCGCGACAATCTCCGCAAGTTCAGTGGTTGTTGTTATCGTTTTTTTATCCCGTTCTTCTATAATGCTTCTCGCAATTCTTTTCGCAAATCGTTCTTCACCATAGGTTTTAATGATGTCTCTCAATTCTTCTTCTGCAACAGTCTTGAGCCATTGAGATAATGGCACTCCCTGATTTTTATTCATTCGCATATCCAACGGGCCTTCCAGGCGAAAACTAAATCCTCTGGCGGCATCATCAAATTGCGGTGAAGAGACGCCTAAATCAAATAAAATTCCATCAACGTTACCCAATAGGTCTTCTTTTTCTGTCAGATTTTTTATGTTTGCAAATGACCCTTGAAAGATTTTAAAACGTGGATCATTCATTTTTTTTGCCGCTGCTATCGCATCGCTATCTTTATCTATCGCAAATAATTTTCCCGTTTTATCTAATCTTTCTAATATCGCTTTACTGTGTCCGCCGCGACCAAAAGTCGCATCGATATAAATGCCATTTGGATGAATATTTAATCCATCTATAACGGCTGACAGCAACACCGGTTGATGTGTAAAGATAGGAGGCATGTCTATCTACAAAGCAAGCGATTGCAGCTCAGGAGGGACTTCCGTTGCTTCATCTGCTTCTTCGGCTAACCATTCATCCCGGTGTTTTTGCCAGTACTTCTTGTCCCAGATTTCAAATTTGTTGCCTTGACCAATCAGGACAATTTCTTTTTTGAGATTTCCATATTCTCGTAACAAAGTCGGTAAAAGAACACGGCCACTGCTGTCAACATCGACATCAGTGGCGTGCCCAATGAGCAAACGCTGGATCCTGCGTGCTGCCTTATTGAAACTCGGTAATGCCTGAATTTTTTGTTCTATTTTTTGCCACTCTATTAATGGGTATAGCAGTAAACAGGGAGAATCGGTATCAATTGTGAGAATTAATTTTTCGCCGCCACTTTCGCTTTGCGAAAGTTCCTCGCGATAGCGCGTGGGCAGTGTCATGCGCCCTTTGCTGTCGAGATTAATGGCATTGATTCCTCTGTACACTTTAGCTCCCGGTTCTTCCCACTTATTCCCATTCTTTCACACATTATTACACCGAACAACACAATTGTGCAAGTTTTTTTAAATTTCTTTCTTTATTTCCACTTTGTGGTTGAATAGAAAGTCAGTTATAATAAAAAAATAAACAGACATTTATATAGACAAAAAAATTTTAAAATTTATTTAAATATTTGATATATATATAAATTTTAATTATTTTTTGAGAGACATATTGATGGACAAAGATAGGATAACTATTGAAACACATCTTTCGGGACATTTTAGCTTTGAAACAGGCTTTGATTTGGTTTCTCTTGAACCTTTGCGTGCTCAGGTAGAAGAAGCTTATGCGTATTTTCGGTCAATTCTGCTGATGAATGATATGGCCAGTAACCTTGAAAACCTGGTGCAAGTCACCGCCGTTTATGGCAGTAATACCATTGAAGGCGGTCTGTTAAGTGAGGAAGAAACGGAGGAGATATTATTACTCCCCCCTGAAAAAATTAAAGATGAAAATCAGCGAAGTATTATCAATTTAAAAAAAGCTTATGAGTTTGCTTCGGCGCACGCTAATACACGCTTAGATGAAAAAAACATTAAAGCAATACAATGTTGATGCAAGCTTTTGTGCAATGGGCAAACAGCGAAAATCTATTAGCACTATCGCCTTTATATCGCGCGCCGCTCATACATCTTTATTTTGAACGGATCCATCCATTTTGGGATGGCAACGGACGCGTAGGGAGAGTGTTGGAGGCTATGATTTTGCAAAAACAGTATAATTATGCACCGCATGCAATGTCAGGTTTTTATTTGCGAAACATTGATGAATATTTTGCTTTATTCAATAGTTGTCGTAAAAAATCTGAAAAAAAAGAAATTAATGCCAATACTGCTTTTGTTGAATTTTTCTTAAAAGGTTTGTTAGATACATTCCATCGTTTTCATGACAAAGCAAATGAATTTCTAGGGAAATTAGGATTTATGAGTCAGATAACGAATCTCTCGCTGTCTGGAGAAATAAACTCAAGGCAGTGTGCAATTCTCGAGTATATATTTAAACATGAACATACAGTAGTAAACAAAAAAGTGCTTGCCTCAGAAGCCTGGTATCAAGCTTTATATAGTCATTATCATTCGAAAACGAAAGAGAGAGATTGGAAAAAACTTGTTTCTTCTGGCTTAATTTCTGTAGAAAACAATCAAATTCAGGTTCATTTATTTTCTAAACATCGTTTGATAAAAGGATAAGGATGAATTTAAAAAAAAGTTTCTCAAAACTCTCTCGTGTTGAACGATTAAAATATCTACAAGTAAAAAAATTGTTGATCCAAAAAGATATTGAATATCTACAAAATTCTGCTAGTTCTGAGATGTTAGATTTATCAGAAAGTTTTATAGAAAATACGATAGGCTGTTTTTCTATGCCGCTGGGTATAGTGCCTGAATTTTATATGGACAAAAAAGAATATACTGTTCCAATGGTCATAGAAGAAAGTTCTGTGATAGCCGCGGTGAGTAAAACAGCGAAATGGATTCGTGCCTCAGGAGAAATCACTACACGTGTACATGGACAGGATATTATTGGCCAGATTCAATTTGGTAAAGTTAAAGATATTCATCTGTGCGAAAAATTAATCGAAGAGAAATCCAATGAATTCATTAACATGGCGAATCAATTGGTTGTACCCAATCTGGTCGCGCGTGGAGGTGGTGTAAATTATCTTTCTGTCAGAAAAATAGATAGAGATAATAGAATTGATGGAGCAAAGATGTTGGTTGTTCATGTTTATATGCATCCATGTGATGCCATGGGCGCTAATTTGATTAATCAGGTATGCGAATTTTTGCGTGATCCCCTGGAACAATTAATTCAGGAAAAGGCGAGCATGTCCATACTCTCTAATCTTGTTGATAGCAAACTGACTGAGGCGAATATTATTATCTATAATATAGATAATAATTTGGGTGAAAAAATCGCTGAAGCTTCTTTGTTTGCAAAACAAGATCAATACCGTGCAACGACTCACAACAAAGGTGTGATGAATGGCATTGATGCTGTATTAGTCGCCACAGGCAATGACTGGCGCGCTGTTGAGGCGGGTGTTCATGCGTATGCCGCACGTTCAGGGCAATATCGGGCTATTACAGAATGGAGTATTGAAAAAAATAATATTATAGGCAAAATCATCGCGCCGATTGTTGTCGGCACAGTGGGGGGCATGACAAAATCTCATCCAATGGCCCAGATCAATTTAAAAATATTAAATATTCAGCAATCAGATGAGCTATCAAGACTGGCCGGCGCAGTGGGATTGGTTCAAAATCTTGCTGCGCTTCGGGCTTTGACGGGAGAGGGTATTGTTCGCGGGCACATGAAGCTGCATATTCAAAATCTCATTGTTTCTATAACAGCGTCAGAAGGAGAAAAAAAAGCATTAAAGACAATGGCGGAAGACTTTCTTAAAATAAATGGCAAAATTACGCAAAGTGATATAATGAATTTGTTAAGACAACTTAGAGAAAGTCATTCAAAGACCCTCAGAAATTAACTTTAAAAGTTGTCGCAAAATTTTTTACCTGTACTTGATTCCTGCTGGAAATCTTAGAGTACTTTTAATGTGCTGAACAGGCAGGAATGACAACTTTACAGGTTGAGGGTTAAATTCAACAACCATTGATAAACCGGCAGGACAGATATTTTTTGATGTGAAATATGTAAAGTTTCTTTATGATCATCAGTGAGAATTAATCCTGAGTGACAATTTGTTTCAATCATAGCGATGGCGAGCGCGTTGATTTCTCTTTCTCTTGCCGCTTTATCATTAAAAGCATAAACGACTTGTATAAGCTGACTGAGTTGATTTTTTTCCCGAATGACAAAATCAACCTCCTGGCCTGATTTTGTTTTGTAGTAAAAAATTTCATGGCCATTTCTTTTAAGTTCCAGAAAAACAAGGTTTTCGAGATAATGCCCCTGATTTTTGGAAAATTGAAACGCGACAGCTTCAGCAATGCCGTTATCAATAGCATAGATTTTTTTTGGTGCAATAGCTTGCTGCTTAACAGAAAAACTGAATTGATTGACAGTAAAAAATAAATAAGCATCTTCGAGATATTGGATATAATTTTTGACGGTATTCACGCTGCCAAGCCCTAATAGGCCTTTGATTTTATTATAAGAGATTAACGAACTGATATTGCTGATGAGAAAAAGACAAAGTTCACGCAATGCTTTCACATCGCGAATATCATGTCTGACGATAATATCTCTATACAAAATATCTTCATAAGTGCGCTTTAACAGAGAAGTATCCTGGTACTTTAAGTATTCAGGCATACCGCCTTCTTTAAGATAGTGATTAAAATTGCGCTTTAAAAGTCCGCGTTTTCGGGTATGGAAAATGTCTTCAGGCTCAAATTTAATGTTTTTAAAGTCCAGATATTCCCGAAATGAGAAGGGAAATAACGCAATCATCACCCAGCGGCCTGTGAGACGCGTACCCAATTCCCTGCTTAAAAGAGATGCATTTGAGCCTGTGATAAAAAATTTAAAATCCTGATCCTGCATGCGCCTGACAAACAATTCCCATTTTGGAATATTCTGGAGTTCATCAAGAAAAAAGATTTTTCGTTCGCCATAGATTTCAACAAAAATTTCATAGAGATGATTAAAATCCTGCGATGTAAAATCAATAAATCTTTCATCTTCAAAACTTAAATAGAAAATTTCTTTGGAAAAATAATTTTTCAGTATTTGAGCAAGCAGCGTGGATTTGCCGCAGCGGCGAATGCCGGAAATAATCACCGCATGCGGAATGTTAAGGTAAGATTCTATCGACGAGAGTTTCTCGCGGAGAGTGCTTGAAGAAGCATTACGCAGATTGTTTTGTTCAAGAATAATGCTTTTTAAAGTTGCAGTGTCCATAAATAGTTTTCACTGTTAATGAAAATATCTTTCCAATAGTTTTCAGTATTAATGAAAACTATTGTTGTGTCAATTTTCCAGGCGACAACAAAAATACCAGCGGAAGCATTAAAATAAAAGCCAGAGTTACGGCATGATAAGCATCTAAAAAGCTGATAGCTCCAGCCTGTTGAGTGATTTGATGTGTTAATAATTTTAAAGTGACAGGATTATGTAAATCCAGATGATAATAAGCCAAAGTTGGATTAAATGGGCTGATATTAGCGTGTAAGGCATTCCAGTTGATTTGATTCTCGCGTGTCAGTAATGTACTTAATAAAGAAATACCGATTGAAGTGCCAAGATTACGTCCAAAGCTGAAAATACCCGCAGCTTCTCCAAAATCTTTGGGTAAAAGCGTGATAAATGCCAACTTTGAGATTGGTACAAAAAACAATCCCATGCCAATGCCTTGCAGGATGCCAATCCAGACAAAAACCATGGGATCAACATAAAGATTTAACAGGGACATGAAATAAGTGCCCGCAGCACAAAAAATAATCCCTGATGAGATTAGCGTTCTGTCATTGATATGCCTGGACAGTTTGGGGATAAAGCCCATTGCAATGGCGCTGGCAATGCCTCTGGGTGCCATGACAAGTCCTGCAAAATCCGGTGGATAATTCATCAGGTTTTCCATCATGAGCGGCTGAATGCTCAATACGCCAATAATCCCTGCCGCAAACAGGGCAAGCATAAGACAGGAGGCGCTAAAATTACGATTCGAAAATAATTTTAAATTAATAACGGGATCAGCAGATTTTAAGCCATGAAAAATAAAAATAGTAAAACTTAATATAAATAAAATAAATAAATATAATATACTATTAGATTCAAACCAGCCGGCAGAATTCCCACGGTCTAAAAAAATCTGTAAAGAAGTTACGCTGACGATCAATAAAAATATGCCCAATCTGTCTATTTTGATTTTTTGGATAGCTGTTTCAGGGATAAATTTAAGACACATCACAATAGCAATCAGGCAAAAGGGTAAATTCACATAAAATATCCATCGCCAGTTTAGGTTTTCTGTAATATAACCGCCTAACGTGGGCCCCAGAACAGGTGCTGCCATGATGCCGACAGCCCAAATTGCCATGGCTTTCATGATTTGTTCAGGCGGAAAAGTATTGCGTAAAATAAACTGGGAAAGCGGTACCAGAGATGCGCCAAAGATTCCCTGGAATATGCGGAATAGCACCATTTCGCTCAATGAAGCGGCTATGCCGCAGAGCATGGAGGCAATTAAAAAACCTATGATATTGATCAATAATAATTTTTTGGAGCCTAAACGATTAATCAGAAATCCGCTCAAGGGCATAATGATAGCGGATGAGACAATATAGGATGTTAATATCCAGGTAATTTCATCTGTTGTTGCCCCAAAACTGCCCATCATCTGGGGCAGTGAAATACTGACGATTGTACTATCCAGGATTTCGAGGATGGTTGCGAGCATGACTGCGATGACAATCAGCCAGCGTCTTGTTTCTGTCATCTCTGGCATCAGGATTTTTTCCGGTGTTTAAAAAAATTATGGTATGTTATCAAAAATATGATGATGGAGAGTAGAATTCGTTATGATGACAGCACAAGACAAATTAATTCGTTTTATATTTGAAGATGCACCTGTGCGTGGTGAAATTGTACATCTTGATGAATCCTATCGGGAAATTCTCAAACGCCATGCGTATACTCTGGAGGTTCAGCAATATTTGGGCGAAGTATTTTGGCTCAGGCAAACAGCCGGCATGAAATTCGCGGATTGGCAAATTGGACAGGAGAAGTTTCTCCAGAATTCCCAAAAGCTATCGGCAAAGGTCATTTGGCTATAACGATTGATCAAGCCAAAGAGTATTGGGAGCATATGAATTTTGTCACAAACAACTGGATTTTGACCGGGTAGATGTCGAGCGAATTTTTATTTAGGAAAAAGAGACGCAAAATATTGCGTCTCTACGACTACCATATTTAACGATAGGAAATGTTTATGCATAGTTTTGACACAATGCTGGAAACGGTTGACCCTGAAATTTTTCAAGCCATTCAATCTGAAAAAAAACGTCAGGAAGAACACATAGAATTAATCGCCTCTGAAAATTATGTGAGTTCTGCTGTGTTGGAAGCGCAGGGTTCTGTGCTGACCAATAAATACGCCGAAGGCTACCCTGGCAAGCGTTATTATGGCGGTTGTGAATATGTTGATATTGCAGAAACGCTGGCGATAGAACGGGTAAAAAAATTATTCAACTGTCATTATGCCAACGTCCAACCTCACTCGGGTGCCCAAGCCAATGCAGCAGTATTGATGGCGTTGATGCCGCCTGGCGAGACTTTGTTAGGCATGAGTCTTGCCCATGGCGGGCATTTGACACATGGCGCTACAGTCAATTTTTCTGGCAAAATCTATCATGCAGTTCAATATGGCATAGACCCCGGTTCTGGAGAAATTGATTTCCAACAAGTCGAAGACCTGGCCAGGACACATAAACCCAAAGTGATCATTGCGGGCTTTTCAGCATATTCTCGTTTTATAAATTGGAAAATATTTCGTGATATTGCAGATCAGGTTGGAGCATATCTGGTTGTCGATATGGCGCATGTTGCAGGATTGGCTGCTGTGGATCTATATCCTTCACCCATACCTTATGCTGATGTTGTGACATCGACAACACATAAGACGCTAAGGGGCCCGCGCGGTGGATTAATTCTTGCGCGCGAAAATCCAGAGATAGAGAAAAAAATTAACTCAGCTGTATTTCCAGGTATGCAAGGCGGTCCGTTGATGCATGTTATTGCTGCAAAAGCGGTTGCATTCCTGGAAGCGCTTCAACCCGAGTTTAAAATTTATCAACAGCAGATTATCAATAATGCAAAATATCTCGCCAACAAAATGCAATCTCTTGGTTACAATATAGTCTCCCATGGGACGGATAATCATTTATTTTTGATAGATTTAATCGACAAAAATATCACGGGCAAAGAAGCGGACAAGGCTTTGGGCGAGGCGAATATTACAGTCAATAAAAATACTGTCCCAAATGATCCAAGGCCGCCTTTTGTGACCAGCGGCTTAAGATTGGGCACACCCGCAGTAACAACAAGAGGCTTTAAAGAAAAAGAAATGGAAAAATTAGCAGAATGGATAGCAGAAGTGTTGGCAGATATCAATAATCCTGCCACAATCGAATCAGTTAAAAGCCGAGTATTACAATTATGCGAAAATTTTCCGGTTTATGTATAGGTAACTGTTGCCATGTTTTCCCTTCTCCCCCGAAAGGGGGGAGAAGGTGCCCGCAGGGCGGATGAGGGGGCGCATAAATTAATGACACCCTCTCCCGCAAGCGGGAGAGGGGAAACACTGGCGTGTTTACTTATTGTAGTCATTTTTAAATTTAGTTAGGTATATATGCGATGTCCATTTTGTCAGTATGAAGATACCCGTGTGATTGACTCACGTCTCAATACGGAAACGAACCAGATTCGCCGGAGGCGGGAATGCCCGCAGTGCAATGAACGGTTTAATACGCTTGAAATTGCTGAGTTGTCTTTGCCCATGATTATCAAGCGTGATGGGAGACGGGTTGAATTTGACGAGCACAAATTGCGTGCGGGTATGCTGCGGGCGTTGGAAAAACGCCCTGTTGCCATAGCGGATGTTGATGCCGTTATTCATCGTATTATTCAGAAATTAAGAGCTTCAGGCGAACGTGAAATAGCTTCTCAGCTTTTGGGTGAGTGGCTGATGGATGAATTACGTTTTCTCGACCCTGTGGCTTATGTTCGTTTTGCTTCTGTTTACCGTAGTTTTGAAGATATTGATGCTTTTCGCGAAGAAATTGCGCGATTAAAAAAATTAGCCAAAGACAAAGAAGGGTTATAAAGTGGATAAAAATTTAGCAGAAAAAAAATCATCATCTTTTCCAGAGCGGCGCAGACAGGCAAGACAGACTGCCATGCAAGCGTTATATCAATGGGAAATCAACAAATCAGATATTACGCTAATAGAAAATCAATTTATACAACGCGAACATTTTCAAAAAGTTGATGCTGAATATTTTAAAGAAATTCTCCACGGTGTAGTTTTGGAGATAAATAATATAGATAATTATATTAAGCGCTATATCGATAGAGATATCACTGAACTGGATCCAGTAGAGTTAACTGTTGCACGTGTAGCGGTTTATGAATTTCTCAAACGTCCCGATGTGCCTTATAAAGTCATTCTCAATGAAGCATTAGAGTCCGCCAAAAAATTCGGCGCCCAGGAAGGTCATAAATTTATCAACGGCGTCCTGGATAAAGTCGCCCGCGAAGTGCGGCATCTGGAAATTAAGCATTAAAGTTCACAATCTGCCGGAAGTGGTTGTGTTTAAGTGTGCTTAAGTATATACTTTTATATATATACTGAGAGGAGTAAAATATGCTGAGAACCGCGAAGCTTTTTAAAAACGGCCAGAGTCAGGCTGTTCGTTTACCTAAAGAATTTCGGCTCGAGGGAACTCAGGTTTTTGTCAAAAAAGAAGGTGACAACATTGTTTTGATACCTATTAAAACTTGTTGGTGGAAGAATCTGGTGGAAAGTCTTTCGGAGTTTTCAGATGATTATATGGAACATCGAAATCAACCTAAGAAACTTCAAAAAAGAGAAGAGATGTTTAAGTGAAATATTTGCTTGATACCAATATTTGTATCTATATTATTAAACAAAAACCTTTGGAAATTATCAATAAATTTAAGCGTTTTTCGCTAGGGCAGCTTGGCATATCATCTGTTACTTTATTCAGAATTAACCTATGGTGTTGAAAAAAGTCAGCATAAAGAGAAAAATGAAATTGCACTGGCAAAATTTATTTCATCTTTAATTGTATTGCCCTTTGATGAAAAATCAGCTATTTCTTACGGGCAAGTAAGAGCATCGTTGGAAAAGAAAGGAATTCCCATTGGCCCTATGGATTTGTTGATTGCCGCTCATGCAAAAAGTCTTAATATTGTATTGGTTACACATAATACTAAAGAATTTTCGCGTGTTAAAGGATTGCACCTGGAAAATTGGGTGCAAGATGATCCTGAAATCACACATCATTGACTTGGCTCCTGCACGGGAAAGCGTATAATAGCGCCCAATCGACATAAATTTTGGCATAAATTTAAGGGGCAGGGTTGATGATAGAACATGAAATACACGATCGTGAAGAGATTATCCACAAAATCACTGAACAGCTGGATAACAAATTTCCCCCGGCAGAATCGAAGCTCGCTGAAGCGTTTATCAAAAATTACTATGCTACAGCTTCTTTCGACCTCTTTAACGCCTATTCACTGAATGACCTTTATGGGGCTGCCTTGAATTTTTGGCATTTTATGAATAAACGCAAATCCGGGGAACTCAAATTGCGTATCTATAATCCCCAGGATGAACAGCATGGCTGGCAATCCACGCATGCCATTGTTGAACTCAATTGCGATGATATGCCATTCCTGGTCGATTCCCTGCGTATTGAAATTAACCGACAGGGATACAACGTTCATAATGTTGTCCATTTCGGCGGATTTCTTGTTAAACGCGATCTCAAAGGCCAGGTGACTGAAATTTTTGGCCGTACCGAAAAGAAAATTGAAAATGCCTTTCCTGAAGCGGTAATTCATATCGAAATTGACCGGCAGACAGATCCCAATATTCTTAATAAGCTGGAAACGGGATTGCTCACTGTTTTGGAAGACGTGACGGCAGCTGTGAAAGATTGGCAATTGGTCCGCGACAAAGTTCAGGAGTTATTGGATGATCTGGAAAAACATCCGCCAAAAGCCGTGGATAAAGCAGAAATCGTAGAAACCCGGAATTTTCTGCGCTGGATTAAAGATGATCATTTTACGTTCCTGGGATGCCGCGACTATCAATTAATGCCCCATCATGGAGAAATTGCGTTAGTACTGGTTTCAGGAACAGGTCTTGGCGTTTTATGCGACGAAACACACAGCAAAAAAATCCGGCCCTTATCTGATCTTGCACCTGATGTTAAAGAACTGGTGTTGTCGCCTAAACAGATTTTAATTTTGACCAAAACCAATACGCTGGCAACAATTCACCGTAGAGTATACACGGACTATATTGGCGTAAAGCGTTATAATGACAAAGGCGAAGTGATTGGCGAAACGCGTATTGTTGGGCTTTATACCACTGCAGCTTATAACAGCGATCCTCGTCAGATTCCTTTTTTAAGACATAAAGTCGATACCATTGTTGCGCGTTCTCAGCTATCTGAAAAAGGACATGCAGGTAAAGATTTATTGAATATCCTCCAAACCCTGCCGCGTGATGATTTATTCCATGCCAATACAGATGAATTATTTGATCTGGCGATGGGTATTTTGCAATTACAGGAAAGACGCGTTATTCGCCTGTTTGCCCGCAGAGATGTTTATGGCAGATTTATGTCCTGCCTGGTTTATGTGCCGCGCGATTATTTTAACAGCGATTTGCGGGAAGCCATGCAGGAAATTCTCATGAGAGAGTTTGCTGCTCTTGATATTACGTTTGATACCCGCTTTTCAGAATCCGTTCTGGCACGTATTCATTTTATTCTGCGCATCGATCCTAAAAAGCCCCTGATTTATGATATCAAAGAGATTGAAAAAAAATTAATCGAGGTTAGCCGTACGTGGAAAGATGATCTTAAAGATGAACTGATTGGATGTAAAGGTGAAGAAAAAGGGCTGATTCTTTTTCATCAATATGGCAATGCTTTTCCGGCAGGCTATCGGGAAGATTTTTATCCCAGATATGCTATCCATGATATTGATCATATCGAAAAATTATCTGTTGAAAATCAAATAGAAATGTCTTTTTATAGATTAATAGATGATCCTGAAAACATTTTGCGGTTTAAACTTTTCCATGCGGAACACACTGTTCCTCTGAGTGATGTGATTCCCATGCTCGAAAATATGGGGTTACGCATTATTGGTGAGAGACCCTACCAGATCGTTTGCAGTCAGGAGAAAGTGACCTGGATTAATGACTTTACCATGCAATATCCGGGCCAGGAGAAACTTGATCTGGGGATGATTGGAGAAGTCTTTCAGGAAGCATTTTCAAAAGTTTGGCACGGACTTGCTGAAAATGACGGTTTCAACAAACTTGTGATCAGTGCACAATTACGCTGGCGTCAGGTGGCAGTATTGCGTGCTTATGCTAAATATTTGCGCCAGACAGGTTTTATGTTCAGCCAGGCTTATATTGAAGACACACTGGTTCAATACCCTGAAGTAGCAAAATATCTTATAGAATTATTTGAACTCAGCTTTAATCCAAATCAATCAGATAATATCAGAGAACAAGTTGTCATATTAGAGAAAAATATTCTTTCTGCTGTTGAAAAAGTGAGTAGTCTGGATGAAGATCGTATATTGCGCCGATATTTAGATGTCGTACATGCGACATTACGAACGAATTATTTCCAGTCGGATCACCAGGGCGAATCCAGGAACTATCTTTCGTTTAAATTAAACTCTCAGGTGATTCCAGAACTGCCTTTGCCTTTGCCGCTTTATGAAGTCTTTGTTTATTCGCCAAGATTTGAGGCTGTTCATCTGAGAACAGCAAAAGTGGCGCGTGGTGGTATTCGCTGGTCTGATAGACGTGAAGATTTCCGTACAGAAGTCCTGGGCTTAATGAAAGCGCAAAAAGTCAAAAATGCAGTGATTGTCCCTTCTGGTGCCAAAGGCGGGTTTGTGCCCAAATTGCTGCCGTCTGATGGCAGCCGCGAAGTGATCATGAATGAAGTTGTTGAGTGTTATAAAAATTTCATGCGTGGTTTATTGGATATTACTGATAATGTTATTCAGGGAAAAATCGTCTCACCTGAAGATACGGTTTGTTTTGATGATCATGATCCTTATCTGGTTGTCGCTGCGGATAAAGGAACAGCGAGCTTTTCTGATATCGCCAACGGAATTTCAAAAGACTATAATTTTTGGTTGGCAGACGCATTTGCTTCAGGTGGTTCAGCAGGTTATGACCATAAAAAAATGGGCATTACTGCACGTGGTGCATGGGAATCCGTCAAACGTCATTTCCGTGAATTAAATATTGATATCATGTCATCTTCTCATCCCTATCTGGCGGAACAAAAACCAGGCTTTACGGTCATAGGTATTGGCGATATGAGCGGAGATGTGTTTGGTAACGGCATGTTGTTGTCAAAACATATCAAACTTATAGCTGCTTTTGATCATCGAAATATATTTCTTGATCCTAATCCAGATCCTGAAAAAAGTTTTGCAGAACGTGAACGGCTTTTTAATCTGCCACGTTCATCCTGGGAAGATTATGATGTTAAACAAATTTCAAAAGGCGGCGGTGTATTTAAACGCAGCACAAAATCAATTACATTAACGCCAGAAATAAAATTTATGCTGGGACTGACAGTTGATCATATGGCGCCAAATGAATTAATAAAAACGCTTTTGACAGCTGAAGTGGACATGCTTTGGAATGGTGGTATTGGAACCTATATCAAATCCAATCTGGAACGTCATAGCGATGTGGGTGATCGTACGAATGATTTTGTGCGGGTTAATGGCAATCAGCTGCGTTGCAAAGTATTAGGAGAGGGCGGAAACCTGGGTTGTACGCAGTTGGGGCGTGTTGAATACGCACTCAACGGCGGGTATTGCAACACAGATTTTATTGATAATTCTGCAGGTGTGGATTGTTCTGACCATGAAGTGAATATCAAAATCCTCTTAAACGATATGGCGGCCAGTGGTGATCTGACTGAAAAACAGCGCAACGTTTTATTGGCCTCTATGACAGATCAGGTTGCAGAGTTGGTGTTAAAAGACAACTATCAACAGGCGCTTGCCATCAGTCTTGCTAAAGTACATTCCACAACACATGCGGAGCTCTATAGACGTTATTTAATGGATCAGGAAAAACTGGGCCTGATTGATCTGCAGCTTGAATTTTTACCTGATGATAAAATATTGGCTGAACGTAAAATACAAGGTGTGTCATTGACACGTCCTGAGTTGGCTGTTCTGATTTCTTACGCCAAAATCAATATAAAAGCAGCTATTCTGGATTCAGATTTGCCTGAAGATCCTTATCTTTCCCGTGTGGTCGAGACGGCTTTTCCTAAAACACTCTGTGAAAAATTCAAATCTCAAGTTGCAGGACATAGTCTGCGGCGTGAAATCATTGCCACTCAGCTGAGCAATAATATTGTGAATCAAATGGGCGCTGTTTTTGTGTATCGCATGGCTGAAGAAACGGGCGCTTCAACAGCAGAAATTATTCGCGCTTATGCTGCAGTGTATGAAATTTTCAATATCAACGAATTGGATCAATTGATTACACAAATGGATTACCAGATTTCTGCACAAATACAGCTTGAAATGCTGCTGCATATTAAAAGACTGGTGCGAAGAGCGACACGTTGGATTTTACGCAGTCGTCGGTTGCAGTTGGACGTTGAAAAAAACATTCAATATTTTGGTGAGGGTGTTACTCAATTGACAGAAGTTATTCCTTCTCTGATGGTTGGCGTGACGCATGATTATATGCAGCAGTTAACGCAGCAGTTTATTGATGCCGGACTGTCTTCCAAAGTGGCCGCACGTATTTCAGGCTGCCGTGCACTCTATACGGCTCTTAATATTGTTGATGTTGCGGCCCGATATCAGTTTGATCTTGTAGAAACAGCAAAAACCTTTTTTGCTGTTGGCGCCCATCTGGAATTGGCCTGGTTTCGTGATCAATTAAATTCAACGGTGTTAGAGGGATACTGGGATAGTCTTGCGCGCGCTTCTTTGCGGGATGATCTGGATGTGCAGCAGCGCGCACTCACCATTAGTATTCTACAGTATAAGGTAGATACAAAAGATAATGGCAAGCGCATCAAAGCCTGGATTAAACATTACCATCCGTTACTTGAACGTTGGATAATCAGTTTATCCAATATGCGTGCCGAAACGCATTTGAATTTTATTATATTTTTTGTTGCTGTTCGTGAGTTGTCTGATATTACAGATTTAATTTCAAAAAAATTATCCACAGGCATAATATAGGAGTCTTTTTAAGATGAAAATTCGATTTATTATATTTATTTATATTTTTATAGCAAGCTTGTTATTTTCGACAAATACTTTTGCAGATGAGAGGTTGTTGGATAAAGTTGTCGCAGTCGTCAATTCTCAGGTGATTACACAAAGTGAACTTGATCAACAGATGCGGGTTGTGAGAGCGCAAATTCGATCATCCGGTATGCGTATGCCGTCACAAGCTGTATTACACCAACAAGTTCTCAATCAGTTAATAGATATAGCGCTGCAGAAAAATATTGCGCAAAAGGCCAATATCAGAATTTCTAAGGCACAAGTTGATGCAACTATCGGAAAAATTGCTGCGCAAAATAACATGAGCATGGCTCAGCTTCAGAGAAGTATTGAAGCGCAAGGCATGAGTTATAGTGCCTATCGCCATCAGATACATGATCAAATGCTGATCAGTGAAGTGCAACATGCTCTGGTTGGGCCTAAAGTCAGAGTTACGCCTGCAGATGTAGCGGCTGCAAAAAATAGTGTACAGCCTGCACAGCCGCGTCAGTCTGATACGACAACGCTATATCATGTTGTTGATATATTAGTGTTGAATTCTCAAAATGCACAGGATTTGTTGTCGAAAATTCGTTCGGGTGGAAATCCTGACAGCGTGTTGAATAATAATCCTGGAGTAAAGATTTCTGATTTGGGTTTTAGAAAGCTTTCTGACTTGCCCGGTATTTTTGTCAAGCCTGTTGAATCTCTCAGTCCTGGTCAATTTTCTGATTTGATCCAGGCCCCCAATGGCGTACATATTATCAGCCTTATTGCTGTTCAGGGAGGCGGCCAGGCTTATCGCGCATCCAGATTGACGCCTCAACAGATTGCTTATCAGAAAAAATTCGAAGAAGCTTTACAGAAATGGCTTCAGACATTGCGTAGTCAGTCTTATATTAAAATTATAAATTAATGTTTAAGCCTATTGTTATCACGCCAGGCGAACCATTAGGAATTGGGCCTGATATTGTGGTCAAGCTGATACAACAAAAATTAAATTATCCTTATATCATCATATGCGATCCTGATATGATGGCTGAACGCGCAGATCAATTAAAATTCGAGATATCTCAAATAAAAAATCAAAATAATATGATAGCTGTAGATCAAAAATCACCCCGATATATTTTAGATTGCCTGGATATAGCAGCTAAGTTGTGTATGAGTAATAAAGCAGCGGCGTTGATTACAGGCCCTGTAAATAAAAAAATAATCAATGATTATGGATTTGCTTTTCAGGGACATACGCAATATTTAGCTAAAATATCTGGCGTCAACCCAAAAGAAGTCGTGATGTTTTTTGAAAGTCCGCATCTGAGACTAGCTTTAGTGACTGATCACGTACCGCTATCTGGTGTATCCAGGCTAATTACTAAAAAAAGATTATCTTTTGTCATTAGCTGTGTATATCAAGATTTGCAAAAATATTTTGATCTTAAATCACCTCGCATCGCTGTGGCAGGTTTGAATCCACACGCGGGCGAGGGTGGATATCTGGGCCAGGAAGAAAATAAAATTATCTCGCCTATAATCAAACAATATCAAAAATTGGGGTTAAATATCTCGGGCCCGTTTTCTGCAGACAGCTTGTTTAATCAAAAAAATCTTAAAAATTATGATGTAGTCATATCCATGTATCACGATCAGGGATTATCAGTATTAAAACATAGAGATTTCGGCAAAGCGGTGAATATTACGTTTGGCCTGCCATTTCTCCGGACATCTGTCGATCATGGTACAGCCATAGCATTAGCAGGTACGGGCAAAGCCGATGCGTCTGATTTGATTCATGTTTTTTCGAGAACAGTTGAACTTGTGTCATAATGAGATTTTTATGTGCAGAAAACGTGATTATTACCACATAATATTCATAATTATCCTCTCTATTTAATCTCAAAAATTCCATTTTAGTCTATACTGAAAAATAAGATCGTATAGGGGAGGGTGTTTTATGGACAACAAAAATGTTTTTTTCTATGAACCATGGCCGGCAATTTCTTATCGGGAAGCAGAATCTACGCTTTATTTGTTACATAGATGCGCACAGATTATTGGAAAATTAAAGCTGACAGAGCCGTTTGAGCCGCATTGGGATGGCGTTATTCTGCATCTCACCAGCCGTGGGTTTACAACAGGTCCACTCAACTATAGATGTGCAGCTTATAGTATTGATATGGATTTGATTGATCATCAGATTATCTGCACAACAAGCTGGGGTAAAATTAAAAAATGTAAGCTGACAAATATGTCGATTGCGGAATTCACGCAGATATTTTTTAATCTATTGCGGGAATGTGATATAGATACGACTATCAATTTTATGCCGATGGAAGTCCCTGATGCTGTATTATTTACAAATGACACAGAACAGCGAAGCTACACTGCTGAAATCTCAACTCAATGGCATCATATTTTATTGAACACACATCGCGTGATGCAGCGTTATCATGCAAAATTCAGAGGCAGAACGCCGCCGATTGGTCTGATGTGGGGAACATTGGATTTTCGTGATGTGCGCTATAAATGTACGCCTTTACCTATAGCTGATTTTAAATCAGATTATATCAGACGCAACGCAATGGATGATGCTCAGATCGAAGCAGGTTGGTGGTGTGGCAGTGCCGCTTATCCGCGTCCGGCTTTTTTTTCGTTTACTTATCCCAAGCCTGTTGATATTGAACTGGTGACAATTCAACCTGATGCTGCACGCTGGGATGCTGCGATGGCAGAATTTCTATTGGATTATGATGATCTTCGCCAATCTGATGATCCGGATAGAGATTTGCTTTTATTTTTTGAATCGACGTATCAGGCAGGTGCAGAGCGTGCGAATTGGAATCCTGAGCTGGTTAGTTCCGGCAAGCCCGTTTAGTCCATTATAAATTTTAATGATTTTCTGATATGATTTTATGAGTTAAATCAGGATTAAATTCATAGGAAAACCATGAGCCAGACAGCAATTAGCCCAACGCGGGCGGAAAATTATCCCGAGTGGTACCAACAAGTCATTGCATCTGCTTACATGGCGGAAATGTCGCCAGTGCGCGGATGTATGGTTATCAAACCCTGGGGATATGCGATATGGGAAAATATCCAGCAGGAGTTGGATAAACGCCTAAAGGCAACAGGTCACGTCAATGCGTATTTTCCATTATTGCTGCCCTTGAGTATGGTAGAAAAAGAAGCCAAACATATTGAAGGCTTTGCTAAAGAATGTGCCATTGTGACGCATTCTGGATTGGAAGATGACGGCAAGGGTGGATTAAAACTTACGGGAAAATTAGAAGAGCCATTGATTATTCGTCCCACCAGCGAAGCGATAATTGGAACAATGTATGCCAAGTGGGTTCAATCGTATAGAGATTTGCCGATATTGATTAATCAATGGGCAAATGTCATGCGTTGGGAAATGCGTACGCGGTTATTCTTAAGAACGTCTGAGTTTCTCTGGCAAGAAGGTCATACAGCACATGTAAGCAATACAGAAGCCATACAAGAAACATTGAAAATATTAGATCTCTATGCTGAATTTGCTGAAAATATTTTAGCGATGCCGGTTGTAAAAGGCGAAAAAACAGCTACAGAGCGCTTTCCTGGCGCTGTGAATACTTATTGCATAGAAGCCATGATGCAGGATAAAAAAGCCTTACAAGCAGGCACTTCACACTTTTTAGGACAAAATTTTTCTACAGCCTATAATATACAGTTTTTAAATCCAGAAGGTCAGTTAGAGAAAGCCTGGACAACATCCTGGGGAGTTTCTACTCGACTTATCGGCGGATTGATTATGACACATAGCGATGATGATGGGTTAGTTCTGCCTCCCGCTGTTGCGCCTTATCATATTGTAATGTTGCCTATCTATAGAAATGACGAGGAAAAAAAATTAGTTTTGGAATATTGTCATCATCTCCAAAATCTGCTAGACAAAATTTTATTTAATAACCAAACTGTTCGAGTTCACTTAGATGATAGAGATCTGCGCGGTGGTGATAAAAATTGGCAATGGATTAAAAAGGGTGTGCCAATACGTGTGGAAGTCGGCCCGCGTGATATTGCCAAAGACAGCGTTGCAGTCAGTATTCGTACGAAACCACCTAAAGAAAAAGCATTTATCAATACGCAGGAATTTATTCATAATATCAATAATTTGTTAGATAATATCCAGGCAGAAATATATCAACGTGCTAAAAATTATAAAGATAAAAATACTGTTGAAATAAATACTCAAGAAGATTTCAAGGCTTTTTTCAGTACAGAAGATTCAGGTGGATTTGTCAGTTGCTGGGCTATAGATGATCCTGAGATTGAAAGTTATATTAAACCATTGAAAGTTTCAGCCAGATGTATACCTTTGGATCAGGATCAGAATGCTGAAGGCAAGTGTATTTTTACAGGCCAAAAAAACCAAAAGAGAATTATATTTGCAAAGGCTTATTAGCGCTTTGTCACTACGCTTTAATGGTAATGACTTCATGAAAGATAAAGATGTTTTTTATATGGAAAGAGCGCTTACTCTGGCTCAGAAGGCTTTGGCTTACGGCGAAGTGCCCGTTGGCAGTATTATTGTGCTGGATGATCAAATGATTAGTGAAGGCTATAATTGTCCCATATCGACACATGATTGTTCAGCACATGCCGAAATGATTTCGCTTCGCCTTGCTTCAAAAAAAATAGAAAATTATCGATTAATCAATTCAATAGTATATGTTACGCTTGAGCCCTGTTTAATGTGTGTTGGTGCAATGATTCATGCGCGGGTCAGCAGATTGGTTTTTGGCGCGTATGATCCCAAAGCGGGTGCGGTCAGCAGTCAAATAAATAGTTTGGAATTTCCCTGGCTTAATCATAAAATAAAATATACCGGAGGAGTTTTAGCAGAAGAGTGCGGCGATATTTTAAAACAATTTTTTAAGGAAAGGCGCTAGTGAAGAAAACGGTGAGTAAATATTTTTGTTTTATTTCAGCATTATTTTTATCTATCTTTTTAAGTATGATCAGCTTTAACAGCGCTCCAAAAGAAGAATTTCCCAAATTATCGGCTGATGTGATTTCACAATTAGAGGCAAAATTTTCTGAACCTAAAATAATTGACCAGAAAAAATTCAATAATTTAACAGTAGCGCATCTTTCCGTGAGAGGTGCGGATTATAGCGATGCTTTTGTGATCATTACACCAAAAGATAAAATTATAGATATAGATGACTATGCGATATTATCTGGTATAAATATCAAAAAAGATACTAATTTTAAAACATTGGCAAAAAATAATCCCAGTATTGACAGCCTTTGGCCAGGCAATCATCAATATCCAGAAAGTGTGATATTGCCAGGCGGTATTCAGCAATTACAGTTTACGTATTCTGTATTGAATGGCTGCCATGCCTGTGCGATTGGTGCAATTGCAAAAGTCGCTTTTAGTTTTGATGCGCAAGGCAATTTTCTGGGTGCAGAATTATTAGGACTTTCTCCGCCGCCCGTGGTTTCTGCTTCAAATTAAAGAAAGCATTTAATTTATTATTTAAAGTTTATTGTCTAAATATATTCTCAATTTTAATGCGGCTTTGTCTGCGAATGTGATGAGATAGTCAAGTATTTTTATTAATTATTTTTCAGGAAAAATTTTTATGGGTTTTCATTGCAGTATTGTAGGTTTACCAAACGTCGGGAAATCGACGTTGTTTAATGCATTAACGAAAGCAGGGATAGAAGCAGCGAATTATCCTTTCTGTACGATTGATCCCAATGTGGGCGTCGTGCCGGTACCTGACGAAAGATTGGAAAAATTAGCTGAAATCGTCAAACCGCAGAAAATATTGCCGACAACGATAGAGTTTGTTGACATTGCGGGTTTGGTGAAAGGCGCCTCCAAAGGCGAAGGGTTGGGCAATAAATTTCTCGCGAATATCAGAGAAACGGATGCCATTGCGCATGTTGTTCGTTGTTTTGAAAATGAGGATATCATCCATGTGGCAGGAAAAATCAATCCGCTCTCAGATATTGAAATTATCAACATGGAATTGGCCCTGGCTGATCTCGATACCGTGGAAAAAAATCTGGTCAAAAACCAAAAAGCCGCGAAAACAGGCGATAAAGCTGCGGCGGAAGCTGTAAAATTATTTGAAAAAATCAAAATTCAGCTTAATCAGGGATTACCTGCACGTGCTCTAACCTTAAGTGATACTGAAAAAGCTTTATTAAAACCATTGAATTTATTAACGATGAAACCCACGCTTTATATTGCAAATGTCAGTGAAGACGGCTTTGAAAATAATCCCTATCTGGATCAGGTGAAAAACTTTGCTGAAAAAGAAGGTTCGCAGGTTGTTGCCATTTGTGCTGCTATTGAATCAGAGCTTGCAGAATTGACTGACGAAGATAAGCAGGAATTTCTGGATGCGCTGGGATGGAAAGAATCAGGTTTGGATCGTGTCACTCGCGCAGGTTATACCTTGCTTGGCCTGCAGACTTATTTTACCGCGGGAGTGAAAGAAGTGCGTGCCTGGACGATTCATAAAGGCGATACGGCGCCGAAGGCTGCAGGCGTGATTCACACGGATTTTGAGAAAGGCTTTATCCGTGCTGAAGTGATTGCTTATGAAGATTTTATTCACTATAAAGGCGAGCAGGGCGCTAAAGAAGCAGGAAAGTGGCGGCTGGAAGGTAAAAATTATGCCGTTAAAGATGGAGATGTGATGCACTTTCTCTTTAATGTTTGATATACTGCCAGTTCGCGGCTATGTAGCTCAGCTGGTTAGAGCGCGGCACTCATAATGCTGAGGTCGGTGGTTCGAGTCCACTCATAGCCACCAATAAAATCAAGGGTTTCATGGCGATTTTATTGAATAAGCTTCCTTAAAATCCTTTCTGTAAGTCCATAGTAAGTCCAACAAGCAACTAAAAATCCCAAAAACCAGTAATAATGATCCTAGCCCATTGAGGAGGTAGAGCAACATGGCAAAGTGTCTTGGGCCTGTCACATTAAAGGTGGTTGTGATATCTGAATCTTCCAAGTAGTCTCGTTTTTGATCTCGATTCATAACAGTAATTTTTTCGATTATTTTTTAGTAAGACAATTCACGACATTTGGGTTCTGGTATAAAGAAATCAGGAGGAACTTTGCCTTCTGTCAAAATCATTACAAAAACATATTTCGATGCTCAATTAACGAATGATGAGCCTGCATAAAAAATATGCAGGCTCATTAGGGTTTATGCTAAACTTCACCAGTTGCGCCTCAGCAGCTGATTTATATTCACAAAAACCTGCCGCCAAACAAAAAATTCAATAAACTACCGATCTCAATAATCAGCCCGCCACAATCCAGTTTTTAATTTTGATATTTTTTATTTGATAGAGAAAAGGAGATGTTATGGTTAAAGAGGAAAAAAAACCAGAGTTATTCACTATTCCCACAGAAACCTCATGGCACTTTGAACATATACTCAAGCCGGATGACAAGACTGTTGATAATTATACCCTTATTCAACCAGGCGCACCGGATATTGCCAAAGTTTTACAGGCTTATTCTCATCATCCGATTCAGGGTTACAACATCGCCTTGATTGAAATCATGTACAGCCAAACGCTCAATCGTGTTTTTTATGGGCATATGAAAAAAATGAATATGCGCAAAGGCAATCCCAAATTTGTGCCCAAGTGGAAAAGCGAAGCACAGGGACAAGAGAAAACGCAGCGGGAAGCCGCTTATCAACAATTGCAGCAGCTTTCGCAAGGGTATGCTGATCCCGAAATACCCCATGTCATGATATTGCCCATGTGGCACGGCACTAATGATAATGTTTCCAATCATATTTTTGACAGCGGTTATGGCATTTTTACTTCGGAAGACCCAACAGTGGTCACTGACCTCGGTTATTATGGCAAAGGCGTTTATTCTGCCTATGAAGCAGAATACGCTTTTCGATCTTATGCCAAAAAACATGGGGACAAGGCAGTATTATTATTCAACTGGGTGTCTGTTTATGAAGCCTATCCGATCATAGGCAGAGATGGTCTTAAATTTGAAGGAAAAGGCGCTTATCCTCAATGCGATGCGCATTTCATACCGGTGCGCTCTGATCATCATCCCAATACCGATATCTATTATCCCTGTGAACAAGGCAAACCGCATCAATACACCGAATTTGTTGTATTTAATGATGCGCAATGCCTGCCGCGCTATCGCGTTAAACTGGTACAAAGCGTTCCGAAGCATAGCATTGACAATAACGCAGCCGATGAATATCAAATGGCGCTGGATTATTTCAGTTTATACAAATACGCAAAAGTGCAGGAAGCGTTTGAAGATGCGCACAGCGCCAACCACCCTGCCGCATCCATCCGCCTGCATTGGCTGCATTCAGGCACCAGCGGCGTCATTCCCGCAAATCCCGATGAACTACAAAAAATTCAGCCGCCCACAAAACAAGCCATAGACTGTTTAAAATACAAAGCTCATTTTAAAGGAGAAAACAATCAGGAAGCGCAATTTGTTTTGGCCTGGTGTTATCAACACGGATTAGGCGTTGAATTAAATCTTGCCAAAGCTGCGCAATATTACTGGATCGCGGCAATACAGGGACATCGGGATGCGCAATATCAAATAGGCGTTTGCTGCTCCACAGGGATTGGCGTCAAGAAAGACATGGACAAAGCGATCGCTTTCTACCAGCAGGCGGCGGCACAGGGACATGTTCACGCCAACTATCTCTTATCGCAATGTTATGAATTTGGCTTGGGTGTTGCGCAGGATATGACAAAAGCAGCAACATACAAACAAGCTGCCAAAAAAGGGAATCATCCCAATCTGGCAGGCATAACCCTATCGCCTGTCGTTCCTGCCGAAAACATCAACACTGAAGATAAAAAAACCATTGCTCATTTAAAGGGATCGCTTGTACAAAAAGAATCACAATTATTGCAAAAAGAATCGCAACTCAACCAGCAGCTTATAGAGACAAATAAAGATAAGCAAAAAATCAATGAACTTACCCAAACAGTATCAAAAATCAAGCAGGAATTACAAACAAGTAATCAGAAATTGCAGGACAAAGACAAAACAATTTCGCAAAAAGAATCGCAACTCAATCAACAGCTTATAGAAACAAATAAAGATAAGCAAAAAATCAATGAACTTGCCCAAACAATATCGACAACCAACCAGCAACTTATAGAGACAAACAAAAAAGTTACCCTGCAATTAAGCGAAATAAAATTAAAAACATTAGATATTGACGGATTAAAATCCAAACTCAACCAAACAGAAGAAGCATTGCAAGCATCCAAAAATGACGCGCTCAATTTGAAAAAGCAGTTGGAAGAAAATCAAAAGAAAGCGAGTAATCCTGATCTCAGCATATCCATAAAGAAGCCGCCGCCACATACTGTGCTGTTTACGCCGGCAAACCCTCAGGACGAAGCGACCAAAAAAGATTTAGGTTTATTATTAAAATGGGTCACAGAAGGTCACCTGTTGGAAGTTGAAAATTTACTTAAAAAGAACTCGAACCTGGCGCTCATGAAAGGAACTGTCACAGACTTGTCAGGCAGAATGTTTAAGGATATCTCAGCCTTTCAGTACGCTGCATGGGCATTGGATACAGAGATGTGTGAATTGATGTTACATAAAGTGGGTAACGCAGGTACAGCGGTTGCAGATACCCAGCTGGGTGAGCTGGAAAAAAATCCCTGGGGTCATGGATCGCATTACGACCCCAGTCCATTGGCGAAAAAAACGCAGGAGTACATCAGAAATTATGACAACTGGAGTTACGAGAAACGCTGTGAATACTGGCAAAAAGAAGTTGGCGGCGAACAAAGAAAATGTCCGGCGTGGCTGATATATGCGTGGTGTGAAGAAGGCAAAGAAGTGGCGTGGGTAAAGAAAGACCTGAAGAAAATCAAGGTCGTGCGGCAGTATGAAAAATGCCATCTCAAATGGTGGTTTGAAGATGAGTATACAGGGGGTGGCGGGGTGGGAAGCAGCTGGGCGGTCGCGCGAGGGTCTGGAGTGGGGGAATGGAGGTTTGGAGTGTGCGGTTCGAGGTGGTTAGTAGGATTA
>Ga0206909_1018_pt1 | contig 38633 bp, 40 predicted proteins | sample Alteio_BWOrgHeat_76_FD_152943 | JGI IMG/M metagenome (GOLD analysis project Ga0206909, IMG submission 152943) | Enriched cells from forest soil in Barre Woods Harvard Forest LTER site, Petersham, Massachusetts, United States -... | ecosystem: Environmental > Terrestrial > Soil > Temperate forest >...
TTCAGAAGAAATTAGCTCAGCACAATATTACCGCCAGTACAAGTGGGACAGGCAATTGTTATGATAACGCGGCTATGGAGAGTTTTTTCCATACCCTGAAAACAGAACATGTTTATTTTGAACGTTACCAAACTCGCGAACAAGCTAAGAGCAGTATTTTTGAGTACATTGAGGTCTTTTATAATCGACAAAGACGCCATTCAACTTTGGATTATAAAACACCTTTAACTTTTGAAGAAAACTATAAACAGCAATCTGCCTCTTGTCTTCAGAGTGTCCATTATATGCTTGCAAGATCAAACTAAAGCGCAAACATATGACCTTGAGATTATTGTGGCTAGAATATAGAGAAAAATCCCCTCAAGGAATTGGTTATAGCCGATTTTGTGGTCTGTATGGAGAATGGAGACAATCTCTGAATAGACATCTTTCAAAACCTATAATTTTGTGTCAAAGATTTAAAGACTATAAAGAAAACGGAGGTTTGAAGAGATAAAGTATATTCAAATAAGTCAGTTAGAGGATGAAGATTTTCGTCGTTTAACAGGAGTTCTGCCAGTTACATTCACCAAAATGGTCAAGATTTTGTCAGCTTCTTTGGAGAGTAAGCATACTCAAGGGGGGCGCCCCAATAAACTTTGTGTTGAAGATATGCTTTTGGCAACTTTAGAGTTGGCTGAATTTAGGTAAAAGCATCTTCTCCCGCCTTGTAAGGCAGCTAAGATGATGGATTTAAAAGTTAGGAATCAAGATTTACAAATTAGGATTAGGTCACATAGGTTTGTTTTAGAGAATGGATTGCATCACCAAAGGGGGCGGATGGACAATAAAATGGTAGAGGGATTCAAAGTCAGGGATTTGGAATGTATACAGACAACAGAGCATATTTTCCCATAAGGCTTTTTTACTCCCCCGTTTTGTGTACGCTTCTTGAAACCGTTTATTGACGTGTTGTAAGCATTGATCAATGAAAAAGGCAAGCATCATCAGATGGGGCAATACGGTGTGTACATATTTTTTTCCATGTCCGAAATTGTGTTCAAATTCATAACCTTGATTCTTTAGGGTATTAAACGTCTCATTCTCAATTTTCCACCTCGCTCTGCCTCCTTTTGTAAATTCTTTCATATTTGTGAGATCAACGGTTAAGTCCGTGACCCACATCCATTTCGTTGTTTTCCCTTTTTTTGTCTCAGTCCACGATACAACCGTGACACGACAAGCATCCTTCGATTCATTCAAGGGAACATCACGCCTATACGAATAGGTGGATGCAACGCCTTTTACCGTTTCTGTAAAAGACGGTTTATCCTGTGCATCGGCATGATGGAACCAATCTGTTAAATACGTGTGGTCGCCTTCTTTGCAGACCAAAATATAAGATAAATTCTGGTTTTTAAAAATATTGATGAACGGTTCATTAGACGACAATCCATCCGCCAAAATAATTGTTTTTAAGGGGGGATGTTCCCGTCTAAAGTCCTGAACCCAACGCTTGACAGCATTTCGTTCACAATCATTCTTTTGCATCCCATCTGATTTCATAATCGGCTCAGGGCATAAAGGATACGCCACTTTTTGATTAGGGTGAACAAGGGCGGCCGCCACAATTTGATGCTGATACGTGACGCTACCCTTTCGATGCTCTTTTGTGCAGCACTGCTCACAGTGAATCGTAGAAGAGGAAAAAATACCCGTTCCATCCAAACTCACCAAATAGAAGCCCTCGAAAAATCGAAACTGTTCCAGAAGTTTACCCCGTTGTAAGAGGGTAAAAAGAGAGATGTAGGCAGGACGGATAACAGAAGGCACAATTTCGTCAAGCCGTTCCCGCATATAGGTGTCACACGGAACCATAGAAATATGAAAAAGTGTTCTTAGATTTTTTAAAAAGGGTTTGTCTGATGTGCGTGCCTTATCAAACCTCAATAGCGAGGGAAATTTAAAGGTAAACACCGCAAGAGCGCTCATCATGCAGTCTATATTCGAAATGGTGGATGCCGCAATTTCTGGAATCTTATTTGTTTTTAAGCTTTCTAAAATACGAGCCCGAACACGCTTCAGAAGACAATCTTGGGTGAAATAGCTACGAGTGTCTTTCATCATCAAATATTTTGCTTATCAATTCTTTGCGCATGATCTTAACAAGTTTTTTCAAAAGTTTACGAAAAATAATTCTATTAACCCTTATATAGCATGCCAACCCTCATTCGGCGGGAACTGCTGCTACTCGGGCAAGAAAAAAAGACATACTTTAAAAACTCAAGTCATTATAGGAAGCTCTAAGGGCAGCCAACAAAAGAAAATTTTATGTACATTTTTTGGTGTCGGAAGAACTCATGATTTTAAGCTTTTTAAAAAATCTTCGATTAAATTCCACCACAAAACGCAGACTTTAGCGGACTCAGGATATCAAGGATTACAGAAGCTTCATTCTGAAACACAGCTTGCGAAAAAGAAAACAAAAAAGAAGAAATTAACCAAAGAAGAAAAAAAACATAATAAAGAACTTTCAAGTCAAAGGGTGGTTGTTGAAAACATGATTGGATTTATCAAGCGATTTAAAATTGTTGCTGATCGTTATAGAAACAGAAGAAAACGCTTCTCTTTGCGCTTTAATCTTATCGCTGCCATCTGCAATTTTGAGCTCTCTCTCAGGTTTTGAAAGATGTCTAATCTCCTTCCTGAGGCGTTGCAAAACTTCCTTTGCAATATCATCTGCCTCATTTTTAGCGTAAATGGTTAATAACCATATTTGTTCTTGTTGATTTTTATAATAGTAAATAATTCTAACACCTCCTCGTTTACCTTTCCCTTTAACCTTAGAAGACCAACGTATCTTTCAAAGTCCTCCAGAGTTTTTGATTAAGTCGCCTGTTTCTGGGTGCAGAGCTAATTCCCATTGCAAGGCTACATACTTTTCTTCAGAGAGATACTTTCCAACCAAACGAGTAAAAATGAGAGATTCAATAAATTCCATACCATGATTATACGTCAAGGACGTATAAAATTAACGAGAATGTTAGTACGACTGAGTTTTTTTGGATTTACTTAACCGCAATCGCACCAACACTTTCTCTGCCCTTATAAAGTCGTTCTTTAGAAATGTCTTTATAACCTGAAAAAATAGATCTCATATTAAATTTCTCTCATAAATTCAAACCCTAGCTGAAAGGCTTTTTTAAGAAAGGTAGGTGTGACAAGCAAATCGGATTTTTGAGCATCGTTATGGGTGGAAGCAAGGCCCAAACATTCTCTCACCACATTTCCATTTACTCTCTGCTCTTTGGTTGCTGTTATTCCGATAATATCATGGATGGTTTGTCGTCTCAGATTACAGAATTGATTTTCATGTGCTGATTGCCAGTGATAATTCCAGCTTTTAATCACAAGATCCTCCTGATAAGGACGCAGGTTATAGGGAGCTGAAACAATAGGGTCAAATGGCCAATGATGAAGGTAGAGATCAAACCACTCCTCGTGGGTGGAAGCGTAGCAATCGATTTTATGATCAACCACCTTTACATAATCGACATACAATCCTTGAAACAAAGGAAGAGTCACCTCATAAGAGCAAACTTTATTTTCTTTAAGCACATTTAAGGTTAGCACCATCAGGACTCCTTTCATCTGCAACTTTGGGCAGATCAATTAGAATGGAAAAGTTGAACCGTGTTTTAAAAATAAGGAGTGACGTTAACGGATCACTGAATGGAAAAAACAAAAGGACTAATAAAAAAGACAAAGCCCCAAACAAACAGTCATCATAAAACTCTAAAGCGTTGCCAAGGAATGCTAAAAACACAATTCTCTTATCCATATATTCCCTTTATTACTCATAACTGAAATGGTCAGACTAATAGTCTGGAATAGGGAAATGGTAAAAAGCAATACTCGATGAGTTGAAAATTCTACTGGAATTCTACTATTGGGAGCGCTCTTTAACTCTCTTTATGTAAGTAGATGGGATAGAAAAATACGCTCATCTTAAACGAGAGCACTGACAATCATTGGTTGCATACAGCAATATGGTCTCTAATTTCTTCCAGATCTTTCAATGAAAACTCTGAAAACTTCTCTCTTGCTTATGGTTTGTTAACTTTTTTTATTTACAGTATACTAAAGCTCGATAATTATAAAAACGGACTATACAAAATGCTAAAAATCTTGACGTTTTTTTTGATCCCTTTATTTTCAATTTTTGTTTGTGTAGCGGCATCTGAAACTGAACTGGTTACAAAAAGAGTTGGTGACCTCGAGATTGCATCTAGAGGAATCGCTCCACGTGTTTTAAGGCTAAAGAAAGATACACAAGCACTGGATGAAAAAGAAGCCTCAATCTCTGAAGAAAAAGAAGAAGTGACCTTTATGTCTGAACCCTCAAAACCGATAGATGATCTGTTTGCACATGTTCAGGAACTTGTTTTTCGAAATGATGTGAATCATATATTAACCTTATACGAAAGTTTGAAAGGTAAGTCGGAGGTAGATATAGGTTCTTGCTTTTATCCAACAGACTACATTTATGCTCATTATGGACGTTCTTTTGAGGTATTAAATGAGGCTGCCCGTCTTTCTCTTTTTCTTTCGGCGCGACATGGTAATGCAGTTGCAAAAGATATTATTGGGGATAGTTTTCCGATTCCAGAAGTAGCTGAAAAAATGCGCGCTGAGAGAGTTTCTCTCTCACCAGAAAGGGAACTAAGCAGAGTTCTTGAAACCCCCTTCTCTCTTAACAACCTTCGTAACCGTCCTACTATCGAAGCGGGAGTCTCTGATTTAGAGGTATTGAGGCCTGAGAGTTTGACAGCTATTTCTACGATAAATGCAGGATATGCTTTTTTACGGCTGCATAAATATGCGATGGCTTACTCCTTTTTCTATCAAGCTGGTGAGAAAGCGATACCCCAGGGGTATATAGAAGCAGCTCAGACAATCATTGATGAGAGAGTTTCAGGAGATTTTTCTGAAATTGAAAGAATTTTGAATATGGCCGGAAATGAAGGCCTTTGGCACCTTGCTACGTGTTACCGATATGGCTTAAAAGTAGAGCGAAATCCTGCAGAGGCTAATGAAATATATAAAAAAGTTGTGATCGAAAACAAACCAAAAAATCCATTTTTTTATCGCCAGTATGCTGAATTTTGCGCCGAATGTGCGCTCAATAATCCTGAACCTGAACAGCAAGAGGCCGTCTATAAAATTGCGGTAGATTTTTTGATAAAAGCTGCAGAGCATGGGGACTATTCCGCTTATAAAGCTGCTGCTGATCTCATCAAAGGGATAAGGACACCTTTATATAGAGAGGAAACAGGATCAAAAGTAGCAGACTACGAAAGAAGATACAAAGAATTCTTGAAAGAATCAAAAGAGATTAAAGATTCTCTTATCTCCAGCTTTTTGATTCCCGCTTCAGGCTTTGTTGAGGCGAAATAATGTTTTTTAAAGCTTTTTTTATTCTTCTGTCTCTTCATTGGTCAGCATTCTCTATGCTTCCTGGTCAGGCACTACATGCGCCAGATGGTATACAGATAAATTTTGCGAATGTTGGGCAAGGAAATGGTGTATTTTTAAAAAATCAGCGAAATGGAAAATATTTAGTAATTGATGCTGGACAGTCGACGCTTCCAGAAGGTGTTGCAGATGGAGATGAATTGGCTCAGCGTGTAGCGCAGTTTATTGGCCTAGAGCCTGTTCCTCTTGCCCCAGCTCCCGTAGCTAAGATTATTGCTATAACCACTCACCCTGATAAAGACCACATTAGTCTGTTCAATAATTTTGTGAGTATTGCTCAACTTTCCTTTATTGACAGAATTCAGGATTTTTATCTGGGAGGAAATTTTTTGCATTATGTTAGTGCTGATGCAGTAAAGCTGTTGAATGACATTATATATCCGTTGACTGATCCTGCTTCTCTTCAAAATGCAGTAAGCTTGTCCCATAAGATCGATAAAGGTAAACTTCACGAGTTATCACACAAAGCTTCACTTGTAAAAGCTGATAAGGATTTTCTAAAAACAAAAAGTATTCCTTTTACAATGCATCTTAACATTTCTAATTTTTTAGATGTTGCTCAAATTGGGGTAAGATTGGAATTTTTATGTATCAATGCTTTTCATAGCGGGGATATGAAACATATATTTGATGTTGCTGGGGCTAGAGAAATATCAAATATACCTCTTTCAAAAATTGGTAAAAGAGCAGAGAAATCTAACAAAGTATCCGCAGAATCTGTTAATGGAGATGGTTCTATTGTACGTTTGTCACTGGGGGGAAATAATTTTATATTTACGGGTGATGCGACGGGAAAAACAACAAAACGCATTTTGGATAATGTAAGTGACCCTGCAAAACTTAAATCACGTATTTTGATGGCTAGTCATCACGGTGCTGAAACTCATGAGACAAATTCTGCATCTTGGGCTCTAGCAACAAGTCCCGAAAGAGTTATTTTCAGTGCGGGGCTGAACAGTGGTTTTGAGCACCCAAGATTTCAAGCCATCTTCAATTATTTAATGATTCCCTCTCTAACTGATATTCCAAAGCACGAAGTAATTTTTGAACAAAACTTTGGCCCACGTGCGAAGGAAATTTTAAGCTATTTGTCACCAACTTATTTAGAAAATCCTAATTTTTATATACATGTTGATAAAAAAGGTAAAGCCCATGAATGGCTAAAAGCAGAAACAACAAAAGCAATCTATACAACTACATGTACACCAGCGGGAGAAAAGGGAATTTCATTTAACTTGGCTTTAAATGGCGACATTGGATAAATAAGCTGAGATATCGACTAGTGTACATTCGCTGAGCCTTACTCTTCCAAGAGCCTTCCATAGCATTATACAAAGCTTTGCTTAAAGATTTTTCTTATTTACGTCCAAAAAACGCTGTCACGGTCACACCTTTATGCTCTTCTTTGTAGTTTTTTCATTATGAGCATAACAAATAAAAACATCAATATGCTCTTATTGCCATTATTGCAGATAGGAGCATAACGCCGCTCTGTAGGACTATTACCTCTTCTTGGGTTTGGAGCTTGGAAACGGAAACGCCAAATAATCGACGAAATGTTCTTGGTTTCTTTTTAACTTTTAGGTATCTTAACGACATGGAGCCCCTTCTTGCTTGTTGGTGTCTCCTGCTTTTAACAAAATTTCTCTACAATTTGAACCTTATGCAACAGGTCTATTGAATACCAAAAGAAAATTAGAAATTGAAGAAAACAACCTTACATAAGGATATAAAATGACACCATCCAGCATATGTAAAAAATACAAAAAACCAGTATTTCTACTTATTCTTATTTTATTAATATTAGCAAGCTTATCCCTTGGAATTTATAGCTTTTATGAAGATAAGAAGGTAGGAGATTTAATAACAGCTATCTCAGTTTTTGCTGTCATAATAGGATACTATTTGAATGCAGAGCATGATCGAGAAGCAAAGCGTATTGATATTAAAATTCAATATCTCAGTGAGGCCTACAAAGGAATAGCACTTGCAAGTAACCGTGGATGGGAAGCTAATGAATTTTTAACAGCTCTAGAGAAAGCAGCTGCAATAATTCAACTATATGGTGAAGAAGAAGAAATAAGAATAATTAGAGAGATAATTTTAATATTAGATGGAAAAAATGAGCAGTTTAAGAGCGAAAATACTCCTTATAGAGAAGATGTGGATAATGTAATTAATTTATTGAAAAATAGATTAAGAGAACTTCTATCCCTGGCTCCTTATCATTATAACGTATTATCCTTGAGAATGATAAGAAACCCTTCTTTAGGAGAAAAAAATAATCCTTTATTTGTACACCAGAAGCTAGATTCTTCTCCTGCAAATGAACAAAAATAAAATTGGTTTTTATTAAGTGTGGCTTTCCTGTCAATAAGTAAAAGCATTTTCATATTGCCCAAACCCATTATGCAGGACATATTCTTTGAAACTTTCCCTCCCATAAACACCCATCAAATTCAACTAAATAGCAGTTGTTGTTAAACGATCATGCACCAGAATTTTTTAAACGGCTGCTTATGACAACCTTTTTTGTAAAGCCATTGTAGAAAATTTATACCGCAAAACATAAGAGGTTACATTAATGATTCTTTTTCTCTCTTGATCTTTATTTCAATCCCTAAACCCCATGCCTGCAAATTAATTTTTATGGCTGCAAATTTAACTCTACAAGCCCTTGATTTCATTGAGCCTAACTGACCATGGTTGCAAACTAAGATTTGTGCTTTCCTTGAGGAAAACCCTTTAACCACCCACAATTAACTCTATTGAACAGTTAAAAAGTGAGTGTGTCATCCGATGGTTTTTAAACAAAACAAATCTAAAATTTATCCACAACAGGGTCAAGTCATCCCTGCTAGTCATATCAATAAGCGTATCGTTTTTACGATTGTCGGTTTAACAGCCCTTTATTGCTTTGCCAGTGATCCCGCCTTTGCTCTTCAAGCCGATGATGCGATGAGAGCCACCTCAGAAGCCTTAGAGAAAACCCTAACCGGCAGCTGGCTTCGCGTGGGTTTGTTAGCGGGTATGATTGGCGGCGTTGTGATGTCCGCTGTCAAACAAAGCCCGCTTATTTTTGCAGGCAGCATGGGAACGGGACTGGGTGCCCTTTATTATAAAGGGTGGATCACCGATAGCTTTACAGCTTTGATTTGAGGAGGTTCAATCATGGCTCATTTAGCGGAACATGCGATCCTTAGTCACCTTGATAATCCCCCTCGGTTTTTGTTTTGGACAGTTCAAGAAGCTCTTGTGTTGTTTATGCCTTTAATCATCGGCCTTGGCGTGGATTGCCCAAAATTAGCTGTCCTTTCCAGTGCCCTTGCTTACTTTGTTTTAAAACACTATAAGCGGTCTTTTGGCAAAGGCACTTTACGGCATGTGATGTACTGGTATTTGCCCCATAACAAAAAAGGCATGCCGGTGACCCCTTCCTCGACCATTCGTGAATATTTAGGGTAAAGGGGATTCATCATGCGGCTTCGTCTTCATAACGTTCGTTTACACCATTTGATTCATCAAAGGAATATTTTTGTGGGGCTTTCAGCAGCTCTGCTCGGAGCCAATATTCTCTTGGCCTTGAAGACCTTTTTCCACCTGGAGCGAATTCTTGTCATGCCACCAGAAATTCATCAAAGCTTTTGGGTGGAGGGGAATCGGGTTTCAAACCATTATGTGGAGGAAATGGCTTTGTTTTTTGCGCATCTCCTTTTGGATACTTCTGAAGCCAGTGCGCCCTTTCATCGAGAGGTGATCTTACGGTATGCCCAGCCTGAGTCCTATGGGGCTTTAAAAACCCAGCTTTTAGAAGATGAACAACGCTATAAAAAAGAACAGCTTTCAACAAGCTTTAAACCTTCTGTTGTTGAAGTGGATAACAAAAAGATGACGGCAGACCTGACGGGTGATCTTCTAAGCTATGTGGGCTCTAAAAAAATCTCACAAAACCGAGAAACCTATCGGTTTCACTTTCACTATGATCACGGTCGTTTACAAATTGTTTCCTTTTTATTGGTGAAGACGGAGGCGAAAGAGTCATGAAAAAATTTACCTATGCCGTTTTATTAGGGATAAGTGTCAGTGCTTATGGAACGCAAGTGCACACCCTCAATGAAGCGAGTCGCCTTCAGGCCAATATTTGCCCCACAGAGATGAATCGTATTGCAATTCAAGGGGATCGAATTGCCCAAGTCTTTGGTGCGGAGGGAACCTTTACTCACCAAGTGGATGAAGAGACGGGGCAGTTTTTTCTAAAACCAGTATCGGTGCCAGAGGGATCAGCTCAAGAGAATGGCTTTCCTTCTACACCCATAAGCCTAACGTTGGTTACGGAATCGGGAGTCACGCAAGATATGACGTTGTACCCTCGAGAAAAAACAGCGGCCACCATTCTTTTAAAATCTTCTTTGTCTGTAAAGGGGCAGACAACCGCTTTGTTGCCTGCTTTAGAAGGAGTGGGACAAGCTTTACCCTATCAAGAAGGGTTGATCCAAGCTTTTAAGACTTTGGTTACGAAAGAAAGACCTCACCCTGAAGAGGGTTTAGAAAGGCCTTCTCAAAGAATCAATGAGGATGGGATCACCGTTTCTTTTGTAAGGCAACGGAGAGAGAATCTCTATGTTGGTTACATCTTTGAAATCACCAACACGTCTTCTGAGACGATGGTGGTTCAAGAAAAACAGTTCTTTCAACCCCCGGATTTGGCTTTAGCGCTCAGCAAAACTACTCTAAAGCCTCTAGAAAAAGCCACCCTGTATGTCATTCGAAGAGGGTAGCGATGGTTCGATCTTTTTCTCTTCCTTTAGCCTTGTCTTTAAAGCGAAAGCAGCGGCTTTTATTAGCGTTCCTTGTGGGGGGCTTAACCGTTGTCACGGTGAGTGTACTGGTTGTTCTTTTGAAAGACGAGGCCCCTCTTGTAGAAAAACGCTCAGAAAAGAAAACCGACATCACCTCAGGGTCTATCCGAGTGAAACCTCAAGAGGTGTGGGTGCAACGCTTGGAATCCCAAACAGAATTGTCTTTAAAGCGGATTGAAGTTTTAGAAAAAATGATAGAACAGCTTTTAACCTTAAATAGCCAAAAGCCAATAGAGAATAAAACCAATCCTTCGTCTCAAAGCCCTCAGCCAGGACGAGATGAGATTGGCGAGTTACGCCAACAACTCGCATTGTCTTTAGAAACATCAGGACAGAAGGAGGGTCAGAGGGGGACAAAAGGGGGAGAGACTGTTTCTTTACCAACACCCCCCTCCAATGACTTTTCTCTGAATCCAGCCCCAATGGATCCGAATTTAACAGGGATCAATTATAGCACAGATGGTAAAAACCTTTCCTCAGCAGGAAATTCCCAGGTGGTGTCCATTGGAACTATTCCACAAGTGAAACCCAGAGGTCTTCAAAAAATAAGCCTGAAATTGAACCATGCAAAATCGAACGCTCTTAAAAAAACCCAAGATAACACCATTCCAGCGGGCGCTTTTGCCACCGCTGTTCTTTTAGGGGGGGTGGATGCCAGTACCAGTATCAGCTCTTCATCAGACCCAAGACCTGTTTTGTTAAGAGTCACGGATGCGGGAACACTGCCTCGAAAATTCAAATCTGATTTAAAAGATTGTCATGTTTTAGCGTCCAGCTATGGGGATATTTCGAGTGAACGGGTTTTTATGCGCCTTGAAAAACTCACCTGTACAGAGCGTAAAACAGGAGAAATCTCTGAAACCGTCGTGTCGGGATATGTGGCAGGAGAAGATGGACGAGCAGGCGTTAGAGGGGTTTTGGCCGATAGAGCGGGCGATATGATGCGCAATGCCCTTGTGGGTGGGTTCTTTAGCGGGATGGGTCAATTCTTAACCCAAGCGCAAAACCCGATGACTTTTACGCCGGTTGCTCCTTTTGGGCAAACCAATCCTCTCTCCCATGAGCAACTTTTAAAAGCAGGAGCCGGGCGAGGCGCAAGCACAGCTTTGGAACGGTATGCTGATTTTTATATCAAGCGCGCTGAGCAAATGCAGCCCGTTTTACAAGTGGCAGCGGGAAGACAAGTGAACATTGTCTTTACCGAAGGAACGGCTTTTGGAGAAACCGCTTATAAAAAGGCTTATAGCAAAGTCAGAGACCGTAAACGCCAAGAAACCGTCAGAGACCTCTCGAATAACTATGCAGGATCACAAGAAGTGGCTCAGTCAGATATGCAAGAGTGGATCCCCAGCCAAAGTGACGTTAAACCTTAGAAAGGACATCTCCATGAATAAACGCTTTATGAATAAATACTTTATCGTTCCAAGCCTTCTTTTTGGTCTGACAGCGTGCACCAGCAATAATGACCTGTTCGATTGTCCCGCTGGCAAAGGGGTTGGGTGCCAATCTATAAGCGAGGTGAATCGAAGAGTCGATCGAGGAGATTTCGAAAATCAGAGAGAGGAAAGGACTGACTCCTTGAAAGCCTTAGCACCCGTAGCCATGACTTTTGACGATCGTGTTCAACCCTCTTCTCCTGGTATCGAGAGAGTTCCTGAGAAAAATTTAAGGCTTTGGATCGCTCCTTTTCAAGATGAAGACGGGAACTTCCATGAAGAATCAGCGATTCACACGATTGTCCGTCAAGGTCGTTGGAAACTCAGAAGAGAAGTCTAGTTAAGGGAGTATAAAATCATGCTGGCAACTTTGGGTGAAAAAGTGTTGGGTTTTTTTCAAGAACGGCAGGATTATGGGGTGCAAGGGCAATCCTTGCATCGATCGTCGATTCATCAATTTTTTGAGCATCACCGTTTAGAAGAGCTTTTGCCTTATGAGAGCTTTGAGCCGAGCCAAGGACTTTTTTACAATCGGTCTTCTCTTGGCTTTGTTCTTGAAACAGTCCCTTTGGTGGGTTGTACAGAAGACATGCAAAGAGAGGTCAGTGGTCTTTTTCAGCACACGCTTCCCGAAGGCTCAAACTTGCAAGTGATGCTGTGGGCGGATCCTTCTATTGGGTCTCTCTTAGAGAGATGGGAAGCGCCCCGACAATTGAAACAAGAAACCCTTTCTTTCTTGGCTAAAAAAAGAACAGCCTTTTTAAAAGACCAGGTTTATAACAGTCAGAACTTTCCCTACACCCTTCGGAACTTTCGCTGTATCTTAGCTTTTTCGCAAAAAGGGCATACCCGAAACCCTGTTGAAATTGAAGCCCTTTTAAATCTAAAAGAACAAATGATCACCACTTTTAAGCTTCTGGGTCTTCCTGTATGGGCGTGGGAAGCGGATCAGTTGTTACAATTTATGGACAGCTGGATCAACTTGAATCCCAATTCAGGGGATCTGAAACCCAGTTCTTTGAAATGGAACCCTTATGATTCGCTGGCCTCGCAAATTCCAAGTTCTGAGACTGCGTGTCAGATTGATGAAAAGGGGATTGTCTTTCATCAAGGGGCGTTGGTGAGTCGTACATACACTGTTCGACGCTATCCTTTTCAGTGGTCACTTCATGCCATGAATGAACTGATTGGGGATCCTTTAAGAGAGGCTTTAAGACTGCCTTGTCCTTTTTTAATTCACTATGGCGTTCATGTTCCAAAGCAAGAGTCTTTAAAAACAAAGCTTTTAAGCAAAGCCTCTTATGTAGAAAGACAAGCGCATTCAACCATTGGTAAACATATACCCGTGCTGGTGGCGGAAGCGGAGGAATTAGGATTTGCTCGAATCCAACTGTCAAAAGGGGAGCGAATTGTCAGATCTAATTTATCGATTATGCTGCAAGCTCCCACCTCTTCGATCAGTCAAGCAGAACAGATTCTGTTCAGTTTGTTTCGTTCCAAAGAATGGGAACTCCAGACCGATCAGTATATTCAGCTTCAAGCTTTTTTAAGTCATTTACCCATGAACTGGGGAGAAGGCATGGTGGAAGATTTGTCTTATACCCAACGCCTGAAAACCACCTTATCCACCGAATCCGCCAATCTTCTCCCTCTTCAAGGAGAATGGCAGGGAACTAAGAGTCCCGGCATGCTTCTGGCTGGAAGACGAGGGCAACTTTTTACCTGGTCGCCTTTTGATAATGATGCAGGGAACTATAATGTGTGTGTGGTGGGGCGATCGGGTTCTGGAAAGTCTGTCTTTATGCAGGAGTTGATGACCTCAACTTTAGGAATGGGCGGCCGAGTCTTTGTGCTTGATGTGGGCAGAAGCTTTGAAAAAACCTGTCATTTATTAGAGGGTCAGTTTATTGCATTTCAGCCGAAAACCCCTCTTTGTATTAATCCCTTTACAACCATTCCAATCGACGATGAAGACAGTGCCTCTGATGCTCTTGCTATGCTGAAATCCGTTTTAAGTCTCATGGCAGCCCCCTCTCGTGGCACCGATGATATGGAAAGTGCTCTCTTGGAACAAGCGCTTTTTGCGGTTTGGCAAGCGTTTAAAAATGAGGCCACTATTTCTGATATCGCTATCTGGCTTTTAAACCATGCGGACAAAAAAGCCAATAATCTTGGAACCATGCTGTTTCCTTATACCACCGAGGGCGTTTATGGACGTTTCTTTAACGGGCAAGCCAATGTGAATTTTAACAGTGAGCTAGTGGTGGTTGAACTGGAAGAACTGAAAGAGCGCAAAGACCTTCAATCCGTTGTTGTCCAAATGGTCATTGTTCATATCACCAATCAGATGTTTTTAGGGGATCGAAAAACGCCCTTTCATATTGTGTTTGATGAAGCGTGGGATATGCTTCGGGGAAATCAAAGCGGGGTGTTTGTTGAAACCTTAGCGAGACGTCTTCGAAAATATAACGGCTCGCTTGTGGTGGGCACCCAAAGTGTGAATGATTTTTATGCCTCTACGGGTGCTCTCGCTGCTTTTGAAAACAGTGATTGGATGTGCCTTTTATCGCAAAAGAAAGAATCCATTGAACAACTCAAGAAAACCAATCGCATCTCTATGAATGGACATATGGAATCACAGCTTGCTTCTGTCAAAACAAAGCATGGTGAATACGCAGAAGTGATGATTTATGGGCCGCATGGGTATGCCATTGGAAGGCTTCTTTTGGATCCTTTCTCTCAGATTCTCTATTCAACCCAAGCGGAGGAATATGCAGCCGTCAAATCCCTTCAACAGCAAGGCGTCAAGCTTGTGGATGCCATTCATCATATAGCCAATGAGAGAAAAAGGAACACGTAACATGACAATTTTTATCCCCTTCAAAAAGATCGGACAAAAATACAAACGCTTTTTTTATCACGTTTGTCTTCTCGGATTGGGATGGGTTGTTCTGTTTGAAGGCATCACGCGTTCAACCCATTTAGCCCTGAACCAATCCGATTCTCTGCCGCAAAAAGCCTTTTTGATTTTAAAAGGAAAAGACCTAAAGCGCGGCCAATACGTCTCCTTTAAAAATGCTTGGTTTAAAGCGCCGCTCATTAAAGAAGTGATCGGGGTTGCAGGAGATAAAATTATACATGATGAAAAAGGCCAGATATGGATCGCCCGTAAAGTTGGCAACCCTTTGTCTCACTCAAAGGATGGAAAGCCTCTTCATTCTATCCCCTCAGGCGTCATTCCCTTGGGTTATGTCTTTGTGTATGCACCCCATCCAAGGAGCTTTGATTCGCGCTACCTGGAAGTGGGCCTTGTACCCCTTGATCCAACCTCTGATCCAGGCCGTGACCAAATATTGGGTCAAGCGGTTCCTTTGTTTTAGGAGGATGGGATGAGATTTTTTCTTTTTTTTCTTTGTTTTTTCTTTCACCCCGTCCTCTCAAAAGCGACTTCCAAACCAGAATTGCAAAAAGATTTTGGCGTGGTTGGAACGACCTTTGAGATTAAGGAGGAAGATTTATTAGAGGTGATTGAAAAAAAGCTCCAACAGATGAGCGTGGACGGGAGCTTAGAGACGCATCAAAAACAAATGGCTGACAAAGCACAAGAGAAAATCAAACGACCAAACCCTGTGGAAGGGATACAGCACACAACAAAACCACGATCATTTCTTTATGATCCAAGCCTAACGGTTCCCTATGATTTAAAAGATCACGAAGGCAGAGTCTTTCATGCCAAAGGCACAAAAGTAAATCCTTTGGATTTTAAATCTCTAAGTAAGCCTCTGTTGTTTATTGATGGGGATGAAAAAGCTCAGGTTGAGTGGGCAATGGAGCAAGAACCCCTTGCCCAAATTATCCTCACAGGTGGCTCTCCTTTCGAGCTGATGGAAAAACTGGATCGACCCATTTACTTTGACCAAGGAGGAACGCTGACCAAAAAGCTGGGTATTGTTCAAGTTCCAGCCAGAGTCACGCAGCAAGACAAGACTCTATTGATTGAAGAAATCCTGTTGGATAAAAAAGGAGAGAAAGATGCTTCTTAGAGTTTTTCTTTTTCTGATCTTTTTGAGTATCATCCAGAACTCTTTTGCCAATTGCCAAGGTCGCTTTGTGAATCCCTTAACAGACATTTGCTGGTCTTGTTTGTTTCCGATGACCATAGGCGGGGTTAATGTGAGTGGGGGCGGGTATGAGGATACACCCAATCCCAGAGGGTTTGTGTGTTTTTGTCCCAAACCTCCTTTAAACCAACCGACTCCTGGGGTTCCTGTTTCCTTTTGGGAGCCTGCACGGCTTGTGGATGTGACCCGCACCCCTTATTGCTTGGTCAATATGGGGGGCCTTCAACTGGCAGATGGCAACCGTATGCAAGGACGAGGGAGTGTGGTTGATAAAAGTCATTCAGGAGGGTTAAAGCGCAGTTTTTATCAAGTGCATTGGTATGTGTATCCCGTTATCTATTGGCTGGAACTGCTGGTTGATTTTATCTGTTTAGAAAGAGCCAGCTTTGATGTGGCTTATCTGACGGAACTGGATCCTTTATGGAATGATGATGAGATCGGATTCATTTTAAACCCTGAAGCCATTTTGTTTGGCAATCCCCTTGCCCAAGGGGCCTGTGCTGCGGATTGCGGACTCGCCTCCCTTGGATTTGCAAACGATGCCTTGTTTTGGTGTGGGGGATGTCAAGGATCTTTGTATCCGTTTTCAGGATCGATAGCTGCGCATGTGGGAGGGGTTCAAGCCAGTCTGTTGGCAACCCAGCGGATGATGGCCAAATTGCACCGAGAACTGCTGCTCCATGGATATATGGGAAGCGAAGGCCTGTGCAGAAAATATCCTATGCCGATTATTAAAAAGACTCAATACAAAACTCAAATGGTGTATCCCATTCCCTCAACGGGGAGAGGAGGCTGTCATCCATTAGGTCGAAGCGAAACCTTATGGGCATCAGGGAGAGAGTTTCCTTATCAAGGGGAAGATTTTGGGTATTTGATTTGGAGGAAAAGAAATTGTTGCGTTATGTGATTTTTTTCTTTCTTTTTTTGTGCACCTTCTCTCGAGGGATGGCCCACGACCATCAAGCCTGGGCTCTTCACTTGCAAGAGAAAACCCAAGCCTTGATTCAGCCTTATCGGCAAGAAGGCTTCGGTTTCAAAAAGCAAAAGGGGAGGACGAAAGGGTGTAGGGTTAGACAAAGTTTGACGTGTTCTAAAACTGCCTCTGTTCAACCGATAGCAAAAGACGCAGATCTTTTTATCTTTGTTTCCTTTAGCCTGCCCAAAGAAACCCTAAAAGCTTTAGCCAGAGAAGCAAAAACACACCAGGGGGTTTTGGTGATAAGAGGGCTTATGGAGAAGAGCTTTGTCAAAACAGCCGCCTTTTTGCAAGAGCTGAAGGTAGAAATGGTTTTGGATCCAACCTTGTTTAAAGAATATGACGTGCAGGTGGTTCCAACGTTTGTTAGAAAACATAAAAATGCGTTTATGCGATTATGCGGCCATGTTTCTTTGGCGTATGCTCTTTCGAAATTTAAAGAAGAGACAGATAAGGAAGAGAGCGACGAAGAAAAGCGAGGCAAAAGTGAGACAGACAAGGAAGAAACACAATGAAAGCCTTTGTTTTTCTTTTTCTATTCTCTCTCTTCAGTGTTTCCTCTCTTTTGGCCAGTATGAGCGGCTCTCATGAGGTTGGACAGCGCTTTGCACAAAGCTTACAGAAATCAACAGAAAAAGCGGCCACAAGCACATCACCTCGTTTGGTGCCAGGGTATACAACCACCACCCCTCCAGAAGCCTTTCTTACGGCACCAACCTTAGGCGATGCCGCCTTGAGAGAAACCAATCGCACGGAAGCAGGCCAGTTTTTAAAAGCAACAACATCTGATCGACAGAAATTTACAATCGATCCTGAGACGGATCCTTTGTTTCGAAAGGGCGATGAGGTTCTAAAAAACCCGCATGGGGCTGTAGGGGTGCTTGTGGAAAGAGGCGTGGAAGAGCGAGGCGAGGCTGTCATGCTGACCTGTGAAGAAGCGGGAAGCCCTGTTCAGCAGACGTGTCATCATCAGTTAGAGATTGAAATTGCCATCACGCCAGGGTGGGTCGAAGAAACGTGGAGCTGTGGCGGCTATGATGTGCCTGATTATTCAGATCATACCAATGAAAGTGGAGGCAGACCGAGACGATACATGCGCTTTGGGCACTCTCCTAACAATCCTGGGTGTCGTCATGGCGGATGTGCTGTCAATCACCAACGCATAGAGCATCCAGAAATCATTACGATCACAAAAGAAGAGTGGGTTGACGATTGTGCTCGACTGGAAAAGCTCACCGATGAAGGCAGATGTCAATATGAGAGCAAAGTTTGTACAGACCCCTCAAGTACCAAAATGATTCAAGAGCGCCCCTTAACAAAAGACTGTTGGCAGTATCGACAGACCTATACTTGTCAATATCCGAGCAAAAATACGTGTTCGGCCTTAAGAGCCAAGGGGTGTGTTCAAACAGCCTCCAGGTGTAAAGAGAGGGTGGGGGATGTTTGTGTGGCTTTTGAGCAAACCTATGCGTGTCCATTCACCAAGAAAGGTCTAAAAAAGGGTCGAGTAGGGGTGGGTTCTCCTTTTTGTATCACAGGAAACTGTGCGGATTCCAGTTATAAGGCCAATGGCGAGATGCTGGACGTCATGGCCAAACTGTCTGTTTTTAAAGAAATGCAAAAAGACATTCAAAGGGGCAGCTTTGAAATCTTTAAAGGAACCGATTATCGGTGCAGTCGCAACTGCATTGATTTTAAAGATTGCTGCCAGAATATGAAGGGGTGGGGAACATCTCTTCATTTGGCCCGTTGTAGTTCAGAGGAAAAACTCTTGGCTCAACTCAAAGACAAAAACCTCTGTCATCAAGTGGGAACCTATTGTGCCAAAAAAGTGTTAGGGGTGTGTGTTTCTAAAAAGACCAGTTACTGCTGTTTTGGTAACAAGCTTTTAAGACTGATTCAAGAGCAAGGAAGAGCGCAGTTGGGCATCAGCTGGGGAATGGCATTTAACCCTTCTTGTCGGGGGCTTCGTCCTGAAGAACTAGGCCGTATCGATTTTAGTCGAATGGATATGAGTGAGATCTTTGAAGATATCATGGCTTCTTATAAACAGCCTGATGTTTCTGGTGTTCAAACCGTGACAGCCGAAAGACTGAAAGAAAACTTGAGACATATCCAAGCTGGAACCAGAAAGCAACCTTTGACGACAGGAGAAAACGGTGGTTTATAAAAGCTTATTTCTCTTTTTGATTTTGCTGAATGATCCTATCCAAGCGGGTTTCTTTAACCAACACGCGGAAGGGTGGCATTGGTATCAAAATCTTCCTGTGTTTGAAGAAAAAAAAGAAGACGATAAGCGGAGTTTAACTGAACCTCCTCAGCCAAGCCCTCCTCCTACACTTAAGAATGACCCGAATGAATTGATGAAAGCGTATCGCTTGGAAATGGAGCGAAGATTGAATCTGGCCATCATCAACCCCACCCCTTTTAACGTGCACCAATATCAAGTCCTTCAAAAGGATTTAATGACTCGATCAGAGCGGTTTTCTACCACATGGCAAAAAAATCTTCTGGATTCTCCTGCTTTAGATCATTCTGTAGGGTTTCCCACTTCACAAATAGGAAGACATGTGTATTTAGATGAACAAAGAAAAAATAGAGAGGAAAGAATTAAAGCGCTTTCTCAAAGTTATGGTTTGTTTTTCTTTTATCGTGGTAACTGTCCTTACTGCCATGCCTTTGCCCCCATCGTCAAACGGTTTGCTGATGTATATTCCTTTGATGTCTTACCGATCAGTCTTGATGGCAGTCCGATTGCTGAGTTTCCAAATAGCAAACCAGACAAGGGTCAAGCAGCACAATTGGGGGTGGAGATCGTCCCTTCTCTTTTTGCGGTAAATCCTCAAACGGGACACATTCTTCCTATCAGTCATGGGATGATTACCCAAGATGAAATCGAAAAGCACATTTTAATCTTAACGGAGGCACCATGAAACACCGTTTAGCAATCGTTAGCCTCCTATTTTTTTGGACTTCACAACTCGCATTTGCAGGGATAGGGGGAGATTTGACCCAATTCTTTAGCTCAATGGGCGGCGCTTCTAATGTGAATAGAGGCGGCACTTATAAAGATCAATCCGCTGGATATTATACGGGTGGAAGTTTGTTTAGCCGTAACCAAATTCGCACCGTTCAACCAATGACCGTACAAATGCCAGGGTTTCGAGCGGGTTGCGGAGGGATTGATCTTTTTACAGGGGGGTTCTCTCATATAAGATCTGCAGAACTGATTAGTGCTATCCGAAATATTGGCGCTTCTATGGGCTCTTACGCTTTTATGCTGGCCATTCAAACCGTGAGCCCGCAAATCTATAACATTTTGAATGAACTGAATGCCTTGGCTAATAAAATCAATCAAACCAATATTAATTCTTGTGAAGCGGCTGCAACGATGGTGGGCGGTTTATGGCCAAAGTCTGATATGGCCAGTAAACATCTTTGCACCGCCATGGGGTCAAACTTAGGGGCTGTATCGGATTGGGCAAGCGCTAGGCAAGGATGTGGAGCAGAAGGCAGACGGGAAGAGATTTTAAGGGGCAAGAGGGGTGAAGAGCGATATAAAAATATGCTGGTGGGTGAGTTTAATTTGGCTTGGAAAGCGATTCAAAAGAATGATTTCTTGATGGCAGATAGAGATTTAGCCGAGTTCTTCTTAAGTCTTTCCGGTACCATCATTTCTCGAAAATCGGGGGAAGATTTTGAAGTCACAACGCTTCCCTCGCTTGCTGACAGAGAAGAACTGTTAACGGCTCTTCTGCATGGGGGAAATGCCAAGATCTATCGTTGTGAGTCGGATGCAGAAAACCGTTGTCTCAATCCCAGATTAACGGAGATGACGGTAGGTGAAGCAGATGCTTTAAGACAAAAGGTCAGTTATGTTCTAGAGACGATGGTGGGTAAAATCTATGACGATACGGCACCTACAGAAGCAGAAAAAGCCTTCTTAAATTCCACAAGACTTCCTGTTTATAAAATCTTGAATGTATCAACAGCGTATCGAAAAGGACAAGCGCCTTTAGACATCCATCAATATGCGGATTTGATTGCTTTGGATATTCTTTATCAATACATCAGTGAGGTTTTGGATGTGGTGAGTGATGGCGTCACGCAACTCAAAGCCGTTCAGGTGGATGATTCTCATATCAAAAGACTACAAGGAGGCTTAGCACTAGCCAGAGAGCGAATCACAGAGCGCCGCAACAGTGCCTTTCACCATATGGATACCATTTTAAGTTTCATCCAAAAAACGCAACTGATTGAGCGGCAAATTCAAAGCCAGCTTGGGAATGTGGCTAACGAGGTCAATTGGATGTGAAAGGAAATAAAAGTTGATATTTTTTAAGAGAACAAAGTTATACATTAATTTATTGAAATGTGTGTACAAAAGCCGTACATTAATTAGGTGAATTTATTAAAAAAGGAAAAAGAGGATGCCCAATAGTAAGAAGAAAGACTTAAGCGTCAAAAGGATTAAAAAAGGAGATCGTTTGGATCTTCGGTTAAGTCATAGCGAAAAAGAGCTTTTGAAAAAAGCTGCAGCTTTAAGACATGAAAAAGTCAGTGATTATGTGAGGGTTTTTATTTTAAATGAAGCAAAGCGCTTTATTGAAGAAAGAGAATCGATTCTTTTATCCGATGTAGATCGGGATCTTTTATTACACTCTCTTGATAACCCCCCTGTTCCTAATGAAGCTCTAAGGGCAGCGATGCAAGAGTATAAGAAGGGTGTTATGGGATGAAGTTTTTAACGGTTTTATTGTCTTCTGATCATAAGCGTCAAGCGTTTGATTGTGGCCATTCGATTCTTAACGGATATTTGCACTTCTATGCTTTACAAGATATGAAGAGACGCGTCAGTCGTGCCTATGTATCGATTTCATCAGAAAATTTTATCAAAGGGTTTTACACTTTAAGTGCTTCTTCATTTTGCTTTGAAGCTATCCCAGAAAACTTAAGGAAAAAATTACCTCGTTATCCATTACCAGCCGTTTTAATTGGCAGGCTTGCCGTCGATCAAAAGTTTCAAAAGCAAGGGATGGGTAAACATTTACTGATGGATGCGCTTTATAGAATTGTATTAGCGGAAGCATCCGTAGGGATTTATGCTGCTGTTGTGGATGCAAAAGATGAACACGCTCAAGCCTTTTATGAGAAATTTGGATTTATTCCTTTCAAAGAACACCCTTTAAAACTATTTTTGCCTCTTTCTTCCATCAAACAAGCTCTTTTAGGAGAATAAAAATACAATGAATTCGAAAGGAAAGGAGTTAAAATGGACTATGCCATAACCACCTATGGGGGAGGAGAAATTTTAGAAGGCTTATTCAATGCGATTGCTGTTTGTTTGAATAGCACGAATGGGACATTATTTACGCCTTTGGTTCGTTTTGGTCTTCTGATTGGCGGATTTATGGGCTTCGTTTATGCTTTTTGGGGAGATCAATTAGGTTTTGTTAAAAACTGGCTGATTCCTTTTTATCTCATCTTGAATGCTGTGTTTGTCCCCCAGACTAGTGTTTGGATTATCGATCCTGTCAATCATACTCACAATAAGATTGATCATGTGCCGTGGGGCTTAGGGGCCTTTGCTGGAATGGTGAGTCAAATTGGTAAAGTTCTGACCGAAAAAGTGGAAATGGTTTTTAGCTTGCCAGAGGATTTAAGATATCAAAAAACGGGTCATCTATTTGCTTCCCACCTGATTCAACAAGCCAAGATGTTTCGAATCATCAATGAAGACGCCGCTGATAATATGCGCAACTTTGTGAATCAGTGTGTGGTCTATGACGCCCTGTTGGGCCGTAAATATACAATCGAAGATTTAAGACACAGTGATGATCTTTGGGGGCTTGTATCAACCTCTGCTTCTCCTGTTCGATCCTTTGTTTACCGTGAACCTCATGACCCAGGATCTGTGCCCAACCGAGCAGAAATCATTACGTGCCGAGAGGGCGTTACCAAACTGAATCGTCTTTGGGGGATGGAAGTAAATCGAACCGCCACTTTGTTTGGTACCAAAATCTTTGGCAAAAATGCATTTTTAAACCCGAAAGTGGAGCTTTTTAAATATCTGCCTTTAGCGCAAGGGTATCTGACTCAATCCGCTAAAAGCGCTGAGCAGATCCTTCAACAGCACATGATGATTCACAGCGTCGTCGATGGTATTGAGCAAAAATCAACGGAGCTTGGCAATGCACCGAATTTTGCCACAAGACGGGCTTATCTTCAGCAACGAACCACCTATGAAACCTTAGGGAATTTAGCCGCTGAGAGTTTACCGATGATGAAAAACGTCATCGAAGCTTTGGCTTATGCTGCTTTTATCTTTATTCTTCCTTTAGCTCTTTTGCCGATGGGCTGGAAAGTTTTAGGGCAATGGGGAGGCTTAATTTTATGGGTGCAAATGTGGGCGCCTTTATATGCGGTTTTAAACTTTATTATGACCGTGAGCGCTAAAAGTAAAAGCATCGCCGCTGTGGCTCTGAGCAACGAAAATGGTGTCACTATTGCAAGTTCGGTTGGTCTTATCAATGCGAATGCGGATATGGCGGCTATGGCTGGGTATCTGGCGATGAGTATCCCTTTTATCAGTTGGGCCCTAGTGAAAGGTGGAGCGGGTGCCTTCGTTCAATTGGCAACGCATTTAGGAAGTGTCACCCAAGGGGTGGCTGGAACAGCTGCTAGTGAACAAGCCACAGGCAATTACAGTTTTGGCAATGTGAGCCAAGGGAACGTCCAAGCGTATAATACAACTTCGCTTCAACATACCACCTCTGCTTCTTATCAATCGGGTCAATTCAGGCAAATGGACGGCAGAACGGATATGGTGACAACAGCAGACGGTCAACATATTTTAAATGTGGCCAATTCCAACTTACCGATATCGATCAATTATGCCACCACAGAAAGTCAGCAATTGTCGGAAAGGGCAAGTAAGGCATGGACGGCTTCTCAGCAACAAATGCAAGCGTCCTCTGAACACAAGGCTGAAGCGTATCGAGAGGTATTTGATTTTGCAACCCATCAAGCGCACCAACAACAGCTGGGGAAGAGTTTAGGGTATGGGGAAACGGCTTCAACCAACACACAAGCGTCTCTCTTCAAGCAACGCGCTGAACAGTTTGCCAAAGATAATAACATCAGCGTTCAAGAATCAGCGAGTTTATTGGCAGGCGTCAGTGCAGGTTTAGGTTTCGGTGTTTTTGGCCTCAAAGGAGAGGGATCTTTATCGGCCCACAGCTCAAAAGGAGAAATGTTCAGAAAGGCAGAAGACTTTGTGGATCAACACCAACTTCAAGAAACCTTAAGCAAAGCAGTTCAGGGGATGAAAGAAGAGCGTTTCCATTTCAGTGATGAAGAAAGTAAACGATTTGCCGAAGGAATTACAGCTTCTATGGATTCTTCTCGTTCTATGCGCCTGGAAGCACAAAGTCATTTACAAGAAGCGCAATCGCTTAGTTCTCAAGCCGATTATATTCGCTCCAATGCCGCAAGCATTAATCAAAACTTGAATCAAGAGTTTGTGGATTGGATGGTCAGTCAACCATATCAAGGGCAAGGCAATGTAGGTCTTGATGAAACCAGACGCCTTCTGAGCAGTACCGATCCAAAACATAAGGAAATGGTGGGGCATTATGCGCGAGATTTTTTAAGTCAGCACAGACACGCTTTTGATGTTCCGCCAGCTCAGGTTGTGGGTATCCATAACCTTCAAGGAACTTATCACCGTTTTAGCCAAGAGGTAGAACGGCATCATCCAAAAGACGCTCTCTCTGCTTTTGATCGGGTTGACCAACGTGCTCAAGACAATGGTTTTTATTCCAAAGACACAAAGAAGTCCGCTGTTGTTACAGGGGATGAACTGGAGAGAAAAGTAGGACGGGTTTTTCAAGATAATGAATCCTCTTTGACCTTAAAACAAAAGCAAATGGAGGGACACAGTCAAACGCTCAAACAAAAGGTGAGGGGAGAGCAAAGCAGAGGGTTAATTGAATCGGTATCCAAGGGGCCTTTAAGTCATCTCTCAGAACTTGGCAGAAAGGTTAAAGAGGATCTAAAAAGAGCAACAGATGAGTGAGGGAGAGACAAATGAAAACAGCAATGTTTTACAAAGTTTAATTCCTTATGAAGAATTATTATGTTTTAAGAAAATTCCATATGATTATTCCTTTTTAATTGAATTTGCTCGATCTTAAATTTAAGGAGAGATTTATTGAGTTTAACAGAAACATTCACTCAAGGGGGTCAAACGCAACTTCATAAACTTCGAATGATGAAGCAAGTGGGGGGAACAACCCTCGCTGTTTCCTTCTTCCTTGGTATTTTTGTTTTTCTTTTGAAAAGCTATCTGGGCTTTAATCCGTATTTATTCTATAGGGTGCGCTCTTACTATTGGGCTCAGATAAAAACAAATTTACAATTTTTACCCCATCAAAAACCCCCCTCGCAATTTTTTACTTTTCCGAATGGCCAGACGTTGGAGATTTATTGCCATGACATTTTAAGAATTCCAGAACTGAGGCAAGCGATCTCGTTGTTTTGGGACAAATTACAGGAAGATGCCGTCTTTGCTGTAGAGAGCGCGGTTGTGAGTTTTGTTTTGATTGCCCTTTTTTGGGTGATGAAAGGAAGGCAGAGACGCGTCAAACGGCTTATCCAAGGATGTAAAGTACTAACAGGAAAAGAGTTCACACGATTTACAAAAAAGGCAGCGGATAGGGAAGGACTTAAAATCGATCGCTTTTATCTACCGAAAGAAGCAGAGACCAAGCATATCATGATCTTAGGCACAACAGGCTCTGGTAAAACCAACTGTCTCAACCATCTTCTGCCAGAAATCAGAGATCGAAAACAAAAAGCGATTATCCTCGATACCACAGGAGATTTTGTCTCCAGGTACTATAATCCCTTAACAGATATCATGCTTAACCCCTTTGATAGCCGATCGCAAAGCTGGTCATTATGGGAAGATTGTGCGTTTCCCTTTCATTACGATGCTTTGGCAGCCGCTTTGATCCCTAATAAACTCAAAGATGACTTTTGGACAATAGCCGCCAGAACACTGTTTTCTGTAGCAGCTCAAAAATTATCTTCTAAAAAAGATTTAGAGGGGTTGTTGGATGTTCTTCTCAAAAAGCCACAAAAGCAGCTACAAAGTTTTTTTCAAGGAACCTCAGCAGCGGCGCTCGTGGATACACGGTCAGAGCAAATGGTTGGCTCTATTAGAGCTGTCTTGAATGCCCATATCAAATCTCTCTTTTTGTTAGACAACCAAGAGCCTTTTTTTTCCATTCGAAAATGGGTTCAAGAGGACAGCCTTCAAGAAGGATGGCTGTTTTTAAATTGTACACCTGAACAGCGCGATACCTTAAGGCCCCTTCTCTCATCTTGGGTTGGAATTTCATCAACTGCTTTAATGGGATGCGATCCAAACAGAGAGAGAAAAGTTTGGTTTATTTTGGATGAGCTGGCTTCTTTAAACCAACTCGAGAGTCTTCCAACAGCCCTTTCTGAGTTTAGAAAATATGGAGGATGCGTGGTCGCTGGTCTTCAAGATATTCATCAGATTGAAGCCCGATATGGAAGAGAAGAAGGAAAAGCCATGCTCGGTCTTTTTAACAGTAAGATTGTGTTCAGGCTTAATGATTATGATACGGCTAAAAGAGTGTCCGATTCGTTTGGCGAACAAGAAACATCAGAGATGATTGAAGGCATTTCCTTTGGAGCGCATCAAATGCGGGATGGCGTGTCTTTATCGGATCAAAGAAAATACAGGCCTGTCATCTCTCCAACAGAGTTAATGAAACTCGAGAATTTGGAGGCTTATATAAAACTGGCTGAAATGGGAACGTTAGGTAAAATCAAATTTACCTTTAATAATTTACCTCAGTGCGCGCCTGCTTTTTGCTGTAAAGATCTTAAGGTATTGGATAACGGGGAAGATTTGGATGAAATGGCTGATAACCAAGAAGAAACTTTATCTTTAATCCCTGGAGAGGTGTTATCTGCAGAAGTACCCGAGCTTTCTAGTAATTACTAAAGAGAATCAAGATTTTATCAAGAATCTTTTCTTGTTTTTGTCATAAAAATATAGTATATTTCTGACATAGGAGATACAATCATGCCTAATCTTATTGTTGATCAACTTAAAACGACTACGCCAGGTGCCATATTCAGTGCTTCTTCTTTTTTTGGGTTAGCGCCACGCAACACTATTGATCAAACTTTGCTGAGATTAACAAAGTCTGGGCAAATTCGTAAAATCTCAACTGGGCTTTTTTGCATTCCCAAAGCTCATCCTATATTGGGTTCGTTAAATCCAAGTCTTGATGATAGTGTCCAAGCTTATGGACACAAGTTTGGTTATCAAATACAAGTTCACCCTTTAAAAGCGGCAAACTTATTAGGTTTAAGCCAGCAAGTTCCAGCCAAAAGCATTTACCTAACAGATGGGCCTAATAGGTCTCTTGTTCTTGGTGGCCAAGATGTGATTTTAAAACATGTTTGCCCCCGTAAATTGCTTGGTATTGGCACGAAAGCAGGCCTTATTGTTCAAGCTTTATATTCTTTTGGAGCGAGAGGCATTAATCAGCCTCTTATAAACAAGCTAAAAGTCCTTATTGATAAAAATGACTGTCAAAAATTACAGAATTGGCTAAATCTTATGCCTGGTTGGATGCAAAAAGTTGTGACCGCGTTAATAGAAAATGTTTAATTATTTTGATCAAAGCCCAGAAAACCAGAAAGAATTATTAGAAGCAAGTGCCTTTCAAATGAAGGTAGATCCCGTCATTATTGAAAAGGATCTCTGGGTGGTATTAACGTTACATGCTTTGTTTGATCAGCTCCATGATTACAATCAATTAAAAGATCCAGGCCTTATTTTTAAAGGAGGCACATCTCTTTCAAAAGCTTATCAAATTATTGAGCGTTTTAGTGAAGATCGTGTGCAACGCAAGCACGGAGGTTATTTATGATTTAAATAGATAACTGAAATGCGTAGCTATGGATGAGATGAGGGTTTGGCCCCTCGCAACCAAGGGACAGGCTGGGTTGCAAACTACCATAAGCGGCTGCAATTAAGAGTTGTGGTCGTGAGCGTTATGGAAAAGGCATGGCGAGACCATGTTATGTAAATGTTTAAGAGACGAGCGCAAGCGAATCATCGTTGAAGCATCGAAAGATAGAGATGGGATCAAAACGGGGAAAGGTCTTCGCCCCGGAAGAGTTCAAGCGTTACCTGTATATACGGCTTGAGTGGTGCCCGGTGTAAAGATGGCGTGACTTAAACATAGGCTCATCCATGGAACGTTGGAACCTGGACTTTCATGTTAACGGAAAAGCACAAGCGGAGACCCCGCAAGGCGAAATACGGATGGAAAGTACAGGGGCGGAAGGACCCGTAGTAGTGACGAAGTGTCTGTAATGGATATGGAGTGAAGGGGTTCAATTGTTTCGTTGATAGCAATAAGTCAACCATTTATGGAAGGAACTTAAGTGTGACAACAAAGCCGTTTGCAATAACCAAACGAATGGTTTGGAATGCATACAAATTGGTGCGTGAGAAAGACGGATCTGCGGGTATTGATGGTCAAACGATTGCAGATTTTGAGAGGGATTTATCAAATAATCTCTACAAACTATGGAATAGGATGACATCAGGAAGTTATTTTCCAAAAGCGGTGAAGCGCGTTGAAATTCCTAAACCAGATGGAGGCAAACGCCCTTTGGGTGTGCCAACCATCATGGATAGGATTGCACAAACGGTCGTGAAGATGGTTTTAGAGCCTGATGTAGACCCTCACTTTCATGAGGACTCTTATGGGTATAGACCTGGAAAATCTGCACATCAAGCTGTCGGAGCTGCGCGAGCTAGATGCTGGCGCAATGACTTTGTGCTTGATGTGGATATCAAGGGTTTCTTCGACAACCTAAATCATGACTTGCTTATGAAGGCAGTATTGAAACATACTGATAATCCGTGGGTTCTTTTATACATTGAAAGATGGCTGAAAGCTCCTATACAACATCTAGATGGACACTTGGAGTCGAATGATAAAGGCACTCCGCAAGGAGGGGTGATAAGCCCATTACTTGCGAACCTCTATCTTCATTATGCATTTGATCTTTGGATGAAGCGGCAATATCCACATGTCAGATTTGAAAGATATGCGGATGATATCGTCATCCATCTTAAAAGTGAGAAGCAGGCTCTAAGGGTAAGGAACCATTTGGAAGAGAGACTAAAGGAATGCCACTTAGAGCTTCATCCAACAAAGACGAAGATTGTCTATTGTAAGGATGCAGATCGAACGGCGTACTATTCCAATATCAGTTTTAAGTTTCTGGGGTTTGATTTTAGACCACGCGGAGCGAAGAACAAATTTGGGAAATTGTTCTGTAACTTTCTTCCAGCAGTAAGCAGAGATGCTTTAACCCAGATGAAAAGAACGGTCAGAGCGTGGAGGCTGAAGTGGTGTTGTGAAAGGAGTCTAGAAGACCTATCTAAAATGTTTAATCCCATTATTAGAGGATGGATTCAGTACTATAGTGCGTACTATAAGTCGGGCCTGTTTCCTATGTCGGAGCAAATAAACCGACATTTGATAAAATGGGTCACTAACAAGTACAAGACGTTTAGACGCAAACCAAGAAGAGCTATGCATGCTTTAGGTAAGTTGGCTCGTAAGCAACCAAACCTATTTGCTCACTGGAGCATACTCGGTACATTGCCGGCTATTGGAGCAAGAAGAGCCGTATGACGGGAGACTGTCACGTACGGTTCGGAGAGCGGCTGGAGGGGAAGTTCCTCTGGCCGACTCACCTTGATATTACAATTAACCGTAAGCTTCTGGGTTTACAAATATCAGATCAAGATCTGAAGCAGCTTAGCCGTAAAAAACGTGATCAAATCTTAGAAGACTTGAAAGAAAAAGGGCATAAATTTATAGAAAAGACAATTATCCCAGTCCTTCAAACTAAGTTTTCTGAATATTTCCCAAAGGAAGGGATAGAAATAAAATTTAGTGAAGATGATCCTTTATCATTAGAGGTGTTTTATCCAACAAGAATGAACTCCCTTTATAATTCTTATATAAAACCCCGCATCTATATAGAATTTGGTGTCAGAGGGGATGTTTATCCAACTGAGGAGAAAATAATCTCTCCTTATCTACACGAAAATATAAAACAACTTGAAACTGTATCGGTTCCAGTTAAGGTACTCCACCCCATGCGGACATTTTTTGAAAAAGTTACCTTACTTCATGCAGAAGCTCATAGGACTGATCGTGAAAAAACACCTCTTCGCTTGTCTCGACATTTGTATGATTTACATCAATTAAAAGAAAAAGGTTATTTAGCTGAATCAGAAAAACAAATGGGTCTTTTGACAAACGTCATAGAACATAAATCTCTATTCTTTGCATCTAAAAAGGCTTCTTATGAAGCTATCTATACTGAAGGATTAAAACTCCTACCTTCAGAGGAAGGGCTTAATGACATAGAAAGAGATTACAACGAAATGCAGACAATGTTTTTTGGCGAAAGTCCAGCTTATGACTCTATAATCATTTCTATTAAAGATATTGAAATTATTCTTAACAAACAAATGCGACAGGAGCTCCCACTGAAAAATCACTAGAAGCCTTTTCTACACTAGATCTTGTGAAAATAGGCTGCGAGTTTTTGTTTTGAGAAGTGGCTCTAGCTCTAGGCTCCGCGGGAATTGCTGCTCTTTGAAAGGTTTTATTGACTTTATAACAGATTTTATGTACCTATGAAGACAAATGAAGCAATAAGGATAATAAAAATGTTTTCATTTGTCAAAATTCCCTTTTTGTTTTTGTTTTTTATCGGTAACAGCCTTTTAAGTTCTGCTTCTTCTTCAGATGATAGTTTTTCTTTTCCCATCGACCCTTCAGCAGTTTTGCGTATCAATAACCAAGTTGTGGATCCTTTAATTATTAATGATTATCCAGAAGGGGTGACCGTTTCTTATATTCTTGAAAACCTTCAACCCACAGAAGGAGAAGGAATAGACCTAAGTCGAATCAAGGTTATGGATTTATCAAACACCTATATGTCTGTTTCTGATTTTGCTGATTTCTGGGGGAATGTAAAAGACAAGCTCACCTCTCTACAAGTTTTGAAGGTGTATCAGGTTAATATTAATGATTCCCACTGGCCTTCTTTCCTTTTTCCCCTTTTAGAAAAAGATAGGTTTCTGTTTTTGGATGTAATTGGTACCATTTACGTCAATGGGGCTGTTAAAAAAATACTAGATCTTGGAAAAGAACGTTACGAAGATAGGTGGGTGGCTTTTTCGGAAAAAATCATTTTCTCTACTGAAAAATATTCTTACGATTTGAATACACGGGTTCAATGGGTTCGTGATTATATAGCAGAGGAAAAATTATCACCTTGTTGGAAAAAGAAACATGATGATTATTATCGGAAAGTTTGGAGAGAAATTGAAAAAATGCCCCCTATGCATTTTTTAACCAGTTCTGATGATGAGGGAGATTGGGAAGGAGTAGATAGTTTTGATTCAGATAACATTGAAAAAGGTGTTTCTAAGTTGACTTTGAGGGGAGATGTATAAATGGTCAATCTATTTTTTCGGTTTTTTTGTTTATTCTTTTGTTTTTCTGCTCCCCTTTTAGGAAGTAGTTTTGATGATTTAGATGACTCCATTCGGGACATTGTTTTAGATCAGCATCGGTCTCATAAACAAACAATTGATACTTTACGAGGTGGGCTTTTAAAATTCCAGGCTGATTTTTCCGTAACGCATGGAGGAGCAGGAAGCACAGTTGTTTCAAGCCCTAAATCAGGTTCTTCAAAATTTAGCAAAAGTGTGATGCAAAATTGGCAAGATGTTAATTTTGCCATGGGAAGTCTTATTGTTGTTAAAACTGATGGAAGTCAAGAAATAATTCCAGTTCAGGGTGTGGGGGTTAAGGTAAGCGAAGGAGAACCCACCATATATGATAGTTGTTCTGACCGTACATGCAATATGCTTCAAGATACGGATGTTTGTATAAACCAATGGCGTCAGTATTTAGGGGATAGCGCAAAGATTTTTAGTTCTGGAACAGAAAAAGTGAGAGGGCTTCTAACTGGGGACAGAGACGATAGTCCGCTGAGGGAAATACAGGTAAACGTGTTAGAAATTAAAAGAAAATTAGAGGAGACTGAGCCTCTCTCTTGGGATGATTTTAAGCAAATAAATAATCAGATTATGACATACCAAAGCCTTCTTTCAAATACATGGGTTCCGGTTGGGTGGCACAGTGAACAAAGAATTATTTGTGATTTGGATGGTGAACCTATGAAAGATCGTTTACGAGGAAATTCCTGATGTAACATCTATTCAACGTATTATTGGGTGCGTTTACACACATCTGGCACCATGTTGTGATGATAAAAGTTGTTTTTGTATGAAAAGCTTTCAAAATTGGCCAGATCGCTGGATGTTTCTTGGTGATGGTTTTGAGGATATTCCTGTATTTATGACCGTTTCTTATTCTGCTTCCCATGCTTTCTTGCCTACTGATTGGGCTCCTTATAAAACAGGAAAGTTTTTTATTCAAAATTTGGGGGAAGGGGTGCGTGTAGAAAGTTTGGATCTTGCAAGAGAATATTTAAAAGCTGGTAAGCTTAATCGTCAGATCAGAAGAACTTTTGATCCTTACAAAAAAAGGCTTATTGCTTTGTTGAGACCTCTTAAGCAATTAGCTCAGTCTAAATGGGCTGATCTTAAAATCTCTTATCATTACAATGAAGCTAATCTACACGATGTGAGAGATTTTTATGTTAAGTTCCCAGGTAGTGCTAAACTTGTTAAATCGGTAGATAGAACAGGAAAAAGAATTTTAAGATTTCTGTCGTCTGGGCCTGTGACAGCTTCATTCCCTATTACAGAATTAAGTGCTGGAGAAGCGACTGTTTCCCTTAATCCAGAAGAAAGTGACTGGAATATTTGGTTATCAGCGGTATTTTTGAGTCTTTCTTCTTCTGTGTGATTGGTGTTGACACATCTATTTCATCAAAAATTGAGTATTTCAGTATAAGCGGACGAAAAGTGCAATAGAAACTGAAATTTGGATTGGGTCAGTTTGAGATTAGGGAAGCTTTTTTTAAAAGTAGGGGGCACACAACAAGCAAGAAGAAGAGCCTCCTTATCCTTGAAAGAAGTGAAACTCTAATTGTTGATGCAACAGAGCAACAGATAGAACCAATTTGCCCTCAGTGCTGTGTGGGCTGAGAGGGTAGCTTAGAAAGGTCTGCTTTTATTTCATATTCAGCTTTTCTAAGTTCGTATGATACTTGCATATTCATCCAAAACTTAGCGGTTGTATTGAAGTAATGCGCAAGCCTTAAGGCGGTTTCTGCGCTAATCCCTCTCCTTTCCAAGACAATATCATTAATACGAGGAGCGGGTACGTCTAATAAGCTTGCAAGCTTACGAGAACTTAACCCCAAAGGTTTCATAAATTCTTCTCTTAAAATTTCTCCTGGATGTATATTCCATGCCATGATATTTCTCCTTAGTGATAATCAACAATCTCGACATCATAAACATGACCCTCTTGCCATATAAAACAAAGTCGCCATTGGTCATTAATACGTATACTATACTGCCCTGCTCGATCATGTCTTAAAGTTTCTAGTCTGTTATTGGGGGGAGCTTCCAAGTCTTTTAAAGAGTCTGCGTTATCTAATTGCCAAAGTTTTCTAAGCGCCGTTCTGTGTAAGCTTGGAGGGATTCTTTTATTTTTTCCTTTTTCCCATAACTCCTGTGTGCTAGAGCATTTAAGACTTAAAATCATAGTGACATCGATTCTCTATCTTTAATATGTAATATATATCGTTACGCATTACATTGCAAGGTCTAATTAATAAACGTAACCCTGTGATTAAGCCGGAGTGACTCCCAAAGTTTGGCAGCTGCGTAGGTATATGACTTTTCTTAATTGAACCGCCCGATTCTAAGAAAAGAAAGTCACTAAGATGATCAATGAAATTTTTCTACAAGATACGAATCAACCCCTTGATCGAGGTAAGTAAGAGAAGGTGGTAATCCTGTGAAACTTACAGGCTTATCACCATCACCTATCCTACTCCAGGAGAGATAAAGAGAAGTAAGTGAACGCGGCAAGCCTGTGAAACTTACAATGGCATCACCATCACCTATCGCATTATACGAGAGATCAAGAGAGGTAAGAGAAGGTGGTAATCCTGTAAGATTCACTGTACCGTTATAACCTATCTGATTCTGCGAGAGATCGAGATAAGTAAGAGAAGGTGGCAAGCCTGTGAAGCTTACAATGGCACCACCATCACCTATCGCATTATACGAAAGATCAAGGGAGATAAGAGAAGGTGGTAATCCTGTAAGATTCACGGCATCGTTAGAACGTATAAAATTGCCCCCAAGACCGAGATAAGTAAGAGAAGGTGGCAAGCCTGTGAAATCTACAGCGTCTATACTAGAACCCATCTCATTACCCGACAGATCAAGGTAAGTAAGAGAACGTGGCAGTGCCGAAAAATCCACAATGGCACCATCAGCACCTATAGAATTGCCTGAGAGATCAAGATAAGTAAGAGAACGTGGCAGTGTTGAAAAACCCACAACATACTCTATGTAATCGTTCGAGAGATCGAGATAGGTAAGAAAAGATGGTAATCCTGTGAAATCCACAACACCATTATCATTATAACCTATAAAATTGTCTGAAAGATCGAGATAGGTAAGAGAACGTGGCAGTGCTGAAAAACCCACAACATACTCTATGTAATCGGTCGAGAGATCGAGATAAGTAAGAAAAGGTGGTAATCCTGTGAAATCCACAACACCATTATCATTATAACCTATAGAATTGTCTGAGAGATCGAGATAGGTAAGAAAGCGTGGCAGGCTTGAAAAATTTACACCGGCCTTGTTAGTACCTATAGAGCCTATCTGATTCTGCGAGAGATCGAGCGTTACTACTGTCCATGGCAGAGTTTGTAAAATCTGATCTATTGAAGTTATAACATTGCTTGAAAAGTTCGCAGATTTGACGGTTATGTTTCTGTCATAAAGAGCTTTTGTGATGTTATAAATCGTTTGCCAGGGAAGATTTTTGTTAGAAAGATCGAGATCGATCGTACAGGTATTAAAATGGTAGTGATCTAAATTGTCAACCAAGGTGCTTGTTGGTTGATCTGGGATAATGTTAAAGATCTTAACAGCGGCTTCAAAACAAGCTTGTGTCAGATCACTGGCCCAGGGTTCAACGCCCGCAACACTTACACCGGGTTCTTTTGGACACTTTTCAGCCTCTAAGAAAGCCTCAATAATCGTTTGAGCCAATTTAGCCTGGATATATAACTTTCCAGCTTTAAAGACGGTGGGTCCGAGGGTTTCTGTTAGGGTCCGAGGGGCTCCGAGCGACCATAAAAGATATTTGGCATAAAGAGCCGTCATTCCGGCCTGGAACTACTTTGGAAAAGTTTCTTTTTGTTTTGTTCTGTTGAAATTAGCCATTTCTTGAAGAAAGAAAAAAGCTTGATCTTTTATTTTGATGCGATCATCCATCGTGTCTAAAAAATCATATTGATTTTCTTCTTCCTCTCCTCTGGTACGATGGGTTTTTTTGGAAAAAGCTTTCACATCTTTGATGTTTAACCCATAAGCGATACTCATCACGCGAGCTAAAGTATTAATCGGAGTATATCCATGATGATCGGTACTTAAAGTCTCTAAGCAGGTCCAAATCTTTTGTAAATCCTCTGCGGAAACATCCGGATTCCATAAGAAATTGTTCATTAAAAAGTTGAGTCTTTGATCTAAGGGATGGAGGGGTAATAACCACCTTAACGTATCTCTTCCGAAACTCGGTTTTAAGTCCCCAATTTCTTTCAAAAGTTCAGAAATTCCTTCACTGGTCAGAGAACTCTTTCGTGTATTCCAAAGACCTTTGGTGATGCCCCAAGCAAAAGGAGCGGCTAACAAATACTTTAGGTAAGATAAAACAGCATTTTGATCCCCTAAGACATCATGAAAAACCCCCAGAAGAACTTTTTCATCTGAGTTTACCAAAAAGTCGAACATGCTTCCTATGCTTTTTGAAGGTGCTGATCCTTGACACAATAAAGGGTTTTTTTGATCCAGGTAGTTATAAAACTGATAAAGGGTTAAAGCGGCTATGCCTGTTTGAAGCGTTCTTGAAATAACAAACTCAGTTCCCTGACGAAGACCATCAATAAATAAAATACATTTGCGGGTTCGTTCTGATTCGACAGGAAAAGATCCCCCTGATAACCAAACAGGAGGAGAGAACAGTCTTTTTTGATCATCAGTCTGTGTGACTTCATCGCTTCTTAAGGCTAGAAAATATCCGAATCGTTGTAAAAGATTATCAGCATTGGCCCACCGCAAGGATCCGCGCCATGGAGAGGTTTCAATTTGCAAAAGCTTACGTAAAGCTGCTTCTTCATCAAGAAGCCCATCTTGTCGAGTAGCAAAGGATAGCTGAGACCTGGATAAAAAAGGATTTTGAATCTGTGACGTTCCGTCACTGACAAAAATAGCCATCTCAATGTGGCTACGAGTGAGTCCTCGCGTTAGATTTCTTTTGGGTTTAGAGGCAGATAGAGGGGCAGGAATGCCTGCTTCCTCTCTTTCCGCATTTTCCCCCGCAGGCAGAAGACTTTCTTCTAAAGTCTCTTCCAAACCAAGAACAGATCCTCTTGTACTGGCCCTGGTTTGCAAGTTGGAACCTCTACTAGGATCGTCCATCGCCCAAGCAACCTGCTGAAAACACAGCACCATAGCAAGTAACACCCGAAACGCTCTATCTGCCCAAACAGAGAGACGAATAGAAAAAGGCACAGCGTTAATGGATTCTTTTTGCATGGAAAAGCTTCTCCCATAAGAACAGCAGCTCTAAATTTAGAGCTAAAACTCTTCTACACAATCTGCACCAGTCCCTATCATCTCACCTTCCTTATGTCAAAATGAATTGACAGTGAAGTTTTCAACTCCTTCTTAAATCGCTGGGCTTAGACTTTTTGCTTGAGTGCTTGAAAAAAACCTTTTCATTATGTTTTTTTCTGCCCAAAGACCCAATCTTCCTGCTGCATAATTAACAGCAAGAGCGGCAATTCCTGTAGGCGTTAGGGCTCTTCCTGTATTCACCAAAAAACCAACAGCGTTACCACTAATGCGGGCTTTTGATTCTGAACAGCCCATGTATTTTAGTCCTGCACTGGTTAACCAAGACGCACCGACAGAAAGCCAAGATCCTGTAGCGAATACAAAAGTTGCATTGGTTGCCATTTTAACGTGATAAGCATTTCTTTCACTGACCATACCGGAAAGATGCAAAGCATCACCAAGGGCTTCCGGTAGAGCCGCGAAAGCAGCGCCGCTTAGGGCAGATATTCCAAGTGTTGAAAGTGTATCAAGTTCAATGGACGTTGCCGCTGCTTCATCATAAACAACCAAAGCCCGTGATTCAGCAGAGTCAGCTAAGGTAGAAGATTGTTCTAAATACGTTGTGTTTCCAGCTAAATAATATTGAGAACCGGGAAAAGAAGAAACGGAAGATTCTTGATTTAAATTTGGGGACACATGTATCGCTTCCCCAAGGCACTTACTTAATTGGCAGGCCTCCATTAAGTTAGAGGATTTTAATTTTTGAAAATCCTCTGAAGAGGTTGTCCAAGAAATATTAGACATTCCAGCTATATTAAGGTTTTCAAAATCAAAGTGGGGAAGTTTAGACAAAGCCGCAAAAATTGCTGCAGGCCCTTCCGGTCCCCTTGACCCAATATTGTTATCACTTAAATTAAGTGTTGTTAAGCTTTTTAAATGATTTAATGTTTGAGCAAGATTTAAAGTACTTTCTGCATTAGAACCTATAAAATTGCCTGAAAGATCGAGATAGGTAAGAGAACGCGGCAATCCTGTTAAATTTACAGCAACATCATAGCCTATCCCATTGATCGAGAGATCGAGATAGGTAAGAGAACGCGGCAAACTCGTGAGATTAACAGCCTCACCACCATGACCTATTGAATTCCAAGAGAGATCAAGATAAGTAAGAGACCGTGGTAATCCTAAAAAATCCACAACACCACTAGAACCTATCTTATTTATTGAGAGATCGAGATGGGTAAGATTAGGCGGTAAGCCTACAAAACTCAAGGCGTCTACGGAACCTATCTCATTTTCAGAGAGATCAAGATAAGTAAGAGACCGTGGTAATCCTGAAAAATCCAGAGCACCACCAGAACCTATCCCATTGTCCGAGAGACGGAGATAAGTAAGATTAGATGGCAATCCCGTAAAATCCACAGCACTACCAGAACTTATCTGATTTCCCGCAAGATAGAGAGCAGTGAGAGAAAGTGGTAAGCCGGTGAAATCCACAGCACCTCTACCAGAACCTATATTACTGCCCCCGAGATAGAGAATAATGAGAGAAGATGGTAGGCCGGTGAGATTGACAGCACCACCAGAACCTATCTCATTTCTGGCAAGATCGAGAGTAGTAAGAGAACGCGGCAAGCCTGTGAAATTCACAGAACCACCATCGAAGTCAATATCATTGCCCGCGAGATTAAGATAGCTAAGAGAACGTGGTAATCCTGTGAAATTCACAACTGTACCATTAGAACCTATCTTACTCATCTCGATCTCTCACGAAATTCTATAGGTTCTGGTGGTACGGCA
>Ga0206909_1019_pt1 | contig 38348 bp, 39 predicted proteins | sample Alteio_BWOrgHeat_76_FD_152943 | JGI IMG/M metagenome (GOLD analysis project Ga0206909, IMG submission 152943) | Enriched cells from forest soil in Barre Woods Harvard Forest LTER site, Petersham, Massachusetts, United States -... | ecosystem: Environmental > Terrestrial > Soil > Temperate forest >...
CTTGCGGAAATTCATCTCGAGATTTTAAATCAAATGTAAGTTCTGAAATACTCACTTGTCCAAGTTGCAGCCGTGGATTTTTAACTGTCCTCATCACATGGATTCCATAGCAAGAATGGTGATTTATTTTACCATGTAAACCTATAAATTAGGTCAGTATCTTACAATACAAAGAAATATTTTTTCGTGCACTTTTACCCAAAAAAAGTAGTGAAGATTTATAGTTTTTGGTTTGTTTTTGAAGCAATTCTCAATAAAATTCCAAAAATTAGGGCTTTTTGATAAAATCTTCACTGCACATAAAATGCAAAAAAACATAAAAAAGCCCTATAAATTCAATGAAAATATAGGTTTTCGTTCAGGCACTATTTATTATGTAGGGGCGCTGCTTGCCAATCAATGGCATTTGGTTAAGAGGAAAATGGATTACACTACCATTTTTGAGAGTTCTGAAGCCATGAAAAGGAATGTTGTCGAGCGCCCCCTTTGAAAAGGCGTTGTTGCATAAATAGTTTGAGGGCGTGTTTTCCCCTCTCCCGCTTGCGGGAGAGGGTGCCCGAAGGGCGGGTGAGGGAAATAAACAAGCTTTTTTACCCTCATCCGGCGCTTCGCGCCACCTTCTCCCGCTATGCGGGAGAAGGGGACTGTATCTTCAGACATTTATGCAACAATGCCTTTTCAAAGAGGGCGCTCGACAACATTCCTTTTCATGGCTTCAGAACTCTCAAAAATGGTAGTGTAATCCATTTTCCTCTTAACCAAATGCCATTGATTGGCAAGCAGCGCCCCTACATAATAATTAATCATACCTGGCAGCAAAAACGAGTCATCTGAGAATATGCCGTGAATAGTCACAAATTTTTGTAAGTGCGGCTCTGTGCACGACAAAATATTTCTTTACTAAAGATTACTGAGAAATCAGGCAAAAACAGCATCAGGATAAAGCACGGGTAATTCTCCGGCAGATTCTTTATCTTCAAAAGTAATGATTTCATAAGCTGATTCATCAGCCAGTAGTTCACGTAAAAGCTGATTATTCAGCGCATGGCCCGATTTATAGCCTGTAAATGCACCAATGATGGGTCCTGCCAGGTATAAATCACCTACTGCATCTAAAATCTTATGCTTGACCAATTCGTCATCATAGCGCAGGCCGTTTTCATTGAGGACTCTGTAGTCATCTATGACAATCACATTATCCATGCTCGCGCCTAAAGCCAGATTTTTGGATCTGAGATACTCGTATTCTGACATAAACCCAAAAGTGCGGGCGCGGCTGATTTCTTTCGCATAGCTGCTGGCCGAAAAATCAATTGTACATTGCTGCGGTTTGCCGTGAAAAAGCGGGTGTTTAAAATCAATCGTAAATGAAACTTTAAAGCCGTTATATGGCTCAAAGCTGACCCAGGCGTCGTTATTGTCCCTAACCGTAATTTTGCGTTTGATGCGTATGAATTTTTTGGGCGCGCTTTGCTCTTCAATCCCTGCAGACTGCAATAAAAATACAAATGGCCCTGAACTGCCATCCATAATGGGGATTTCAGCTGCATCGACGTCAATATATGCATTATCAATGCCCAATCCTGCAATAGCAGACATCAAATGCTCAATCGTTGCAATGCGTACGCCTTCTTTAATCAGACATGTGCACATTCTCGTATCACCGACGTTTTCAGGTCTGGCCGGAATCGAAACAGGAGAGGCTAAATCTGTTCGTCGAAAAACGATGCCAGTATTCACAGGCGCAGGGCGAAAAGTCAGCTTTGTAGGTTCGCCTGTATGCAGTCCTATTCCCGTTGCTTTAATTAATGTCTTTAAAGTGCGTTGTCCAAGCATAGACATAAGCATATTTTACGCCTCTTCCTGATCTTTACGACGTAAAAAAGCCGGAATATCCAGATAATCAATATCACTTGCGTTCAAAGTCTCGCCAGGGTTTTTTGAGACAGCCGCCTGTTTGCGTAAAACAGTGGGACGCTCGAATTTTTGATAATCTGTTTCGTTTTCGGCGCTGGCAGATAATGTGACGGGAGTATCTGTGATCTTCCCCAATCCTGTCACGACGACAGTTACGCGTAATTCATCACTCATTTCAGGATCAATAACCGTACCGACCACAACAGTGGCATCTTCTGAAGCAAAAGCTTTAATGGTGTCGCCGACTTCTTCAAATTCACCAATGGACATATCAAGACCCGCAGTGATATTGACTAAAATACCTTTCGCGCCTGAAAGTTCTACATCTTCTAACAACGGACTTGCGATAGCGGCTTCCGCAGCTGCGCGGGCGCGGTTTTCGCCAGTCGCAAAACCGGTTCCCATCATCGCCATGCCCATTTCTGACATGACTGTGCGAACGTCTGCGAAGTCGACGTTAATTAAACCGGGACGGGTAATTAATTCCGCAATGCCTTGTACGGCGCCTAATAAAACATTATTAGCGGCTTTAAAAGCATTTAATAACGTTACGTTTTTGCCTAATACACTCAGTAATTTGTTGTTGGGTATAGTGATTAAAGAATCTACATGTGCGGCAAGATTCTTAATGCCGTCATCAGCAACCGCCATGCGCTTGCGGCCTTCAAAAGAGAAGGGCTTTGTCACTACGGCAACGGTGAGGATGCCCATTTCTTTCGCTAATTCAGCAACGACAGGAGCAGCACCCGTTCCTGTGCCGCCACCCATGCCGGCGGTGATGAAAATCATATCTGTGCCTTGCAGGAGTTTACGGATTTTATCGCGATCCGCTTCAGCAGACTGCCGCCCGATTTCAGGATTGGCGCCGGCGCCCAGTCCCCGGGTAATTTCGTCGCCCAACTGTAATTTAATGAGCGCCCGGGATTTATCAAGAGCTTGTTTATCGGTATTGGCGCAAATAAACTCAACACCATCAATTTTTTCCGCCACCATATAATCCAGCGCATTGCTGCCGCCGCCGCCTACACCAAAAACTTTAATCACTGCAGTTTGTTGATTGTTTATTTCAGACACAGCACATCTCCTCAAAAATTCCCCTGGAACCAGCTTTTCATTTTGCCGAATATATCTTTGATGCTGTTATTGACAGGGAGATCAATACGGCGGTCAAAAAGACGTTGTTTGCCCAACAGCAGCAAGCCTACACCTGTGGCATAAATTGGATTGTTGATGACTTCACTTAATCCCGCCACACCTTGCGGTACACCAATTCTGACGGGCATGCGAAAAATATTTTCAGCCAGATCGAGCGCGGCTGGAATTTGCGAAGCGCCGCCTGTTAATACAATACCTGAGGCGACAGTTTCTTCAAACCCGCTGCGGCGTAATTCTGCCTGGACCAGGCGAAAAAGTTCTTCATAACGCGGTTCAATCACTTCAGCCAGTGCGCGGCGGGTGAGACGTCTTCGCGGGCGGTCACCAACACTGGGCACTTCAATCATTTCTTCAGCATGTGCAACATCAACCAGCGCACATCCGTATTTTAATTTTATTTCTTCTGCGCTTTGTGTGGGTGTTCGAAGTGCGACAGCAATATCATTTGTCACCTGATCGCCAGCGATGGGAATGACAATCGTATGACGAATAGCGCCTTCAATAAAAATAGCAATATCAGTTGTGCCTGCGCCAATATCCACCAGACAAACGCCCAGTTCTTTTTCATCTTCTGTCAATACAGCATGGCTCGAAGCAAGCTGTTGAAGAATCATGTCAGCAACATCAATGCCGCAGCGTTTGACGCATTTTTGAATATTTTGGGCAGCGCTTAAAGCGCCGGTGACCAGATGAACCCGCGCTTCGAGGCGCACGCCGGACATACCGACAGGTTCTCTGATGCCTTCCTGATGGTCAATAATAAATTCCTGAGGAAGGACATGGAGAATTTTCTGATCCGCAGGAATAGCAACTGCCCGTGCGGCATCAATGACGCGTTCGACATCGGTTTGCGTCACTTCGACGTCACGTATGGCGACGATGCCATGTGAGTTCAGACTTCTGATATGACTGCCCGCAACGCCTGTATAGGCAGAATGGATTTGACAGCCCGCCATCAGCTCTGCTTCTTCGATAGCATGCTGGATAGATTGTACTGTGGCTTCGATATTGACAACAACACCCCGCTTTAAGCCGCGGGAAGGATGAGAACCCAGTCCGATAACTTCAATTTTGTTGTTGGCATTCAGCTCGCCGACGAGGGCGACGATTTTGGAAGTCCCAATATCAAGACCCACAATCAGATTGCGTTCAACCCGTTTTGTCATCGTTCATTTCACTCCGAAAAATTGCGCTCAACTATAAACCATTTTTTAATTTTTTGCAGGATTATTTTTCCATTTGACTGCAAAACCATCGCTGTACCGCAGGTCAACGTATTGTATATTATTAGCCTGACCTGCTATTTTGGGGTAAACCAAAACAAATTTTTTCAGTCGTTTTACCACATCCTCTCTTCCCAAGATGAGGTGAATACCGTTGTTAAGATAAACATCCCATACCTGACGCGATGTCATGGAAGCAGAGATAATTTTTAATCCAATGGTGCTCAAAATACTATTCATGACCTGATAGCCTTCCCACACGGTGTTTTGTAGATTATTGGGGCCATAAAGCGAAGGAAGATTGGATATCGTTGAGGATCCGTCCGGCGTAAAAACACTGCCTTGATTATTCAGAAGCTGCTTATTGTTCCAATGGGCAATGGGTGTTTGTTCAGTAATCCGGATAAAAATTTCATCTGGCCACTTGCGTGTCAGGGCCGCACTCTCGATCCACGGCAGTTGATTGACAGCGTCTTCCAGATCCTCGACATTGAGCCACAACATGCCGCGAGAAAGATGGGCTGTGATGGTATTGCGCAAAAGCCGATGATTAACGTGATTCGTTACGCCTATAATTTTAACAGTGCGGACAGGGAAAGTGTTGGGATTACTGATTTTTAGCCATGCCCAGTAAATGCTTGTGATGATAATGATCAAGACAAGGACTTTTCTGCCCCAGCGGAGATTTTCGGATTTTTCCGGGGTCGGTTGTGTGGCACAGGGTATTGATTTCATCATCCGAAAATACGTTGCTTTTTCAGTCCAAATAAAATTAACTTTTCTACCAGTTGAGGGTAAGAAATACCCCCCGCTTCCCAGCAATGAGGATACATGCTGATATTGGTAAATCCCGGCAGCGTATTGACTTCATTGACGACAATTCGTCCATTGGGCGCATAAAAGAAGTCGACGCGTGCAAGTCCACTACAGCATAGAATTTTAAAAGTTTCAACAGCCAGTTGCTGAAAGCGTGAAATTTCGGATTGATTTAATTGGGCTGGAACAATCACAGACGCCCCGTTTTCATCAAAATATTTTGCCTGATAATCATAAAATTCATGAGATTCATGATGAACAATAATTTCGCCGGGTTGGGAGGATATCGGTTCATCGTCACCTAATACAGCGCATTCGATTTCGCGTCCCGGGATAAATTTTTCTATGATGATTTTATCATCATATTTAAAAGCATCATCCAAAGCTGCGTCAAAATCCTGTTTGTTTTTCACTTTATGAATGCCGATAGAGGACCCCGTATTGGCGGGCTTGATAAAAAATGGCAATTTTAATTTTGCCGTAATCTCTTCAAAATGAATTTGATGATGAGCCAGATTAAAACGGGTAAAAACCAAAAACTCAGCGACATCAATATTAGCCTGTTTTAATAATCTTTTAGTGACGTCTTTGTCCATACAAACAGCTGAGCCCAATACATCATTGCCGACAAAAGGGATATTACAAAGTTTAAGCAATCCCTGGATTGTCCCATCTTCGCCCATCAGTCCATGTAAAACGGGAAAAATAATATCTATAGAAATAGACAATCCAAAAATATTTTTCCCCAGGCCAGGCGTTATAGATAATAATGGCAGATTGTTCCTGTTCTCTTCTGAAGATAATATATCCATATTATTCTGAGCATATCTAAAATTTCCTTTTTTGTCGATATAGATAATCTCAGGAATAAATTTTTCTTTATCCAAAGCATTGAATATATTTTTCGCAGAAAATAAAGATATTTCGTGCTCAGGCGATTGCCCGCCGCAGATTAATCCAACTGTGATTTTGGGGTGAGATGACATTAACATTTTCCTGTAAATTAAGATTCAGGTAAATTGGGCTTGTGTTATGCTTCACTCTGGAACGATCTTCCAGAGTGAAGCATAACACAGGTAGTTTTTGTAAATTACCAGGATAAAAACCGCCTTGGGCGCGTATAAGTGACAACTTTCACTTCACCGCCTGTTCCCCCAAATGCAACGATCCAGGCAATGATGCATAAAATGGGATTAGTATGCCAATAATATGTCGTTGCCAGTATAGCGGCCAGGAAATGCGGGACAAATAGCCAGCCTAACCAGGCCAGAATACCAAATGGTACGCCTGCAAATAATAGCGTCAAACGGGGGAAAAAGGTGATGCAAATCAAAAAGAATATGCCGTGAACTTCCCAGAAATTCATTTTGAAAGCCTGACTGATCTGTGAGTCAATAAGGAACATGTTCCAAATAACTTCCCAAACTTTTGCACAAACTCTCTCACCGGGGTCTAAGACGTCAGCGAGCCAGTAGAGAAGAGTTGAGGAACTTGGGAAGTCCAATGCAATTTGAAAATAAGTTTCTCTTAAATAATGTGTCTACTTTTACTTGACCAGAACAGATGTACTAAGTATAGCTATACCTGCAGCAAATAGCAGTGTAAATAACACTTCAGGAGTCATTGTGACATTTATTCTGGGTATAGATCCGGGTTCTCGCGTGACAGGTTTTGGCATCATCGAGACGGGTATTCGTGAACATCGTTATGTGACGAGCGGGTGTGTTCGTTTAAAATCCACAGAATCTCATCTGAATTTGTTGCAAATTTATTCAGCATTGAGTGAAATAATCACTCAATATCAACCCGATGAAGCAGCGATTGAACAGATATTTATGCACCAAAATCCCGGCTCTGCGATTAAACTGGGTCAGGCGAGAGGTGTTGCCATCGTTTCAGCCGCACAAAAGGGTTTGAGTGTGGCAGAATATTCAGCAAGGCAAATCAAACAGTCTGTCGTAGGATATGGCGCGGCGACAAAAGAACAGGTGCAACATATGGTCTGTACTTTATTGAATTTATCAGGTAAGCCGCAGGTTGATGCTGCTGATGCGCTGGCTGTCGCGATTTGTCATGCCAACAGTCGGACAGGCGTTGCCGGTCAGATGTTAATCAAAGGCTTACGACGGGGAAGAATGCGATGATCGGACGTTTTCACTGAACTGTTTTTTCGCCTCTCCCTTCGGAGAGGCGAAAAGACAGCTTGGCGGTAAGTTCTTGTGGTTAGATATAAATAGACATACTGGTTACAAAGTCTGGAGATTTTAGATATTTAGTGAAAGCTGAGGAAAAAATATGTGGGTGGATTTAGGAATAACTGCAGTAGCAATTGTATCTGCTCCGCTTATAACTTTGTGGGTGCAGAAGAAGCTGGAAACTTTTAGGAAAGAGAAACAAAGGAAGCTTTATATTTTTAGAGTCCTTATGGGGACTCGAGCTAATATAACTTCACTTGACCATGTTCAGGCTTTAAATATGATTGATATAGAGTTTTGTAAAGAGAAGAAAATTAGAGATTTATGGAATATGTATCGCGATCATCTTAATTCTTACCCGCAAAATCAAAATGAACAAGATGAGAAAAATTGGGAAGAAAAAAGGGTAGATTACTTAACTGATTTGTTGCATGGCATATCTGAGTATTTAAATTATGACTTTGATAAAGTCATTTTGAAAAAAGGAGCGTATTCTCCCCGCGCGCATGGTTGGTTGGATTTAGAGCATAAATTGATCAGGAAAGGGCTCGTCGAACTATTGAATGGGGATAAATCAATTAAGGTGAATCTTTTGAATCAGGAACAGCTAAAAAAACCAGAGGCGGGAAAATAAGATGATCGGACGTTTACGCGGTATTTTGCTGGAAAAACAGCCGCCGGAATTATTAATCGAAACATCCGGCGTGGCTTATGAAGTTCAGGCATCTATGCAGACTTTTTATCAACTACCCCTGATTAATCAAGAAATTATCTTATATACGCATTTGATTATTCGTGAAGATGCGCATCAGCTCTATGGATTTTATAACAAACAAGAACGTGTTTTGTTTAGAGCTTTACTCAAAGTCAATGGTGTGGGGCCCAAATTGGCGCTAACCATATTATCCAGCAGTTCGCCGGAAGAATTTGTGCGCTGTGTGAATCAGAGAGATACAGCAAGCTTAGTTCGACTACCGGGCGTTGGTAAAAAAACAGCAGAAAGATTGATTATAGAGATGCGTGATAGAGTGATTAATGATGATTTTATAGTGCCTTCTTCGTCTAATTTAATCAATTCTGCCTATCAGGATGCCATGAGTGCGTTGATTGCTTTAGGCTATAAACCTCCGGAAGCTTCACGTGTGTTACAAAATATTGCATCAGAAAACCAGAGCAGCGAAGAATTAATTCGCCTGGCTTTAAAAAGGATACAAATATGATTGAAGAAGATCGATTGATCTCAGCAGGATCAAAAAATCATGAAGAAATTTTTGATCGCGCATTGCGGCCCTCTAAGCTCAGCGAATATCGAGGGCAACCCGCAGTGTGTGAACAGCTGGATATTTTCGTCAACGCTGCTCGAAGCCGCAATGAAGCATTGGATCATGTCTTGATTTTTGGCCCGCCGGGATTGGGCAAAACAACATTGGCGCATATCATTGCCAATGAAATGGGTGTAAAGCTTAGACAAACCTCCGGGCCTGTCTTAGAGAAAGCGGGAGATCTCGCTGCATTGTTAACTAATCTCGAACCCAGAGATGTCTTATTTGTCGATGAAATTCATCGTCTAAGCCCTGTTGTGGAAGAAATTCTTTATCCAGCCATGGAAGATTATCAATTGGATATCATGATTGGTGAAGGTCCCGCTGCAAGATCTATCAAATTAGATTTGCCGCCATTTACATTGGTGGGTGCGACTACGCGTGCGGGATTATTAACATCGCCGCTGAGAGACCGTTTCGGCATTGTACATCGTTTAGAATTTTATAATATTGAAGATTTAGGTTTTATCGTCACCAGATCCGCAGCGCTTTTGGGTGTTGAAATGGACAATCCGGGCGCTCAGGAGATAGCCCAACGGTCGCGCGGTACGCCGCGTATTGCTAATAGGCTATTACGCCGCGTGCGTGATTATGCCCAGGTTAAATCAGACGGAAAGATTTCGAAGAAAATAGCAGAGCGGGCGTTAGATTTATTGGAAGTCGATATCTTTGGTCTGGATGTCATGGATCGAAAATTATTGCTGAGTTTAATTGAAAAATTTGATGGCGGTCCTGTGGGTGTTGAAAGTATTGCAGCCGCCATCAGCGAAGAACGCGGGACAATAGAGGACGTCATTGAGCCGTATTTGATTCAGCAGGGGTTTATGGCGCGCACTTCACGGGGTCGTGTGGCGACCAAACAAGCTTACGCTCATTTTGGTTATGATATGAATTCAGAAAATTCATCTTGATATCAGAAATTAAGCTTTTATTACGTTGATAAAGTTTTTTGTACTGTAAGCGAGTAGTTTTTTGTCTCTTGTGACAAGATGCAGGTTTTCTATTTTGGCGGTTGCTGCCAAAATTCTGTCTGCTGGGTCACCATGAAACTGTCCAGGCAAGTTACAGCTTTCTATAGCAATATCAGGGGTTAAAGAAATAAGTTCAATTCCTGGCATTGAAAGGGAAGTTTTAATCCAGGAATGACAAGAACTTTCCAGGAGGATTTTACTTTTACTTTCAAGCATCGCAATTTCCCAGATAGAAATAACTGATACAAAGAGAGTTTGATTTTCTGAAGCAGCATCGATTAATTTGCGAGATTGAGAAGATAAAGTGACATCACCATTCATCATCCATAGCCAAATATGCGTATCTAATAAAAGAGGTTTAGTCTGCATCTGCTTCCCAGGCTTCACCGGTGGATTGAACAATATCGCTTATTATTTTGACTGATCCTGTCATGGCACCAAACAAACTTTTTCGGGTTTCTGAAAAAGGAACCAATTTGGCAATAGGTTTTCCATGTTTGGTAATAACAATTACACGTTGTTGTAGATTAACTTTATCCATAAGGCTAAGGCAGTTTGCTTTAAACTGACCTGCTGGTACGTGTTGTTGGGTTTGGCTCATATGTTTCACCATAGTCATATTACTATGGTCATAATAGCAATTATTTTTTACTTTGGCAATGCGGATAATTTATAATGGTGTATCTTGAGTAATTATCCGAAGTTTTCAGCAATTTGTTGTACGCACTAGCCGATAATTACCTGATGAGTATGTTAAAATAATTTTTTATATGATGAAGAGGATTTTAAATTTATGAACGTCGATGCTTCTTTTTTCACTTATTTTGCTGACAGCGGTTCAGTCATTAAAACCGTTATTTTATTATTAGTACTAGCGTCTATCATGTCCTGGACGTTTATATTTCAACGCGCTTTTTTCTTGAAAAAAACAAAATCAGCTGTGGCGAGATTTGAAGATATTTTCTGGTCAGGCAGTGATTTGAATAAATTATATAACGATCTCACCCATCGTCAGGAAAATACAGAGGGCATGGCGCATATTTTTACCGCAGGATTTAAAGAATTTATGCGCTTAAGAAAGCAGCCAGGTTTATCATCTGCCATGATTATGGAAGGCGTGCAGCGGGCTATGCGTATTGCACGTTCGCGTGAAATGGACAAACTTGAACAGCATTTATCGTTCCTGGCCACAGTGGGGTCGACTAGTCCATATGTGGGTTTATTTGGTACGGTTTGGGGAATCATGACGGCTTTCCATGCGCTGGGTACAGTCCAGCAGGCGACGATTGCCATGGTTGCGCCGGGAATTTCTGAAGCGTTGATCACCACAGCAATGGGCTTATTCGCGGCTATTCCTGCAGTAATCGCGTATAACCGCTTTGCCAATGATGTCGAGAGAGTATTAAATCAATATGATACTTTCCATGAAGAATTTTCCAGTATTTTGTACAGACAGACACACCAAACTGCCATAGAGCCATCAGTTGGCGTTGGAGTCCACGCATGAATGTCAGCCGAAGAAGTCATCGACGCCCCATGTCAGAGATTAATGTTGTGCCGTATATTGACGTTATGTTGGTGTTATTAATTATTTTCATGGTCACAACGCCATTGTTAACGCAAGGCGTTAAAATTAATTTACCACAGGCGTCAGCACAAAGTATTCCGCCGGATAAACAACAACCCATCATTGTTTCTGTCAATGCGCAAGGTGAATATTTTTTAAATATTGGTGCTAATCCGACTCAGCCTATCGATTCTATCAGCTTGACCAATCGTGTTTCGACGCAGATAAAAGTGGAAGAACAACAAAATCAAACGCCTATTGTCCTGGTCAAAGGTGACACCAAAGCCAGTTATGGTAATGTGGTTCAAGCGATGGTTTTATTACAACAAGCCGGTGTGTCTAATGTAGGATTAATTACGCAGCCGCCTGATCAAACTTCAAAATGAAAAATGATACGCCTTTTTATTATTCGATGCCGTTTTTATTGGCATTATGTCTGCATATTCTTGTGCTGACGTTTTTGATATTGGATTTAAACCTGCCGGTAAAATCCACACCCGGCAGCAGTGGTTCTTCACAGCCTGTTATTCATGCCGCAGCCGTGAGTCAAAAGACATTAGATAATTATGAGAATCAAGTGCGGGCACAGCGAGAAGCTGTGATCAAACAACAACAGTTACAACAACAAATTGCGCGTGAAAAAATGATTCAGCAACAGCGTGAAGAAATGTTAAAGCAGCAGCAATTAAAACAATTGGAAATTCAAAAATTACAAGCAATCCAGGCAGCGAAACAAAAAGTTATTGAAGCACAAGAAAAAGCAGCAGCTCAAAAAGCCGCCGAACAAAAAACCATAGAAAAAGCAGAAGAGAAAGCGATAAAAAGAGCTGAAGAAAAAACTGAGAAAAAAGCGCTTCAAAAAGCATTAATGAAAGATATGCAAAAACAATTGGCCAGCGACCAAAGTGAATTAAATCATAATGAAAAAGCATCTCAACAGCATTCCACTGCAGCGGCAGATTCGACATCGCCGGCACCTCCCAGTCAGGGTGAAATAGACAAATATAAAGCATTGATTATTCAGGCAATCAGCAGCCAGTGGATAGTGCCGCCCAATCTGCCGCAGAATATTTCGTGTGAATTGGATGTTCGCGTCGCACCTGGCGGTGTCGTTCTCCAGGTTTCCATAGTCCGCAGCAGCGGAAATCCTGTCCTGGACAATTCTGCTATTGCAGCTGTAAACAAAGCATCACCGCTGCCGGTGCCTGCAACACCTGGATTATTTGACCAGTTCCGTGAGTTACATTTAACCGTCAAACCTGATGGATCTATGACAGAACGTTAAAAACTGCATCATATAATATATTAGAGTAAATTAAAGGTACGTCAGCATATTTATCGCTGATATATTTGACGAACAGCAGCACAAGAACATAGTCTTTATACTGGCTGGCATCCATACCGCCGCGCAGTTCAATGATACGATTTTTCAAAATGGGGGTGTCAAAAAAATTGATGTTTACAAAATCGATAGACATTTTTTGGTCGAAACCTTATTATACTGATGGTTCGTTTGATTGATGGCACGCGATAGGGAATATTCTTATAGCCATCACCAAAATATTCTTTGCTCAATCTTGTGCATAGGGAATGCAATATGTCAAAACCTATTTCTCAAAATGAATTAATAGCAATATTACATCAAGGATTGATCGAGATGGGTCTGCCATTGGATCGTCAAAAAGAGATACAATTAATTCGCTACATTGAACTTATTGTCAAACGGAACAAACTATTTAAGCTCTCGTCTATTCGTGATTTAGATACCATGGTTACCCGCCATCTCCTGGACAGCCTGTCTGCGCTTCCCTACATAAAAGGACAAATTATTCTTGATGTTGGTACAGGCGCTGGTCTTCCTGGCATTCCGCTGTCCATTTTCATGCCAGATTGTCAATTTACACTTCTTGACAGCAGTCACCAAAAAACGCGATTTCTTCAGCAAACCTGCTATCAGATGCGGTTGCATAATGTTCATGTTGTGCACAAATCTGTAGAGGACTACTACCCCGACGCTTTATTTGATTCAGTGATTTCCCGCGCTTTTGGGACATTACGTGATTATATAATTCCGAGCCAATATCTGGTCAAACCAGGCGGTCAGATTCTTGCCATGAAAGGCGTATATCCTTTGACGGAATTGCAAGATGTAGCCGTACCTTTTAAATTGATAGATGTACACTCTTTAAAAGTACCGAAATTGTATGCCGAGCGGCATTTGATTGAGTTAAATTATCAATCAGAAATGCGCAAAGAATAGGCGTTAATTATCGGCGGGGTTATATTTTTTTGCAGGGCTGTGATTGCCGCTTTATTTGTGGAAAAATCCGGACACAGCTGAACACTGAGGGTAAACCCTGATCTCTTTAGCCTAAATCCCTGATTTTTTTCTTTGATTTTATTCTATATGCTTCATTCCATGGTGTTGTATTTATCGGTTATTGATAAACATTCAGTGGAGAGTAAGATTATGTCAAATGAGAAATTTAAAAAGCCAGAATTGGATTCGAAGATATTAGTTCGAGTCTCATTAAAGCCTTGCTTTGTCGACTTGGATATCGACTTCGAAAAGAAAAACATTGATTTTAAAAATTCTGGATTAAAAAAAGAAATTGATGATGTTATTGATCATGCAATAAACAAATTGAAGAAAAATATTTCTGATTATCAATGTAATAGTCCGATGAGTGTGACTTTTGAAGTATTTTTGATGCCTGTTCCTCCTGGTTTATTGCCTCGGGTTGAAGCATATATTAAGTCCAGGACTTTTAAATGTTGTGATGGGATGCTCACCGTTCAATTCTGTTGCCGAAAATCTCAATTTCAGTGGGAAATTGACAGGCGCTGCTGCGATAATAATTCTTACACCGATAAAAAATCGATGACTTTTTTTTCAACACTTCAAAAAAATGCAGAATGCGAATCAAAACCGGAAATCAATCAAAAGTCAGAAGTAAAACATATTTCAGAGCCTGAAAAGCCTTTTCGTGATCATCTGAGTCAAAGCTCAAGCCCAAGCCCGAGTTCAAGCTCAGGCCCGAGTTTAAGTCCGAGGCGGAATTCAAGTCCGAGCCGCAGCAGTGATTCTTTTTCCAGCGATCTATCAGTATCAACATTTTTTCAATCAAGTCATAAAGGTAAAGGTATTCATTTCCCCAATTTCCCCAAATTCTGGATAAAAAAACAAAAAGAGGAAATAGTGGATATAGGGGATGTTGACCACCCGAAACCCATCAGTTACGGGCACTAATTAGATAAATAGCCGGTTGAGGAATAAAACAAAAAGCACTATAATTTTACCATATAGGGAAAACCCTGATGCAATTGAGTGTAAACCTGTATTTTAGTTTTATTTGACTTCAGAGATAATGCACATAACACAAAAATTCAGCAATGATTTTAGTTAAGGTGCTCAGTTTTGGCAAAACTTAAAAAGTCACATATTTTGATCGTAGATGATAATCCAGGCAATATACTGACTCTTGAAGCTATACTAAAGCCTTTAAATCAATATTTAGTGTATGCTTATTCGGGAAAAGAAGCTTTAAAACAAGTGCTCAAATATGATTTTTCTGTCATTTTGATGGATGCACATATGCCGGGGCTTGATGGATTTGAGACGGTAAAGCTCATACGACTGCGGGACAAATCCCGTTATACTCCCATCATTTTTTTAAGCGCTTTCCATCAAGATGAGATAGATGTTGCTCAAGGCTACGAAATTGGTGCTGTAGATTATATTCTTAAACCGATTAATTCTTCTATCCTCTATTCTAAAGTGCAAGTATTTGTTGATCTTTTTACTAAATCCATTCATACTCAGGCCTTACAAATAGAATTAAAAAAGCGGCTCCAGGTTGAAAAAGCGCTAAAGCAGCTGGCAGAAAAAACGCAGATCATTTTAGCATCAGCTGGAGAAGGTATATATGGATTAAACGCTAAAGGCATCATTACGTTTGCCAATCCGGCCGCAGCGCATATACTCGGTAGAGAAATTGACGAACTTGTTGGCCAACCGCTTAAAATGATGTTATTCCCAAATGAGTTGGAAGATAATAAAAAATGGACATGGAAAAAAGATCCTCTCTACCTGGCTTTGCAAAATAATGAAAATTACCATAATGATGACGGTCTTTTTCTTAAAAAAGACGGCGGCAAAATACCGGTTGAATATACCATCAGCCCCAAGCAGCAGTTAGGAAGAATGCCAGGCGCTGTAGTCGTCTTTAAAAATATCAGTCATCGTAAACGTTCGGAAGAACTGGCGTTTCAGCACCAACATCAGTTAGCATTAGCACATAAAGCACAGTTAAGTGCATTGGAAGAAATGGCTTCAGCAATAGCCCACGAACTCAATCAACCGCTCACCTCCATTGCTAATTATACACGCGGCTGCATTAGGAGGCTGCATACAAAATCGCATAGCACCGATGAACTTTTGTATGCTTTGGAGCAGACTGCAAGCCTGGCGGAGCGTGCAGGCAAACTGATTCACCACATCAAAAATTTTGCACGAAAAGGAAAGTTATACTACGAACGCGCACATATTAATGAAATTATTTCGAATATGGGTGATCTCATCAGTTATGAGATAAAAGATGCAGCTATTCATATACATTATGAGTTATTAGACGCACCTCTCTGGGTAATGATCGATAAAATTCAATTAGAACAAGTTGTTTTGAATTTATTGCGGAATGGAATTGAAGCGATGAACCAAACTGTTGTATCTGAGAAAAGACAGTTAACCATTCAAACGAATTTAGTCAATGAAAACAGTAATAATCTGGTGGAAATTAATATCATTGATACAGGTCCTGGTTTTTTACCCGGGATTATCACTAAATTGTTTGATCTTTACTTTACGACTAAAGAAGATGGTATGGGAATGGGGTTATCCATTTGTCGTACCATTATTGAAGCGCATGGCGGCGGTATTTCTGCCAAAGATAATCCGGATGGAGGCGCCTGGCTTCAGGTCACTTTACCTCTGGTAAATGAAACATGACAGCATTACCTACCATATTTATCATAGATGATGATCCGGATATGTGTAAATCATTAGCCTGGCTGCTGGAATCTGTGCAACTGCCTATTGAGATATATCATAGCGGAACTGCTTATCTGGAAGTGCATGATTCTAATCGCCGTGGTTGTTTATTGATTGATATGCGTATGCCAGGGATGAGCGGCTTACAACTTTTAGAACAGTTAAATGCACGGCAAAACCCTATTCCTGTTATCATAATATCAGCGCATGGAGATATTCCTTTAGCGGTGAGAGCAATGAAATCAGGCGCCGTGGATTTTATTTCCAAGCCTTTTAATGAACAACTTCTTATTGAACGGATCCAGGAACTGATTGAACGGGATATGCATCGACATCCGTATATCAACCAGGCTTCACTCTACACCAGGCGCTTCGAATCTTTAACACCGCGTGAACGTGAAATTATGGAACAGGTTGTCATGGGAAAAATGAATAAACAAATTGCATATGTGCTTGGGATTTCAATGAAAACAGTAGAACAGCATCGCGCAAAATTAATGGAAAAAATGCAAGTCGGTTCTTTGGCGGAATTGATCAAAATTTATTGGTTTTTTGAACATTCGTCCAAAAATGGGTAAATGATGATGTCTTTTAATGATGGTTCAGGAGTTTTTAAAATGGTTGAGCAACCCCTCGTGACAGATTCTCTTTCACTCAAACAGCTTTTAAAAGTATTAATGGCTGTGAAGAAAGGAGATTTTTCAGTTCGCATGCCGACTGACCAGATAGGCATAGCCGGAAAAATTGCGGACAGTTTGAATGACATTATTGAACTCAATGAAAGAATGGCACAGGAATTTCGACGCATCAGCGTGATGGTCGGTAAAGAAGGAAAGACGACACAGCGCGCAGTACTCAGTCCTGTGATGGGAGGTTGGGCTGCCTGTATTGATTCCGTTAATACATTAGTCGGAGATTTGGTGCAGCCCACAAATGAAATGGCTCGGGTGATCGGTGCAGTGGCCAAGGGAGATTTATCACAAACAATTGCGCTTGAAATAGAAAGCCGGCCTTTACAAGGGGAGTTTCTTCATTCAGCAAAGCTGGTGAATGGCATGGTGGCCCAGCTGGGATCATTTGCTTCTGAAGTGACGCGCGTGGCGCGCGAAGTAGGTACTGAAGGTAAACTTGGCGGTCAGGCGGAAGTCAGCGGTGTATCGGGTACTTGGAAGGACCTGACAGACAATGTCAATTCCATGGCGGGTAACCTGACTTCTCAGGTGCGTAACATCGCGGAAGTCACCACGGCAGTTGCCAATGGAGATCTGGGCAAAAAAATTACTGTAGATGTCAAAGGCGAAATTTTAGAGTTAAAAAATACGATCAATACGATGGTGGATCAGCTCAGTTCTTTTGCCTCTGAAGTGACGCGTGTGGCACGTGAAGTGGGTACTGAAGGAAAGCTGGGCGGTCAGGCTGTGGTAAAAGGCGTTGGCGGAACCTGGAAAGACCTGACAGACAATGTCAATTCCATGGCGGGTAACCTGACTTCTCAGGTGCGTAACATCGCGGAAGTCACCACGGCGGTTGCCAATGGAGATCTGGGTAAAAAAATTACAGTGGACGTTAAAGGTGAAATCCTGGAGTTAAAAAATACGATCAATACGATGGTGGATCAACTCAGTTCTTTTGCTTCAGAGGTCACACGTGTGGCGCGTGAAGTGGGTACTGAAGGCAAGCTGGGCGGTCAGGCAGATGTCAAAGGCGTTGGCGGAACCTGGAAAGATTTAACAGACAATGTGAACTCCATGGCAGGTAACTTAACCGCCCAGGTGCGTAATATTGCAGAAGTGACCACGGCGGTTGCCAATGGAGATTTGGGTAAAAAAATTACGGTGGATGTCAAAGGCGAAATTTTAGAGTTAAAAAATACCATCAATACCATGGTGGATCAGCTCAATGCGTTTGCTTCTGAAGTCACCCGTGTGGCACGTGAAGTGGGTACGGAAGGCAAGCTCGGCGGTCAGGCGGATGTTAAAGGCGTTGGCGGAACCTGGAAAGATTTAACAGACAATGTAAACTCGATGGCAGGCAACTTAACCGCTCAGGTACGTAATATTGCAGAAGTGACGACGGCGGTAGCCAATGGAGATTTGGGTAAGAAGATAACCGTAGACGTCAAAGGCGAAATCTTAGAGTTAAAAGATACGATCAATACCATGGTGGATCAGCTCAATGCGTTTGCCTCTGAAGTAACCCGTGTGGCACGTGAAGTGGGTACTGAAGGAAAATTAGGCGGTCAGGCGGATGTCAAAGGCGTGGGCGGTACCTGGAAGGATTTAACAGACAATGTTAATTCCATGGCGGGGAATTTAACCGCCCAGGTACGTAACATTGCAGAAGTGACCACGGCGGTAGCAAACGGCGACCTGGGTAAGAAGATTACCGTAGATGTGAAAGGCGAAATCCTGGAGTTAAAGAATACCATCAATACCATGGTGGATCAGCTGAATGCGTTTGCCTCTGAGGTCACTCGTGTGGCACGTGAAGTCGGTACTGAAGGAAAATTAGGCGGACAGGCAGCCGTAAGAGGCGTTGCTGGAACCTGGAAAGATTTGACCGACAATGTCAACTCTATGGCGACTAACCTCACTATTCAGGTGCGTGACATTGCAGAAGTCGTTACTGCTGTGGCGAATGGTGATCTCATGCGCAAACTTGTCTTAGAAGCCAAGGGCGAAATAGCAGAGCTTGCGGAAACCATTAATGGCATGATCGATACGCTCTCCGTATTCGTAGATCAGGTAACGACGGTGGCGCGTGAAGTCGGTATCGAAGGGAAATTAGGTGGTCAGGCTCACGTTCCTGGTGCTGCGGGCCGCTGGCGCGATTTAACAGATAATGTCAACCAACTGGCAGGCAATTTGACAACACAGGTACGTGCGATTGCAGATGTTGCTACTGCCGTGACGCAGGGCGATCTGACACGATCTATTGCTGTAGAAGCGGCAGGAGAAGTGGCTTCTCTGAAAGACAATATCAATGAAATGATCCGAAATCTTAAAGATACGACACGTAAAAATACTGAGCAGGATTGGCTAAAAACAAATCTGGCAAAGTTTACGCGAATGCTCCAGGGACAGCGTGATTTACTCAGTGTAGGCAAGCAAATCTTATCTGAATTGTCTCCTCTGGTCAGTGTTCAACACAGCGTTTTTTATATTACTGAAACGATCAATGATGAGTTGATCATCAAATTACTGGCAAGTTATGCCTATAAAAAGCGTAAACATCTTTCCAGTCAATTCAAGTTGGGCGAAGGCCTGGTGGGACAATGTGCTCTGGAGAAAGAAAGAATTCTGCTCACAAAAGTGCCTGCAGATTATATACAAATCAGTTCAGGATTGGGTGAAGCAGCGCCATTGAATATTGTCGTCTTACCCGTTGTATTTGAAAATGAAGTGAAAGCTGTTATTGAGCTCGGTTCTTTTAATCGTTTTACAGATGTTCATCTGACTTTCCTGGAACAGCTGACGGAAAGTATAGGTATTGTATTAAATACGATTTCTGCGACGACGAGAACAGAAGATTTATTAAAGCAATCTCAATCTTTAACGGAAGAGTTACGCAGCCAGCAGGAAGAATTAACAGAAACCAACACACGACTGGAGCAGCAGGCGAAAACTTTACAGCAGTCAGAAGAATTATTGAAAAACAAGCAAAAAGAATTGCAAATGGCGAATGAATCCCTGGAAGAGCGAGCTGACTTGCTGTCAGAACAGAAAAATGAAGTGGAAAGAAAAAATCACGAAGTAGAGCGGGCCAAACAGCTTTTGGAAGAAAAAGCCGCTCAATTAGCCCTGACTTCCAAATTCAAATCTGAATTCCTGGCTAACATGTCACATGAACTGCGTACACCGTTAAACAGTCTGCTTATCCTGGCAAAAGTCATTGCTGAAAATGATGAAGAAAATCTGACACCAAAACAAGTGGAATATGCTCAAACCATTTATTCCTCAGGTGCTGATCTTTTAGAGTTAATCAATGATATTCTTGATTTGGCAAAGATTGAATCGGGTACTGTCGCTGTTGAAATAGGAAATATTTCATTTGCTGATATCCAAAATTTTATGGACCGGGCTTTCAGCCAGATCGCAAAATCCAAATCCCTGGCTTTTGATATCGAATTGGATGCGAAATTACCCGCAAAGATGCGAACTGACAGCAAACGTTTATACCAGGTATTAAAAAACCTGCTCTCCAACGCTTTCAAATTCACGGAAAAAGGCGGCGTTACATTAAGTGCTCATCTTGTCACAGAAGGTTGGACTGCAGATCATATTGTACTCAATCAGGCAAAAAACGTCATACTCTTTACTGTCAAAGACAGTGGTATTGGCATTCCTAAAGATAAACATCGCATTATTTTTGAGGCATTTCAACAAGCGGATGGAACAACCAGTCGTAAATATGGCGGTACAGGATTAGGATTATCCATTAGCCGCCAGATTGCTTATATGCTCGGTGGAGATATTCTATTACACAGTAAGCCGGGTGAAGGGAGCACTTTTAATCTTTATTTGCCATTGGATTATGTGCCGGTTGCCAAACGCTCTAAGTTGGTTGAAAATTTAAACAAAGAGAAGAGCCATACTGAAGTGAAATCTGAGATTCATATGATTTCCAGTGTTACAGAAGAAGAATCATTATCAGATGTTATGCCGGCTTCTCTTTCATTGGTTTCTTCTGAAGAAAATATTCAACCAGATGATGATGTGCTGTTAATTATTGAAGAAGAAATGAGTCTTGTTCAAACCTTAATCGATAAAGCACATGAATGCCGTTTCAAAGCGGTGGTTACTCAGGAAGCCTCCCGAGTGATACCTTTAAGTCATGAATTCAATCCTTCAGCTATCATTCTGGATTTACAAATGGCTGATAATGAAGGTTGGGTCATATTGGATCGTTTAAAACATCATGCGTTGACGCGGCACATTCCTGTGTGCGTTTCTTCCCGGATAAAAGAACAGCAGGATCATGCTTTTCAGTCAGGGGCAATAAATTTTCTGCAAAAGCCGCTTGCAGAAAAAACAATCACTCAGATGATGAGTCATCTTAAAAGCTTTATTGACAGGCGTAAGAAAAAATTGTTGATTGTTGAGGATAATGAAAAGCATAGTAAGGACATTTTAGAGCATATCGGAAGCGAAAATCTCAATCTCACTGCTGTAACCACGATGAAGACTGCAAAAGAAGTTTTGAATAAAGAAGCTTTTGACTGTATGGCGTTTAATTTCCATTTATTCAGCAGCGATAAAAATTTCTCTAAAAAATCGATAAATTCTCTCCAATCAAATTTTCGTTTATTGCCGGGCATTTGTTATACCCTGAGAAAAATCTCAAAAATGGAAGAAGCGGCACTCATCAATATTTCAAAAACAGCCAATGTTAAAGTGGCTGGATCATTGGGTTTTTTAATCAATGAAATAACCTCTTCATTGCATTTGCCGCAATCTGTTCTGCCAAAATCCACTCAACGCATGTTAAATCAAATGCACCGGATTGATTTAACACTGGCGGACAAAAAAGTGCTCATCATAGATGATGATATTCGCAATATTTTTGCGCTGATCAGCGCTTTGGAACGACATCAGATACAAGCGATATACACTGAAAACGGCAGAGACGGCATTAAAATGTTACATGAAAATCCAGATGTTGATGTTATTTTGATGGATATCATGATGCCGGAAATGGACGGTTATGAAACCATACGCGCCATACGGCAATTCGAACAGTTCCATACATTGCCGATCATTGCTCTGACGGCAAAGGCCATGCAAGGTGACCGGGAAAAATGTATTCAGGCGGGCACTTCCAGCTATCTGCCCAAACCTGTCGATATTGAACATTTACTGTCAATTTTGCGTGTTTGTTTATTGCATCATTAGATTACTCGTGTTTCTTTTCGTCTCGTGTGGAATATCAGAGTGATGAACGCGATGTATTCGCCATAAAAGTAGATCACTAAATCCAGGATAATCACAGAAGCAATAATAACTATTATATGATTAATATGAGTGATATTGAATAATTCAACATGATGTTCCTGAGTATACAACGCTATTGAGTAAGTTGATCGGGTGACATCATCATATCTTCCTGACTTTTTGACTTACATTAGTATTATACTCGAATTAATGCAGGAGGCAATGTGTGATAACGTCCGGGAAGCACTGGGAACATTTTCGACATGAGGCTGATATCGGCATACGCGGCGCGAAGCGGGCCCCCATGATGTGCTGATCAAAATTCTTTATTGCGGCATATGTCATTCTGATATTCATCAGGCGCGGGATGAGTGGGGCGGGTCTATCTTTCCCATGGTGCCTGGGCATGAGATAGTCGGCAAAGTTGTTAAAGCGGGCGCTGAAGTCAAAAAATTTAAAGAGAATGATGTTGCGGGCGTGGGTTGTCTTGTTGATTCCTGTCGAACCTGCAGCAGTTGTCTGGAAGATGAAGAGCAATTTTGTGAAAAGCATCGTTCTTTGACTTACAATGGCACAGAACAGGATAGGACCACACCGACTTATGGCGGTTATTCCTCTCAAATTGTCGTGGATGAAAAATTTGTCCTGAAAATTTCTCCAAAGCTTTCACTGCCTGATGCCGCACCGCTGCTTTGTGCTGGAATTACAACGTATTCACCGCTGAAACGTTTTAAAACAGGTCCCGGCAAGTGTGTTGCTATAGTGGGTTTGGGCGGGTTAGGGCACATGGGTGTGAAAATTGCTGCCGCGATGGGCGCTGAAGTGACAATGTTGAGTACCTCTCCTTCCAAAGAGCAAGATGCGCGGCGATTAGGTGCGAACAAGTTTGTTCTTACAACAAATCCTACTGATTGGCGGTCTTCGGGAAACACAGGAAATGCTGGATTTTTGCGCCGAAAGAAATATTACATCTGATATTGAAATTATTCCCATTCAGAAAATCGAAGAAGCCTATGAGCGGACCATTAAAAGTCAGGTTAAATATCGATTTGTGATTGATATGAGTTCATTAACATAAGATGTAATGAATTAAACAAAGTATGAATTAACTTTTTCATATGGGATGGCTAGCATTTTTTGGTATCGATGATAGCCTCTTCCCTGTGGGTCTAGACCAGTCTATGTTTTTTTATTTCCATAGTTGATTGGAGCATTGGGAAATTATTTTGCTCGCATTCCTGAACATAGGAATGCAATATTTTGAGTTTCTGAAAGCGGCTTAAATTAATGTCTTTACAAGATTAAATGTCGTATCAATAGGATCGACGATTTTGATAGATGGCTCAGATTTTTTTAAACGTTGTCATCCCCGCCGCACAAAGATCAAAAGAATAGTGCGATTTCAAGCGGGGATCAAGCGCAGCATTGTATTTGTAGGTAGAGACACAAAATATTGCGTCTCTACTGGATCCCCGCTGGAAATCTTGAAGTTCTTATTGTATGTAACACGGCGGGGATGACAACTTTAGCTGTTTACGCTTGTGTATAATGTAATCGTAATTGTGGCAGATCAATATCGCGGGCGCTGAGAAAATCCAGAAAATTTCCGGCGCTTTGGGGTAATTCCTCTTTCATTCTTCTCAGTAATCCGCGCTCTTAAATAATATTTTCTTGCACTAATAAATTTTGAAGTATTTTTTGTAATTCAAAAAGCTGAGGAGATGTCACATTGATGACTATATGCCGGTGACTTAACAGATACAGTTTTTCGGCTTTTAACTTAAAACAATGAAAAGGATTCTGTGCAAAATAATTAATTATTGTATCATGAATTTTTTGAGTGATGATATATCATCCACTTCGCCGATGAATACCAGCGTCAAATGCACGGCTTCTGGTTGTTGCCATTGAATATCCCCGGGAAATTTTTTTAAAATATTTTTTAGCTGTTGTTGTACAGCCTCAATTTTTGGCAGCCAGCCATTGACAGAAAGGCCAATAAAAAGCCGGCGTTTTTTTAACATACTTCAACCTGCCCGCAGGGATTTTCAATCGTGCCGCGTTCAACCTGCAACGTCGCATGATTGATTTTAAAATGATGTTTAAGATAGTCATTAATCTGATGAAAATCTTCGTCTGATAAAGTTTTTTCAGGCATGACAAGATGTGCGGTGAGAGCCGCTTCACGTGTACTTAATCCCCAGATATGCAAATCATGCACGGCTTTGACACCAGGTAACTCTGCAAGATAGCGGCGCACTTTTTCCTGCGGGATATGCTGCGGAACGGCTGCCAGGATGAGATTGACTGAGTCACGCATTAATCCCCATGTGCCTGCCAAGATGGTTATCGCGATGAATAAACCGACAAGGGGATCTAACCATAACCAGTGTGTGAATAAAACTATCGCACCTGTGACAACAACACCCAATGAAAGCAATGCATCCGAAGCCAGATGCACAAATGCGCTTTTGATATTTAAATCATCTTTGCTGTTTTTAATAAAGAGTAAAGCGGTGCCGCCATTGATTAAAATACCCAACCCCGCGACGATCATAATGATTTTTTCAGTAATCGGCGCGGGGTGCATAAGCCGCAAAATAGATTCATAAGCAATGATGCCCGTCGCCAGCGTGAGTAAAAGGGCGTTTGCTATGGCTGCTAAAATCGTTGTTTTTTTATAGCCATAGCTATATTGTTTATTTGAAGGTTTGGTGAGTAACCAGCTTGCGGCCCAGGCCATCGCCAATCCAAAAACATCGCCCAGATTATGACCCGCATCTGCCAGTAAACTCATGGAATTTGCCATCAAAGCATAGACAGTCTCTGCAATCACAAAAATAAGATTAAGGCCCGTGGCGAGGAAAAATGCATGGTTGGTGGCCGATTCCGGGGCATGATTATGGTGCTTATGACCATGATCATGCTTATGATCATCGTGAGTGTGTGCCATAAATAAATCCTATCAATTTTGTCAGGTCAGATATGTTAAAATTTTGCGTATGTTTAAATGACTGGAACGCAAAAATGAATATCGAACAAGCCCGTACTAACATGATTAAACAGCAATGCCGGGCATGGGGCGTGCTGGATGATGATATTTTAGCATTATTTGAACGCACGCCGCGCGAAGATTTTGTGCCGAAGCGCTATCAACATCTTGCTTTTGCTGATATGGCGATACCGCTCGGACATGGACAGTCCATGCTGGCACCCAAAGAAGAAGCGCGTATTTTAGATGCTTTAAAAATTAATCCTAACGAACGTGTGTTAGAGATTGGTTCCGGCAGTGGTTTTTTTACACTGCTTTTGGCGCATCAGGCGAAGCAAGTGGATAGTGTGGATATTTTCGAAGATTTCATCACATTAGCTGGGCAAAAATTGCAATCACATAATATCTATAATATCGATCTTCAAACTGCTGACGCATTGGCAGGATATAAAAAAAATACGCATTATGACGTTATAGTGATCACAGGCGCTATGCCTGTGTTACCTAAACATTTTCTTGCGCAGCTGAATCATCACGGAAGGTTGTTTGCTTATCTGGGCAAAGCACCTGCGATGCAGGCAACGTTGATCACAAAGTTAGACGAAACAAATACACAAACCACTGTTTTATTTGAAACAGTCGTCGCGCCGTTGATTAATGTCCATGCGCCGAGTGAGTTTGTGTTTTGAGTACGCCAGATTAGAGGAGATTTGTATTATGCCGCGAACCCAGATTTCAATGCGAAAGGGAAAATCAGCTGAATATAAGCAGGCTGTGTTGAAAAGTATTTATGAAGCCATGCTTGCAGCATTTAATGTTCCTGAAGATGATCAGTTTATGACTATAAACGAGCATGAACCTGAAAATTTCATCTACGGCAAAAATTATCTGGATATTGAGCGAACAGATGATCTTTTAATGATTCAGATTACCGCAAATAATACGCGTACGCTTGAACAGAAAAAAGCTTTATATGCAACTATTGTGAGTAATTTGGTGTGTAATATCCATATTCGCCCGGAAGATGTTTTTATTGGGTTAGTTGAAGTTACCAAAGAAAATTGGTCGTTTGGTCTTGGAATTGCGCAGTATGGATAGTCATACAATTTAAGGAAGATGAGCCAAATAACTCCCCCACCCCGGCGTCGTTGCGAGGGCGAAGCCCGAAGCAATCCAGGATTTTATTGATATTGCTTCACCTTGCGCTAATAGTTTTATAGCGTGTATGTAATATTTAATAATGCTCAGTTGCGTCTACTTGACAAAACTATGCCATATATGCCATTATTAGCATAATTAATAAGGGGGTGAAAATGAAGCGCCTTGTATGGGTTGGAACCAGTAAGAAAGATTTGTTGAAGTTTCCAGATGAGGTGCGAAAAGAAATAGGTTATGCACTCTATATTGCCCAAAAGGGTGGAACACATGAATCAGCTAAACTGTTTAAAGGTTATGGATCAGGCGTATATGAAATTGTCAGTGATTACAATAAAAATACTTATAGATCAGTTTATATTGTTAATCTCAATGATATCATCTATGTACTTCATGCTTTTCAAAAAAAATCAAAAAAAGGGATTAAAATGCCAATTGAGCACATAAAAATGATAGATAGCAGATTAAAGAAGCTAAAAGAAATTTTAAATCAGGAGAAAACATCATGAACAAAAGAAAAGTAAAAAATAACTTACTTGAACTTGAAGAATCAAGTGGAAATGTATTTGCAGATATAGGAATTCATCATTCCCGAGAATATTTGGCAAAGGCAGAACTGGCTCGCCTGATCAATAAAATCATTAAAAAAAGATCATTAAGCCAAAAAGAAGCTGCTGAATTATTAGAGATTGATCAACCAAAAGTATCTTATTTAAATAGAGGTCTTTTATCCGCTTTTTCAGTTGAGCGGTTGTTTAAATTTTTAAGGCTTCTCAATCAGGATATTGAAATTGTGATTAGACCACATAAAGGCAGCCGGATGTCTAATGCTAATCTTAATGTAAGGTATGCTGGTTTTTAATGGGATTTACAAATGGGTTTGTATTTTAATTATTAATTTATTGAGGAGATTTTTATGGGTTTGGTTAATGCGATGCTAACTTTGAGTAACCCTGCCAATCGTGAATTGGAATCTGTGAAAGTGAGAGCACTAGTTGATACAGGTGCTTTACATTTTTGCATTCCAGAACATGTTGCGCTTCAATTAGGATTACAAGAATTAGAAAAACGTGAAGTAACATTGGCTGACGGGCATAAAAAATTAGTGGCTTATGTTGGACCGATTCAAATTACATTCGATCATCGGCATTGTTTTGTAGGTGCTATGGTGATGGGTGATGAAACTTTGCTTGGAGCCATTCCTATGGAAGATATGGATTTGGTTATTTGTCCTGCCAAACGTACGATACAGGTAAATCCTGACAGTCCCAATATTGCCTCTTCAGTGGCAAAAAACGCGTCATTCCCGCTGCTCGCCAATGAATAAATATTGTAAGATTTCGAGCGGGAATTTATGACAGTTTCTGATGTCTTACCGTTTTAAATGTTGGCTTTACTAAGATAGTTCAGTTTTAGATCCCCGCTAGAAAGCTTGGAGTTCTTCTTGAGCGTGGAGCGGCGAGGATGACGGAATCCTCTAAGTTCCCTCAGTTTTCTCCACTTTTTCAGCATATCCACAATTTTGCTGCGGGCAGACTTCTTCAGTGCCGCGGCGTTTGGTGGTTTTAAGCGTTAATATCGACCAATGACATTTTGGACAGATTTTATTAATAGGTTCGTTCCAGATGGCGTAAGTACATGTTGGATAGGTCGAGCAGGAAAAGAAAATTTTGCCGCGGCGTGATTTTCTTTTGAGTAAAGTGCCCCTGAAACATTCAGGACAAGTCACGCCAGTATCAGCAGGTTTTTCGAGAGATTCAATAAATTTACATTTAGGATAACTGGTGCAGCCAATGAATTTTCCAAAACGGCCCTGGCGGATTCTAAGAGGGGAATTGCACTCAGGACACAATCTGTCTGGAATAATTTCAGGCACACTGGTATCAGTTGTTGCATCATCATCGAGATTGCGGGTGTAATCACATTCGGGATAGTCTGTGCAGCCAATAAATCGTCCCCGCCTGCCAAGTCGTATAGACAAAGGCTTGCCGCATTTTGGACAAGCTTCATCAATATGTTCATGCGTCACATCTTTACGTTGGACAGTGGTTTCTATGGTCGTAATTTGATTTTTAAACGGCGACCAGAAATCCTCTAACAAAGGAATCCATTGTTTTTCGCCGCGCGATATAGCATCTAACTCATCTTCTAATTTAGCGGTGAAGTCATAATCAACATATTTGGTAAAATGCTGTGTGAGAAATTTATTCACAATACGTCCAACATCAGTCGGATGAAACCGCTTGGTTTCTATAATGGCATAGTTGCGTGTTTGGAGCGTAGAGATAATAGAGGCATATGTTGAGGGACGTCCAATGCCATGTTCTTCGAGTGATTTCACTAAACTGGCTTCAGAATAACGCGGTGGCGGCTCAGTAAAATGCTGCTCGTCGATAATATTCAATAAATCTATAACATCGCCTTCTTTGAGAGGCGGTAATAGTTTTTCTTCTTTGGATTCTTTATCAGCATCAGGCCCTTTGTTTTTTCCTTCATCGTCGCTATCGCTGTCTTTGCTTTCCTGATAAACACCCATAAAACCTGCATGAGCAATAGTCGATCCATTGGCACGGAAAATACCTTTTTTATTGCAATCCAAATCAGCTGTGACGGTATTTAATGTCGCATGAATCATCTGACAGGCAACTGTACGCTTCCAGATTAATTCATAAAGTTTCGCCTGTTCGGGAGTTAATGATTTTAAGCTCTCAGGTAAAGTTAATACACTGGTGGGTCGAATGGCTTCGTGAGCTTCCTGAGCGTTTTTAGACTTGGAACGATAAACGCGCACTTCTGCGGGCAGATAATCTTTGCCAAATTTGTCTGAAATATAATCCCGGATTTCTTCGACAGCTTCTTTGGCAAGATAGACCGCATCCGTACGCATATAAGTAATCAAACCGCTTTCGTAAAGATTCTGTGCGGTTCGCATTGTGCGTTGTGCCGTAAAGCCAAGTTTACGCGAAGCTTCCTGTTGTAAAGTTGAGGTGGTGAAGGGTGGAGAAGGCTGGCGTTTACGTTGTTTTTTCTCAACTTTTAACACTTTTAATTTGCCGTCAGCGGCTTTTAATAAAACATCCTTGATTTTTTCAGCCTGTTTGGCGTCAACAATACTAAACTGCTGTAATTTTTCATTGTCGTATTGAATTAATCTGGCTGAAAAATCTTCTTTTTTGGCTGTTTTAGTTTGACATTGAGCAGTCATTGTCCAATATTCTTGTGAGATAAATTTTTCGATTTCTTCTTCGCGCTCGACGATTAATCTTAATGCCGGACTTTGTACGCGCCCTGCAGATAACCCCCGCTGGATTTTTTTCCAGAGCAAAGGTGAGAGCGTAAAGCCCACGAGATAATCCAGCGCACGACGGGCTTGCTGAGCATTGACCAGTTCCATGGAAATATCGCGCGGATGCTGCATGGCTTCATTGACAGCATTTTTCGTGATTTCATGAAAAACCACACGGTGAATGGGTTTTTTATTGAGCGTCCTTTTGGTTTTGATCAGTTCGCTGAGATGCCAGGCAATGGCTTCTCCTTCGCGGTCAGGGTCAGTCGCCAGATAAAGCGTATCAGCGTTTTTCAGGGCTTTGGTGATAGCATCGACATGTTTTTGGTTTTTCTCGATGATTTCATATTTCATCGCAAATTGTTTGTCAGGATTCACCGCCCCAGTTTTGGGTAACAAATCTCGCACATGGCCGTATGATGCCAATACTTCAAACTCTTTGCCCAGATATTTTTTGATCGTCTTTGCCTTGGCAGGGGATTCAACAATCAGTAGGTTGCTCGCCATGACTTCATTCCCAAATAATCTATTAGCGCATGAGAATGGCGAAAACTTCTCTTGCCGTCAAGGCATTCGCATTATTTTAAACGCGAATATCCGCCAGGAACGCTTTGAATAAGGCTTTCGAGTTCAAGCATGAGAAGCAGAGATGACGCTTCTTCTGCTGTTATACCGCTTCTTTCGATGATCAGATCAATAGGCGTCGTATCAAAGTCTATGTATTTCAGAAAAGGATGGTTGATTTCGTTTTCCCCCTCATCTCTAATTCCCTTCTCCCCTTGCGGGAGAAGAGCCTGCCCTGCACTTGTTGCGGGGTGCCCGAAGGGCGGATGAGGGGAACAAGAGAGCGTCAGTTCTTCCATGACATCCTGGGAAGTTTCAACAAGTTTTGCGCCTTGTTTCAGTAATGCATGACAGCCGCGTGAGACGGGATTATGTATAGAACCTGGTATCGCAAAGACTTCGCGATTTTGTTCCAGCGCATATCGTGCGGTGACCAAAGAACCGCTGGCGTAAGCGGCTTCGACGACTAGCACGCCGCTGCTTAATCCGCTGATAATGCGGTTTCTGCGGGGGAAATTCATCGATATGGGTGTCACGCCCGTGGGAAATTCTGTGACTAAACAGCCGTTTTCTGTAATCTTTTTTGCCAGTGCTTTGTGACGTTTGGGATAAATCTGGTCAGGGCCTGTGCCCATGACCGCAATGGTTTTGCCTTGACCATCCAAAGCGCCTTCATGACTCGCGGCATCTATGCCTAAAGCTAATCCACTGGTGATAATCCAGCCATTCTGAGCAAAAGCTTTTGCAAATTGATGGGCGTTGTCACAGCCGGCAGAAGTTGGATGACGGCTGCCAACCATGGCGATCTGAGGTTTGGATAATAATGTGAGATCGCCTTCGACAAACAATATAGGCGGCGCCGATGAAATTTCGCGCAAATGCAAAGGATAATTATCATCTCTTATAGTGATAATATGATGGTTGGATGACAATTCCGCCCATGCCAAATCCGCTTCTATTTTTTTCCAATCAATATTAATAGCTGGATTGTGATCAAAATAAGATTTTAAATCCGGGAAATTTTGGAGTGCCGCTGCAAAGCTGACAGGCCCAACGTTTGGCGTGCGCCACAGCGCAAGCCAGTACTGTAGTTCATCTGTTTTCATGATTGATGATCTCTTATGATAGCGAAGTTTCTACTTCAGCATTATTGTTTATACGTGTCAAGTCAAGTCCAGAAAATTCAGCTTTCCTTCATTGGGTTCTAAGAACGCATTGCACTGTTGAAGCATCGACAAGGCTTTTTCATAACTGGAAAAATCGATGGACTGCGTAAATGCCTGGGCACGAACAAGCATACGAATATAAGGGCCAGGATCATACGAGCGGCTTAATCTTCGAAGTACACCAAGATAGTCATCGCAATAAACCGTGGGAATAATAATGCGGCATTCATGATTGCGGCTTAATTCCGCATTCATCATAATACGTGCAATACGCCCGTTTCCATCAGTAAAAGGATGGATTTCTGAAATCATAAACATCATAAAAATTGCGCGCGGTAAACCTTTAATGAAAAAATTTGCGAGACAATTGAGAATAAATGCCACAGATGCAGAATCTGTGCTTTGGTATCATCTCAGAAATAGAAATTTTTTAGGATTTAAGTTTCGTCGTCAAATGCCAATGGACAAATATATTGCAGATTTTATCTGTGTTGAAAAGCAGCTTGTTATTGAGGTGGACGGCGGACAACATTCGGAGAAAATTGATTATGATAATGAAAGAACAAAAATACTTAACCAGATGGGATATGAAGTTATCAGGTTTTGGAATAACGAAGTGTTGACAAATTTATCAGGTGTTTTGGAATGTATTGAAGAACAAATAATGAAAAAATAACTTTAATTATATTCCCCTCACCCGCCGCTACGCGGCGGCCTCTCCCTCCGGAGAGGCGAAAAGACAGCTTAATTTAAATTTACAAACTTGTGTATAAAGATATGGACAAGCCACGGTATGACAACGTGGGTGAATAGTTACTAATTTTTTATCATGTGTGAGCAAAGACAGTTTAAGTTCATCATATAACCACCATAATAAAACATGTGTGTCTAGCAAATAGTTCATTTTTCTTCGCCCTTAAATGCGGCGATTAATCGCTTGGGAAGTTTATCGAAATCTTTCCTGATAACAACTTTTCCACGCCAATAACCCGGTTGGCGAGGGGTTTGTTTGATTTCAAAAGGGACAAGTTTGGCAACAGGTTTTCCTGCTTTGCCTATAATCACTTCTTTATGAGTATTGACGGTTTGCGTAAGCATGAACTTTATCCCTCATGATATATAGACAAAGTGATTTGTTGTTCAACTCGCCTGAAAATTTTTATTTCTGAAATAATCCTGTTAATTTCGCAGAATCTATAATATGCGGTTTTATTTTGGATAATAATAATTTCTTGTCAGTATTTGCGGGCAAATCCAGTTTGGTATCGAGCGCATAGAGATCAAAAATATAATGATGCGTGCCAGAAGGCGGGCAGGGGCCGCCGTAGTCTTTTCTTCCCCAGGAATTCGGCAGCATCTGAAGTGATTTTGTATCTTCAGACAGAGAAGTCTGTGTTGAGGGAATATTCACGACAATCCAGTGATCCCAGGTGCCCATTGGCGCGTCCGGATCAGACATGATTAATGCAAAAGATTGTGTTTCGGATGGAAAATCCTCCCATTGCAAAGGCGGTGATATATCTTCTCCTTTGCAACTGTATTTAACAGGCATAAAGCCGTTGTTGCTAAAAGCAGCGCTTGAAAGTTTCATGGCGTATCCATTTTTAAAAAACACGGTAAAAAATAACATCAGTCCTGAAAGCAATAATAGTCTAAATTTCATTGCAAATCTCCCTTTTTCCTTTGTACGTTGTATCATAGACAAGTCTGGCTGAATAAGGGAGTGTTGAAAATATGGCTATTTTTACTGATCTTGCTGTTGAAGAATTAATCAGAGAAGCAGCAGCACGCAAAGAAGGTATACTTGCCGCAAATCAGTCGCTTCAGGTGGTGACAGGCAAACGTACGGGGCGTTCACCTAAAGATCGCTTTATTGTCAAAGAATCTCAGACAGAAAATAAAATAGCTTGGGGTGAGATTAATCAGCCGTTTCCTGAAGATAAATTTCATGCGTTGTGGGCTCGTGCAATGGTGTATTCTCAAGCCCGGGACCAGTTCGTTTCTTATCTTCACATCAATGCAGATACGGCGCATTATCTGCCCGTAAAAGTCATTACAGAATTTGCCTGGCATAGTCTGTTTACAAAACAGCTGTTTATTAGACCAAAACAGTATAATCCTGCACAAAAACCAGAGTGGACGCTGCTTTCAGTCCCCAATTTTTTGGCCAGACCAGAAGAAGACGGTACCAACAGTGAAACAGCAGTCATTTTACATCTCACTGACCGCAAAATATTGATATGCGGCACACACTATGCAGGCGAGATAAAAAAAGCCATGTTTTCTGTATTAAACTTTATTTTGCCTGATGATGATATTTTGCCTATGCACTGTTCAGCCAATATAGGGAAGCAGGGTGATACGGCGTTATTTTTTGGATTATCAGGAACTGGAAAGACAACATTATCTGCCGACCCTGAACGCTATTTAATCGGCGATGATGAGCATGGATGGGGATCGCACGGTGTTTTTAATTTCGAAGGCGGATGTTACGCAAAATGTATTAATTTATCTCAGGAAAACGAGCCCATCATCTGGAATGCCATACGTTATGGCGCCGTGATGGAAAATGTTGTACTGGATGAAAAAAGTCTGGAGCCAAAATACGAAGACGCTTCGCTCACCGAAAATACGCGGGCGGCTTATCCGCGGGAATTTATACCTCTGCGTGTTGAAGAAAACAAAGGAGAGCAACCCAAAGTTATTATCTTTTTGACGTGTGATTTATTTGGTGTGCTGCCGCCTGTTGCCAGGCTGACCAAAGAACAGGCCGCATACCATTTTCTGAGCGGCTATACAGCATTAGTGGGCAGCACAGAATTTGGCAGCGGATCCGACATAAAATTAACATTCAGTGTTTGTTTTGGCGCGCCTTTTTTTCCTCGCCCTCCGGAAGTTTATGCTGATTTATTGATAAAGCGCATGGAATATGCACAATGCCCTGTATTTTTGGTCAATACAGGTTGGACAGGCGGCGCTTATGGCAAAGGTGGTCATCGTTTTCCTATTCCCGTTACACGCGCGATTATTCACGCTATATTAAAAGACCAATTAAGCCAGACAGAATTTGAGATTCTGCCTAAATTTAATCTGGCTATTCCCATTAAACTCAATGGTGTTGAGTCAAAGCTTTTAAATCCGCGCAAGAACTGGGCTGATGTGAAAGCTTATGATGCGAAGGCCGCTGAACTGATTGCTCAATTCCATGAGAATTTTAAGAAATTTAAGAATATCTCACCAGAAATTATCAACAGCGGGCCTGTTTTATAAAAATATAAGGATTTTATGAAAATAAAGATTGCGCTTCCTGTAATTTGATTTATACTGACACGTAATTGCAGAGGTATTGCAAGATAAATTTACAATCAACTTTTTTAGAGGTTTATGTTTTTATGGCTACAGGTCGAGTTAAATGGTTTAACGAAGCAAAAGGTTTTGGTTTTATTACTCCTGATGATGGCAGTGAAGATGTTTTTGTGCATTTTTCTGCAATCAAAGGTGCAGGTTTTCGTACTTTAAGAGAAAATCAGCCCGTGAATTACACGGCTGAAAAAGGTCCTAAAGGTATGCAGGCTGCAACAGTTGAAGGTTTGGATAAAGAACAAGCCTAAAATTTTGCGTCTTCGGACATTTAAAAAACCCTGCTCACGCGGGGTTTTTTTTGGGAAAAATTTGAATTTTCAGGCTTATGTGGTTTACAATATATTTAAAGTATTTAAGATATCAATTGATAGATAAGATCCAGCATATATGAAAGTTCACTGTCTGCAGCACACTTCTTTTGAGACGCCAGGTTGTATTGTGCAATGGGCGAAAGAAAATCAGGTACACTTTTCCATTACACAGACGTATCGCGGTGAAATTCGGGTCATGCCGGGATATGTGTAATTTTGCAACACAAGCAATTAGAATTCCCGCTATACAGGTAGTTTCAGAGAAAGATTGGCCACAAAAAGCGTATTTTTAATTTTTCGCTGCGATTTTTGTATCAGCCTCATCCTTTATTTTCAAGCTTCCTAATTTTTTAAAATATCCCTGTAACTCAGATTTTTCCTGAACGAGAAACATTTTCTCATGGCGCAGAGTTTCTATCTTTTCCTCTGATTTTTTCAAATTGCTTTGAATGTTATTGATTTTTTCAGTGAGAGGTCCGGCCGGGATTCGGGCCAAAAGGGGACAAATCTTTTATTTTTTCAAATCGTACTCAATTTCATCCGTGTTTTTCTGCATATCAAGCTGAAACATTCCAAATCGACTGAGGTGATCTGTCCAGTATGGCGCAAATCCAGCCAATATTTCATCCGGTATGTCGATCCCTCTGCCTCTGACAGTATTAATGCTTTTGGTTTGGTAGACTACTGTATGAAAAATAACCATATTGGCTAAGAGTTGATTAAATTTGATAATTTTTCTCTGATTAAAGCGCATGTTTTCACTGATCATTCCGCCATCTCCGAAACGGATCCATCCCATAAATTGATTAAATTCTTCGCTTTTGCAGGTTGCGGCTTGTATCATTCGACGGAGTTTTGGGTCATTAATATAGTTAAGCAAAAAAATGCTGCGTTCAACTCGTCCCAGCTCTCTAAATGCAAAATATAATTTATTTTTACGGCTCTTGGAGCATAATTTACGCAATACAGTTGAGGCTTTCACTTTGCCTTTTATAATAGAAATAGCAACACGTAACATGTCATGATAATGGATTTTTATTAAATCCCAATCAATTTGTTTTTCAGTAAAAAGTTCATTAATATTATCATAATGATCGTGGCATGAAGCTTTATAATAATAGAGATTCTTGAACTGCTTAATCCGTGGCATAACTGCAATTGCAAGCAGTATTGAAAGTCCAAACACTACCTCGCTTTGAGCCCAAGAATCACCATGAACTTTTTTAGGTTGTACGTCGGAATCATTTTCAACAATACCATCCAGCAAATAAATACTTTCATGTGCACCACAAGAAATAAGATTAGCAAATAAAGCGATGTACATATCTGAAACGTGATAATAGCCTACACCACCATATCTGCCATAACGAATGTGGTGCGCAGCCAATAAATTTTGCTTATACATATCTACAAAAGATCCATCTACCGACTGGCTATCACCTTTCCCCCAATATTTTGGCAACCCAAAAACATTATAACGATTTATTATTTTCTTAATTGTGTTTATCAATTTTTGATCGGAGGCATGATGGTTGAAGAGCCAAGCTATTTGTTTACGGGAATATTTTTTTAGAGAGCGTTCTGCTTCTGTTGGCCCCATATTAGAACCATAAGATAAAGTAGTTGCAACAAATCGTGAAGGATAATCTTTAATTTTTGATTCATTTCCAGAATGTGGTTTTAAATGGATACTTAAATTTAGCCAATTTTCCACATCAATAATGACATCTACTATATTTGTTATAGGCATTTCATCCATGACCATTTGTTTAGTTTTTTCAAAATCAGGATGTTCTTTTTTCTTGGATAACTTTTTTAAAACAGGCAGTCCATTTTCAATAATTAAATAAGGATTATTTTGGTAATTATCATCAACTTTTTTTGCAGTTTTCCGTAACCTGGTTTTCCGCGAGTCAATAAATTCCTCTTGCTCTTTTGGCAATTTAACCAAATCGCAATAACCATCTACCTCTTTTTCAAATTCTTCCCAGGTAATAAACTGTTTGGTTGGGTCATCATAAATAAAACCATCTTCAACATAGGCGTCACCACAATTCAGATCGCCAATAAGTACGGTAAATACTGCGATTTCATAATAGCGACGATTTATTTTCTTGATTATTAAGTTTTTTCCTCTTTTTAATCCAGTAACTGCTTTAAACCATTCATCTGATAACAAGCTTAAGTCTGGTTGGACAACTGATTTGTTTTGTCCTACATTAATCCATTCTTTATGTGAGTGGCGATACTGCATAATAAACTCTAAAGATTTTTCTATAGATTTATCTGTTGAGGATGATAAAACTGTTAAGTTTTCCAGTAATCGAAAAAGAACATGTCGTTTATTGTTGTAAGGCTTCAACATCCACGCAATATGATTTTCTCCTGTCAGCTCAAGATATTCTTCACACTGCTCTATAATTTCATCGGTTTCTTTTCCGAGATATTTTTCAATTGCTTCAATTTTTTCCTGTGCAGCTTCGTTGTTTTTCAATGCCAATAACATATGGTAGAGCAATAAAATAAACTCATCAGTTTTAGTTGCCTGTTCAAGACGGTAGGTCTGCAATTTACTCTTGGCTTGTGCCTCTATATTTTTACCCCATTTAATAAAGATTTGTACCATATCATCAATAGCGGAAGCGGCCTTCATATAGATTAGGATAGTAACAAGAGCATATTTTTTTAAAGGTCGTATTTTTTTCATATCCGCCATGTCTGTTGCCATTGCTTCATCTCTTAATTGTTCAATACGCGCAGGCGCAATAAAACTTAGATCGACATTAATTTTTTGAAGAATAGACTTCATCTTTTTAGCGTAAATAATAAATTCTTTAACATTATTTGTTGTTGGTTTTCTGGGTTCTTGTTTTAACATAAACCAGGATAAAAGTGTATCATCATTATCAACCTTGGTAATGCCTAACATAGCATCTATATAATTTTTTTGAACTTCGGATAATTGGTTATCAACTTGTCGGTAATTATGATCATTGATAACAACTTTGGATGCCCTGGCCAATCTTACAATCTTTCTAAAAGTTGGAAGTTCAAATCTCGATTTAACAATATCTTCAATAACACAATTAACAATATCGGCCAGATTTTCCTTTGTGGTTGCGGCATTTAGCGCCGCTGTTTTCATGGATTGTCGACGGGCTTTTTTATCTGTGTTTATTTCCAAGTATTTACGAATTATTTTTATATGACGTTTACGCGTTTTTTTATTATATAAACTTAAGTCAATAGTGAAATCAATATTCAGTTTTTCAGCAATGTGTTTTTTTATATTCTCATCTAGCGTACGTAACCTAACAGGGCGCCCCAAATATTGATAACATTTAAGTAAAATCATGAAGCACAAT
>Ga0206909_1020_pt1 | contig 37965 bp, 39 predicted proteins | sample Alteio_BWOrgHeat_76_FD_152943 | JGI IMG/M metagenome (GOLD analysis project Ga0206909, IMG submission 152943) | Enriched cells from forest soil in Barre Woods Harvard Forest LTER site, Petersham, Massachusetts, United States -... | ecosystem: Environmental > Terrestrial > Soil > Temperate forest >...
ATTTTCATAACGCTCAACATTTTCCTGTAAGGCGCGCATGAAACGTTTTGCATGCATCGGTGTAAAAATGATCCTCGATTTCACTTTGCTTTTAGGTGTTCCCGGCATTACATTCACAAAGTCAACAATGAATTCAGCATGACTGTGTGTGATGATGGCAAGATTGGCGTAAGAGCCTTCCGCCACTTCTTCACTGATCTCAATGTTCAATTGATTATTTGGAGGCAATTGCTGTTCCGGCATTTGTATCTTTATTATAAATTATTACAGAATAATATTACTGTTGCTTTGTCAAGGTTTCATTTACCACGCGCAAATTTCCTGACATATCCATATAATGGGTTACAAAGTGAAATGTACCCGCCGTATAATTGTAAGTTGCAGTGTCCACTACAAATGATAATGGTTGCACACCATTGGATCCTGTGATATTACTGTTGGGAACAACGCTTACAAGGGTATTTGTCAAAGAGTCCACAGTTACTAAATATTCCCACCCTTCGGGTCCCAAATCGGCATAGTCAACTGCAGAAACGCTGGGAGCAGTTGCAGAAAAGAATTTTACTGCAGGGCATTGAATTACGTCCATTACGGTACCCAGGGATGAACCTCCTGAATATTCTGTTTTTGTTCCAACATCATTATATGATGCAGATAAGAAATTTCCATTTACATGGAAATAAATCGTTTGTAGGCTGTCTGTGATGGCCAACCCTTCTGCATCTGTAATGCTTACAGGCAGCATGTAACTTATTTTAGGGTTGATCCTGAGATGATAAAAAGTGATAGCAAAATTCACGGAAACAGATCCTGCATTTATTGTTACAGCCTGCACAGCAAAAGAATAACAGGAATCGGGCAATGAATCGTACAGTAAAGATGTGCTTGTACTGTTATAAGCCACTCTTGCAGCATCGTTGATTTCAAGTGTGATAGTCGCATTCTCCTTTATTGCTGCAGGACTCATGATCACACTGAAATTCACAACTGTAGTATCTCCTGTATAATTAATTGCACTAAGATCAAAATTAGATAATCCCCCCTGTTCAAAACTTATACTTGTACCTGTATTGCTCGCAACGCTTTTTTTACAGGAATAGTTCAATACTATGCCACACAAAATAGCTAATAACAGAAACTTCCTCATAAATAAATTTTCATTTTGAACAAAAATATCTAACCCCTCTTATCACAACAAATAATAGTTGCCCGCTTGTGAGTGTAAAGTGTTAAAATTTAATTTCAGATACAACAAATTGCTTTAAAAAGTTTGAATAAATATCTTTTGCTTAAATTTATATCGTTCTATATCATTTTACTATAAAAATAATTTATGAAAATCATATTTCTCCTTTCAGGATTCTTAATTTTTAATGCTGAAACATACTCCCAGGTTGAAACTGCTCAGGTTGGGGCCGAGTTTAAAGAAGTCACGGCCGATCGTGGTGTGGATGGAATGCACGGTTACAGTTCCGGTACTGTCAGAGGCAGCCAGTTTTTTTCTCCTACGTGGACAACGGGAACAATTACCACTATCCATAACGAAGTAATAAGCAAAAACTATTCATTTTTATATGATAAGGTGCGACAGGAGATATTTATAAAATGGAAAGATTCTTCCGCAGTATTGTTAGCCCAAAAAGATCAGGTAAGCGCTTTCACTTTAAACACTGACCGAGTGCATAGTTTTGTTCCCGCATCGGTTTATGACCCTTCAAAAAAAAGATGATTTTTTTGAGATACTTACAAAAAGTGATAAAGGATATACCTTGCTAAAACTTACAAAAGCAAAATTTTTAAAAGCAGATAATACTGACATTATGAGAGTGAAGGATGGTGATAATTACGACGAATTCATCGACGATATTACCTACTATATCTCTTACAACAGCGGCGTTCCTCAACAAGTCACCTTTAAAGAAAAAAGTATTGAAAAAGCTTTGATGCCTGAACAAGACAAGGTTACAGCTTATTTTAAACAAAATACCGGCACATTGAATGAATCTTATTTAACGTTGCTTATACAATCACTCAACAATAATTAAGAAGAAATCTATTTATGATCAGGAATTAAGATAGGTTACAATGCGTTCTAAAAGATTCATCGATTGATTGCTCAGAATGCTGATTAAAATAATCAACTAATTTTTGTTTCTCGAGGGCAATACTCTTTCAAGGCCATGTTTGGTGAGTTTAAGTTTTTGGGGTGCATTATTTTTGTACTGAATGTAGTAGGAAATATAATCTGTAAAAGTTGCACGGTTATCTCCACCAGCAATCTTTGCATCCCAGGAATCAGTGTTTTTTATAACAGCCTTTGTAATTTTATATATCGAATACCCGGCAGAATCAGCAGAGACAATTTCTATAAAATCATTTTTGTCTGCGGGTTCATATTCAGAAGCAGGACAAAGTTGTGAACTCGGCCAGTATTTAGAGTGAAAGACCTGATTTTATTTTTATCAGAAAGAAAAATGTCGGAGGAATCTCTTTCCTTTATGAATAACAGTTGCCTTACTTTATCATACAGGAATAAATATCCATTTGCAAATACTTCATTCCGGGTATTTGTAACACGGCCGGTCACCCATCCGGAACTGTAGAATTGATTACCCCTTATGTCATGGGTATAATAAAATGGATTTGAACCGGAATAATGTGTTCCCATAAACTCTGTGCGTGCAGGTAATCCTTGCGAATATGTTTTTAGAAATGATAAGCATAAAATTGAAATGAAAACAAGTGTTTTCATAATGAATATTTCAATAAAATTAGCGAATACAATTATTTTAAAAGAATTGTCTTCTTAAAAAATATGATAACTCTTCTTTAGAAGATAATATTTGAAAGATCAATAAATCAAAAAAGCTTCAATATTTGATTGAAGCTTTTATTGATAAATGATTTGAAATTTACTTATTGCTTGATATAGGTATTAACTATAAACCTCGGTGAACCCGAACCGTTAACATAAGGGAAACAAACTTGATATACACCATTTATCGGATCAGCAAGCTGGAATGAAGCTGGCCCGATTGACATCAACCCTAAAGTACCTGCTTCACCACTTGGAAATGAAACAGAGAAATTACTCAATACTCCTGCAGTGTTTGTAAAATCTATAATGTCAGATTCTCCTGTACCGAGGCTTGTAGTTTCTACTTCAGTAGGGCTATTCGGTGCAAAAGTTACAGAACCAAGATCATATTCATAATAAAGTGCTGTTGCAGACCCACCAGTTGAATCTGCCTGATTCCATCTTGTCCAATACTCTTCATAAGTACCGGCAATAGGGTTACCGATAACATGGTAATAAATAGTTCCATAGTTGCCGCTAACTGTAGCTCCTGCAGGACCTGCTGAGATGGTTATAGGCAACATGTAACTTACAGTAGGATTGATCTTATCAGGAAATACTACAAACGGAATGGCAGGAGAATAAGTCGAACCCTGACTCACTGTAGTTTGTGTTGTAGAGTATGAATATAAACTGTCTGGCATTACTTGAAACGCAGCAGATCCTGTAAGGCCATTTGCAGCATTATAAGCTGAGACCAGAGCTGTATCTATCGAAAGAGTAATTGTCTCATTTGCAGGCGCTACATTAGTAGCTGCATAGTCAACGCGAAAAATCGCTGTATCAGAAACATCAGAGGATGGATAAACAAGTGCTTGAGAGCTAAACTGTGCTAACCCGCCTTCAACTATTGAAACTGTAGGTTGAAGACTGCTGAAGTTTGTTTCTCCAGACCTGTAATCTTTAATACAGGAACTGAAGAACAACGCTGTCATTATGGAAAAACCTGCAAACGCTGCGAGTTTATTAAAATTAATTCGTTTCATGTATTCTCATTTTTAAATTTAAAGTTAAACAGTGCAGTTTATATTTTTATTGATTCCAAAAAACAAGGCTTGTGTGTCCACTAATTGTTCCCTGTGCATCTACATTTGTTGTATTTGTATTATACTCACTTGTTGGATACAATATACGTGTTGGAATAGTGGGCGGATTATCGATGTATGGAGATACCGAAAGTGCTGCAGTTGCAATGTCAGCAGGCAATCCCAATCTTCTATAATCGCAATATGATTCAAATGGGGTCACTTCATCCATTGCCACCCATTTTTGCCTGATAATGCAAGCCAATTGCTGAGCCGGAGTTGTACAAGCTGCATAATTCGTCATGACATTTGCTTGTGAGGTATAAGCTGCAGCATCAGCCGCAGCGTTTGGATCACCTAAGAATGTAAATGATGCAAGAACACCATTGTTGCAAAGTGCCCCAGCGTTAGAAAATCCGGACCATCCACGATAAGCCGCCTCTGCTTGCAAGAAATAAGCTTCTGCAGTAGTCATCAGATAAGCATTCTGACCTACAGATTGTAATATTCCCGGCCCAACAGAAGATGCTCCATTGCCGCCCAAGCCAGTATTTCCCTGTCCCAATGTATTACCAATATAATCGCTACTCACATAAGTTCCGTTAAGTGTATTTGCCAAAGTAACATTAGGCAAAAATCCAGTACCTCCCGGAGAATAAAGGAATTTCAACCGTACAGTATCATCATTATTTTGCAACCATGAAATGGCATATTGATTGGCTCTGTAGTAATCCGCAGATCCACCAGTGGTTTGCTGATTGGTGAGCGTTACAAAGAATCCCCAAACAGGGCTTTGCTGACCCGCATTATTGGCATATCCCGGATTCACACCTGCATCAGTTGTTAAATAACCTGCACCATTTGCATTGATATTTGCAAGTTCACCGGTAAGGTTATGCGGCCCCCCAGGTGCATTTGACTGCCTCATTAGGATGCGCAGTTGAAGTGTGTTTGCAAACTGAATCCAACTTGTTGTATTTCCGCCAAAGAGTACATCACTAGTAGCAGATGCTCCCTGAGCGCTTGGACTACTCATTAATACCACAGCAGAATCTATTTGACTTTCAAGAGATGCGTAGATGGTTGCAGCACTATCATACTTGGGTTGAATGATATTCGTTCCCTGAAAAGCCTGACTGTATGGAACATTGTTGAACATATCCACCAATTGCTGAAACACATAAGCCTTCATGATCTTTGCAGCACCTTCATAAAATGGCTTATTTTCAGTAATAGCAGTTTGTTCTATATAATTATAATCTGCCAAATTATGATAATACCCCTGCCAGGTACCATCACCAAAGTTTGTATTTTGGAAATAAGAAGCAGGATCCGCGTTATTGGCCGCATAACTTCCGCTAATTGCCCAGTAGCCCATCCAGCATTGAATAAAAGGCATGAATCCCGCAACCACTTGTGTTGAAGCCGTCGCAGTCAATGCCTGGGGCAGTACCAATTCAGGTGTAGTATTCGTTGCTGAGTTGGGGTTATTATTAATATTCAGGTAATTTTTTGAACAGCCTGCCACCCCTCCAAGGATGATAGCCGCAGAAATAATATTGATTAATTGCTTTTTCATTATTTACTTTATTTAAATGATGCCTGTATGTGACTTTTATTGTAAGGACAAGTTTAGAATGTTACACCCAGATTAACACCCACAAATTTAGTAGGAGGCAATTGGTTGATATCGGTATTACCACTTGCATTACCATTTGTATTGCTGAACTCAGGATCTGACCAAACATTATCAGTTGCCCTCCAGGTAAACAGGTTTCTTCCTGTTACACCCAAAGTAACCGCATTGACAATCTTCAAATGAGTCAATAATTTTTTAGGGAAATTATAAGTCAAAGACAACTCTCTCAATTTCCAGAAATCTGCGCTGTTCACATAATTGCTTCCTGCTGTATTCCAAACATTTGCCCAAAATGCATTATTTCCGGAGGCAGTAGTAATGTTTGTATTTGGTACATATTTACCTGTGGCATCCTGATAAACGGAGTTAGGAATAATAAATGGCTGACGGCCTGATGAAGCAGAATAGCCTGAAACCCCAGTAAAGTCAAGGCTTGTGCCAATACCGTTAAATATCACAGCGCCAAAACGTGCGTCTGCAACAGCATTCAAAGTAAACCCTTTATAGCTAATTGAAGTAGTTAAGCCAATTTTGGTTGGAGGGATACTGGTTCCAAACAATTTCAAGTTTGGATCGAGTGTAGGCTCACCCGTAAGAGGGTTCACAATTATTTGCCCTGCAGGATCACGCAACCAGTCATTTGTCTGAATCTGTGCATAAGGAAGACCAACAGCAGCAACACTATTAAATGGAAGGCCGCCGTTGGAATTAGGATCCTGGTTTGTAAAGTTTGGCAGTGAAACATAGGGTAAATTATACCCGAGTGACTGAACAGTATTCTTATTGTATGAGAAATTAGCCCCGATATCCCATCTGAAACCGCTTTTGGTATTTACGATAGGAGCAAAATGGAGGTCAAGTTCTATCCCTTTATTTTGCATTACCCCTGAGTTAACATAGGCAGATGTATAACCTGTTGTTGAAGAAATGGATATTGGAATCGTCTGATTCTTAGTATTTGTATTATATACAGCAGCAGAAAAATTGATCTTGTTATTGAGAAAGCCCAAATCTAATCCCAATTCCTGATTCGTACTGATTTCAGGCAATATGTTAGGATTTGCGTAAGATGAGCTAAGTGTATAACCGGCTACACTTGCAAAAGGAAAGCCGGCCCCCGGATTAAACGTATTTTGCAAAGCATAAGCACCGATACTTACCTGGGCTGTTTGGCTGTAAGATGCACGCAATTTTCCATAACTCAACACATTGCTCTTCTTAAGAGATGGTATAGCATCTGTGAAGACAAAGGCACCATCAATTGAAGGGTATAAATATGAACGGTTAGCAGGAGAAAGCAACGAGGTCCAGTCGTTTCTTAAAGAACCATGCAAAAAGAGCATGTTCTTATAGCCAACTGTCAAATCGCCATAAGCACCAACTGTGCGGGTTTCTACTTCAGTTTCACCTACAGAAGGTGTTCCTAAACGGTTACTGATATTATAAAAATCAGGAATCACCAAGGTACTTGAAGATAATTGAAAGAATCTCTCTGTATTATCAATAACGGAAACCCCACCGATAAGCCTTATATCGAAGTCGCCGTAATTCTTATGTGCAGATGCAAGCAAATCACTTGTCAGCCTTTGGCTTAGGCTTGATCCATCACCCTGACTCGGTGGTAAATACTTTACAGAAGATGGTATATAACCGGCGGCTTGATATGCCGGATCGTTGACAGCCCAAGGCGCGAAAGTATAACCTCCGCCTTCATATTTGTTGCTGTAATCGTCGCGTGCTATACCTGCTTTATATTGAACTGATAACCAACTGAGCGGTTTTAAGGTTAATGATAAGTTACCCAAAAGGTCAGACTGTTTTTCGTCAAGCCTTGATTCATCGATCTGCCACCAAGGGTTACCATAGTAAGCATTGAAATAACCATCAGGTGAAGCAAAAGGGTTTGTTTGCCAGTTTTCATAATTTTTCAAATTAACATCAGCCGGCTGGTTAATGATCTGCCAATAAACGGCCCTGTTCTGAAAATAAGAACCACCACCCGTGTAGCCGCCAAAAGCACCCGTCGTACCCCAATCAAATGGTACACCATCACCTGCAGTCGTATTGTTATGGGTAAGCGTATAACCCAAATTATAATCAGCTCTGAAAATACCACTTTCTCTTGAACCGTTGAGACGCAAAGCATCTCTGCGGCTTACATCCTGGGGAACGATTCCTGCCGCATTCACATCCTGAAATGACATATAAAACTTGCTTTTGTCATCTCCAGCTGAATAAGATATTTCATTTTGAGTTGTAAGACCTGTATTAAAGAAACCCTTTTTTGCATTTGGAACAGCGGAATAAGGGATAGAATCCTGCTTTTGATAAGAAGTCCCATCGGCATTAAAAATGGTAATTGGCAATCCCAAAGGAACCATTTGTCCATTGAAACGCGGACCATAATTTTGGTTTTCAAATGCTACATAAGGCACATAAGGATTTTCGGGAAACAATACTGTTCCTTCAAAACCAATAGGCTCGCCACCATATTGTCCAAATTGATTTTGGAAATTAGGAGTATATGCAACAGATTCCCATGTTGCAGTACTGCTCAACTTTATCTGAGGTTTGCCCGATTTCCCTTTCTTGGTTGTTACAATAATAACACCGTTAGAAGCAGCAGAACCGTAAAGAGCAGATGCAGAACCACCTTTCAGTACAGTTATATTGTCCACATCATCCGGGTTAAGAGTAGCAAGGTAAGTAATTGGCAATTGAATATCGTCCACTACTAATAATGGTTCATTATTACCCAAAATAGAACGATCACCTCTTAAAGTAATGCGCAAATCAGGTTTGATACCATTATTTGTAAGGTCCACTTCCAAACCCGAAACCTTTGCAGCCAATCCTGTTCCTACATTGGTTACTTTAGCTTCAGTCAATTCATCTGTATTTACCTTCGCCGTTGCGTATCCCAAAGACCTCTGCTGTCTTTGAATACCCAAGGCCGTTGTTACTACCACACCTGTGAGTTCATTACTCACTTTGGTAACAGAAACGGTAATATTATTCTGAGCTCCAACTGTCACCTGATTGGTTGAATAACCTGTGGAACTTACCACCAGTACATCACCCGCTTTTACCTTAATAGTGAAATTACCAGAGGCATCAGCAGCAGTACCCTCTTTTGAATTTTGAACTTTTACAGACGCAAAAGGAACTGGATCTCCCTTATCATCCGTAATGCGCCCGCTGAGAGCGCGGACCTGTGCTATAGTCATTGATACGCCTAGCACCATAGTTAAAAACAGTAATACAAATTTTCTCATGTGACTTTAGTTTTTAGTAATTATTGGCGTGTAAATATAGGAGATTATGAAAAACAGTTAAAAAAAAATAAAGAATGTGTTAACAAAATATGAATTAACAATATGACAAATGCCTGTTAGCAAATGCTGCACACAACATCAAAATAATTTAAAAAAATTTGCAAATATTTGATTTCCATTTGTAATAATATATATATAACATTACATGTAATAAAAAGAATTCTTCTTTTTATCCCCCAAAAAAATTAAAAAAAAAGTTTAAAAAAAGTTTAAGAAAAACTTGATAGCATGTCATTTTTTGACCGATTTAATAAAATACACGCTCCTGAGAACCGCTTTTTCTTCAATTATTAACGCAACCTTAATACCTTTGTACCCATGCAAATACTCGATGGAAAAACAGCTTCCCACTCAGTCAAAGAACATCTGAAGACCGAAATCCAGCAATTGCTCAACAATGATCACCGCCCGCCGCACCTCGCTGCCATCCTGATCGGCAGCAATAGTGCAAGTGAAACCTATGTTGCCAGCAAAGTGAAAAATTGCGCTGAGATCGGTTTCAACTCTTCACTCATTCGCTTTGAAGAAAATGTCGCCGAAGAAATACTTCTGAATAAGATCAGGGAGTTGAACAACGATCATCTGATCGACGGCATTCTTGTTCAACTTCCTTTACCAAAACACATCAATGAAGAAAAAGTGATCGAGGCCATTCATCCTTCAAAAGATGTGGACGGCTTTCATCCCGAGAATGCAGGAAAATTGATGCAGGGCCTTCAAACCTTTATCCCTGCTACACCTTACGGCATCATGCTCATGCTCGAACATTACAATATCGAAACAAAAGGCAAGCATGCCGTAGTCATCGGCAGAAGCAATATTGTTGGCCGGCCCATGAGCATTCTTTTAAGCAGCAACCATAAATATGGCAATTGCACAGTCACCATCTGTCATTCGCACACGCACAATTTAAAAGAGATCTGTCTTCAGGCTGATATCCTTGTCGCTGCACTTGGCAAACCCGGTTTTGTAAAAGCTGATATGGTAAAAGATGGTGCCATCATAATAGATGTAGGCATCACCAGAGTTCCTGATCCCGCCACCAAAAGTGGCTTCCGCATCAAAGGCGATGTGGCTTTTGACGAAGTGGCACCAAAGTCTTCTTACATCACACCCGTTCCCGGCGGCGTCGGTTTAATGACCATCGCAGGACTATTGAAAAATACCATGCAGGCCTATCTTTCAAAAGAAAGATAAAATAAGGGGCTGTCATCTTTCAGTACATCATTCAACTGCAGTTCGGGCTGTCCGCTTGTAGTGGCGCGATGCGCCAGCTACCGCTCCCATCCCGCAGCCATTGTGCAACAGAACATGCATCAGCACGCATCAGATCTGCAACCGACAACCGACGAACAAACGACGAACCGGGGACGAACCCGCAACCTCAAAAAATATACCCTGACATGACAGAAAAACCACGCAACTATTTATCCATTTTCCATTATCAATTTTCGCTGCCCTAACTTTGCCGCATGGTTTCAACGCAGGCTACGCTTCCCGTGATGGAAGCATTTTATACTTTACAGGGCGAAGGGTTTCACCAGGGCAGGGCTGCATATTTCATTCGCCTCGGCGGATGCGATGTGGGTTGTGTCTGGTGCGATGTAAAAGAAAGTTGGGATGCAACAAAACATCCGCAAAAAACAATTGAAGAAATTGTTGATGAAGCGCAATCAACAATCAACAATCAGCAAACAACAAAACATCAAAACCTTTGTGTGATCACCGGCGGCGAACCTTTGATGCATGATCTTTTTGAATTGACGCAACAGTTGCACAAAGCAAATTTTGAGACAAATATTGAAACATCAGGCGCGCATTCGCTAAGCGGAAACTGGGACTGGATATGCCTTTCACCAAAAAAATTCAAAGCGCCGCTTCCTGAAACAGTTCCGCTGGCAAACGAATTGAAAGTGGTTATTTACAACAGATCGGATTTTAGATGGGCCGAAGAATATGCTGCGCAAACATCACCGCATTGCAAACTTTACCTGCAGCCGGAATGGGACAAAGCTTCTGAAGTAACACCGCTGATCATTGATTACATCAAACAAAATCCCAAATGGGAATTGAGTTTGCAAATACATAAGTATATAAATGTTCCCTGAAATTTATGCTGCAAAAGATTTCTCATTTTAATTTTTATCCAAATCTTTGCCGCAACAAAAACCTTTTTATATTTGCCGATAGTTGCATAAACAACTATTTAAATTTTATCTAATGAAAATACTTGTCTGTATCAGCAAAACGCCCGATACCACTTCAAAGATCGCATTCAAAGATGGCAATGCAAAATTTGATGAGGCCGGCGTGCAATGGATCATCAATCCTTACGACGAATGGTATGCGCTCGTGCGCGCAATTGAACTGAAAGAAAAAGATGCATCCATTGTTTTGCATCTCATCACTGTTGGCGCTGCAGATTGTGAGCCCATCATACGCAAGGCATTGGCACTCGGCGGCGATGAAGCGATCCGCGTGAACGCAACAAGCGATGACAGTTTTTACATCGCTTCACAAATTGCAAACATTGCGCAGCAAAATAATTATGATCTGATTTTTACAGGTAAAGAGACCATTGATTACAACGGTTCTGCAATTGGTGGAATGATTGCCGAATTATTGAACATGCCTTATATTTCTCTTGCCGAAAAATTTGACCTCAACGGAACAACTGCAACTGTGAAACGCGAAATAGAAGGCGGCGAAGAAGTTGCCGAAGTTTCATTGCCGCTCGTGGTGAGTTGTGCAAAAGGTGTTGCCGAACAACGCATACCAAATATGCGCGGCATCATGGCGGCGCGCACCAAGCCTTTGAAAGTTGCAGAACCTTCAGCAGTTGAAGCTTTGACAAGTGTTGCATCGTACGAATTGCCGCCCGCAAAAGCAGGTGTGAAAATGGTTGCAGCAGACAACGTTGCAGAGCTTGTGAGATTATTGCACGAAGAAGCGAAAGCAATTTGATTAGCAAATTAGCAAATGCGAGAATTAGCAAATGAATTTTGCAATCACATTTTTCTTTATTTGCTAATTAAAAAATATTTTTTCATCCGCAAATTTGCACATCTGCACATTTGCTAATTTTCAAAACATGTCAGTCCTCATATTTCTCGATCACACAGACGGCCACATCAAAAAAGCATCTTTCGAAGCAATGACCTATGGTGCAGATGTTGCAAAACAAATCGGCACAACTGCCGAAGCATTATTGCTCGGAACAGTCAACGATGACCTTGCTGCTCTTGGCAAATACGGCATCAGCAAAGTGAACCAGGTGAATAACGCATCACTGAATGATCTTGATGCACAAGTGTATGCAAAAACAATTGCAGAAGCCGTAAACGCAACGGGAGCAACGGTTGTAGTGTTCGCGCACAATCAAACAGGCAAAGCAGTTGCGCCGCGCGTTGCTGCAAGATTGAAAGCAGGTTTGGTCGCGGGTGCAATAAGTTTACCTGACACAACAAATGGTTTTGTAGTAAAGAAAACCGTGTTCAGCGGAAAAGCATTTGCAAATGTGAGCATCAAAACACCGGTAAAAATTATTTCATTAAATCCGAACAGTTACAAAACAATTGTTGCAGAAGGAACTGCTGAAATAGTGCAATTGAATATTGCCGTTGATGCACCAAAAGTAAAAGTGACTGCTGTAAATAAAGTAAGCGGCGAAGTGCCATTGACAGAAGCCGAAATTGTTGTCAGCGGCGGCCGCGGTCTGAAAGGCCCTGAGAACTGGGGCATTCTCGAAGACCTTGCGCACACGCTTCATGCGGCAACTGCATGCAGCCGTCCTGTCGCAGATTCAGGATGGCGTCCGCACCACGAACATGTCGGGCAAACCGGTGTGCAGATCGCGCCGAATTTATACATTGCCATTGGTATCTCGGGAGCTATTCAACATCTCGCAGGAGTCAACCGCAGCAAGCATATCGTGGTCATCAACAAAGATCCTGAAGCGCCATTTTTCAAAGCGGCAGATTACGGTATCGTCGGCGATGCATTCGAAATTGTTCCAAAGCTGACGGAAGAAATAAAAAAGATGCAGGGAAAATAATTTTGAATTAGAAATTAAAAATCAATAATGCTCATTCTTTAAAAAGAGTGAGTATTTTTTTGTCAAATAATTATTAATTACCGATTATTTATTTTTGGGGCTGTCGGCTGAAACGCTTTATTCATCTGCAGTCCGGGCTGTTCGCTGCAAGTACTCGCTCGTGCCTCGCTGCGGGCTTTCCGCTGCCATCCCGCAGCCATTTTGCAATTGAATGTTTATTCAACAACGCACAACTTTTATACATCCTCACTTTCAAATTTTATTTTACATTTTTGAAAACAAATTCCTCTTCATCTTTGACAAAATAATTTCACAAAAAATATTCTTTCTAACCATGGAAAAAAAATTACAAGGTCAAATTGCGATCATCACCGGCGCCAGCAGCGGCATTGGCGCAGGTGTTTCAAAATCATTGGCAGCAGCAGGTGCAACAGTTGTCATCAACCATCCTGTAGCAGCAACAAAAGCTGCAGCAGATGATGTGCTGAAAGAAATAACGGATGCAGGCGGCAACGGTATTTCCTATCAATGCGATGTAAGCAAAGAAAATGAAGTGCAGCAAATGTTTGCAGACATCGTCAAACAATTCGGAACCGTTGATATTCTCATCAACAATGCAGGATTACAACGCGATTCATCTTTCGAGAACATGACTTTGGAACAATGGAATTTTGTAATTAGTGTAAATCTCACCGGACAATTTCTCTGCGCGCGCGAAGCTGTACGCGAATTTTTAAGAAGAGGCATTGTTGCAGAACGTTCAAAAGCTGCAGGAAAAATTATCTGCATGAGCAGCGTGCATGAAGTGATCCCATGGGGCGGACATGTGAATTATGCAACAAGCAAAGGCGGCATTATGATGATGATGAAAAGCATTGCGCAGGAGCTTGCGCCGAAAAAAATTCGTGTGAACAGTATTTGTCCCGGCGCCATTCAAACGCCCATCAATCAATCTGCGTGGGGAACTCCGGAAGCGCTGCAATCCTTGCTCACACTCATTCCGTATCAACGTATCGGTCAACCGGAAGATATCGGCAACACTGCTGTCTGGCTTGCAAGTGACGACAGCGATTATGTTACAGGTGCATCCATTTTTGTTGATGGCGGCATGACCTTGTATCCGGGATTTTCAACAAATGGATAAAATATTTTTCTAAAAAAATTGTAGCAATTTTTTTCTAACTGATCTCAGAAAATATCAAGGTTCATTTCATTTTCAAATGCCTGATGTTTTCTGAGATCAGTTTTTTATCTGCTGCAGATTTTGAGAGCAACAATGCCTGTTGAAAATGGTGCAATGCTTTTTCATCATCAATATTTGTATAAAGATCTGCGAGCAAAGAGTAATATAAATGATTGCCCGTAAGATCCAATTTTTCTGCTTCTTTGATTGCTTCATTTTTACTTCTTGCTTTTGAGATCGCATAGGCCCTGTTGAGCGCGGCAGCAGGCGAATATTGGATCTGCAGCAAATGATTATACAACTGCAAAATGGTCTCCCATTTTTCAACAGTGTCTTCTTTTTGTGTGTGCCTGTAAGCAATTGCAGCTTCCAGGTGATATTTCGATAATTTATTTCCTTTTGCTGCAGTGTTTAAAAAATATTCTCCCTGCCGGATCAATTCTTTATTCCACAGATCAGTGTTTTGATCCTTGTATAAAATTATTTCGCCGTCATCATTTGTTCTTGCTTCCAATCGCGAAGCATGAAAACACATCAGTGAAAGCAGTGCATTTACCTGCGGCAGATCCGTGTTCTCATTTTCTGTCAATAAATGTGCAAGTCGCATTGCTTCAAGGCAGAGTTCCTTTCGCACAACTTTATCTTTCGCTGCAGAATAATATCCTTCATTAAAGAGAAGATATAAAGTGGTAAGTACATTTTCAAGCCTGTTGCTTATTTCATTTTCACCGGGAAATTCAATCTTTACTTTTTCGAGTTTCAATTTTTCTTTTGCACGTGTTAGCCTTTTGCCGATCGTTTCTTTATTTGATAAAAAAGCATTTGCGATCTCTTCGATGCCGAATCCGCAAAGTATGCGCAACGCAAGCCCGATCTGCGATTCAGAAGATATGGAAGGATGGCAGACAGCAAACATCATCTGCAACTGGCTGTCCTGTATATTTTTTTCTGAGAGGTCGATATCAGTTTCCTGCAATTCAGAAGATGACGAATTTTTTATTTGCGGAGCAATCTTTTTTTGAAAAAGGTCATTTCTTTTTAAATGATCTTTCGCTTTATTTTTTGCAGCAACATACAACCATGCAGTTGGGTTTTCAGGTAAACCTTTTATTCCCCATGTTTCACTCGCCGTTAAAAATGTTTGTGAGGCAATGTCCTCTGCAACTTCAATTTGCTCCATACCAAACTGTCTGCAAAGCACTGCAATAATTTTGCGGTATTCTGTGCGGAACAAATGCGGTATCAATTCCTGTTGCTGCATAAAAAACTGTTGCAAAATTGCAGCAGCTTTTTTAAGATAACATGTTTATTTCTACAATGTCGCGCAATTCTACATTTCCGCCAACCTTAAGAATGGGGCAACCTTTCGCCATTTCAGCAGCTTCTTCAATGCTCGCAGCGCGCACCACGATAAAGCCTCCGACAGATTCCTTTATTTCTGCGTAAGGCCCGTCTGTGACAACATTATCGGGCTTTACAGTTTTGCCTGCATTGCCAAGCCTGATTCCCTGGTTGGCCAATTTATTTTGCGCAGCGATCCCGCCCATCCAGTCCATCCACTGTTTCATCATGTGCTGCATTTGTTCGGGAGAAGGCATTGATGCAGGATTGTAATCGTTTCTGAAAAGCATTACAAATTCTTTCATGGTCTTATATTTTATTTATAAAAAAGTATGACGATCGGCAAAAAAGGAAATGGACAATAAACAAAAAATCTTTTCAATGACAAATATATTCAGCATACAAAATAAAGTGAATAAAAATATTTATTTATATAAAAAATATTATTTTTATTTGATGACTGATTTTAAAAACACAAAAGCTAAACCTATTTTTTTATTCATAAAACACAAATCACATGTCATTTAATTTCTTACAAACAGCCAAAGAATTATTCAACAATGAAATTGTTTCCAAAGCAAGCACTTTCCTCGGTGAAAAGCCTGCAAACACACAGAAAGCGGTCGATGCCACCATTCCGATAATCGGTGATGCATTGATAGACAAAAGCAAAACGGTGTCAGGTTCAGAAATCATACTCAACCTTATCCGGGATGGAAACCACAGCGGGAATTTTTTGCAGAACATGCTTGGCATGTTTGACGACAACGGCAGCATACTCAACAAAGGAGCAAATGCTGCAAAAAATCTTTTCGGCGATAAAACAAGCAGCATTGCAAATGCAGTAAGCGAATATGCAGGTGTAAAAGCATCTTCGGCATATTCTTTACTCGCAATGATAACGCCTGTGATATTGGGTTTGCTTGGAAAGCATTCAAACGAAGGCAATTTGAACCCTTCGGGTTTTTCCGCTTTTATGAACAATCAAAAAAGCAAACTCGCAGCTTTTATTCCCGCAGGATTGGGAACGTATCTCAGCAGTTTCGGTCTTACAGATTTTCAACTCAACTCATCATCATCGTCAAATACAACAAGGCCTTCCGTACAGAATTATGCCTCAAAGCCTCCTGCAAAAAAAGAAGCCAACTCCACGCCCGGCTGGCTTTTGCCTTTGATCTTCGGCATTTTGCTTGCAGCGGTTCTTTGGTATTTTTTTGGAATGAAAGGATGTAACAACAACACGACTGTCACAGACACTGCTCAAGCCGTAACACCGATTGTGCCTGACAGCTCTGCACCTGCAATTGCAAAAGGAACGATTGATTCAGTAAGTGGTGATTATTTATATAATGTTGGAAAAATAATCGTCATCAATTTGCCGAACGGCACTGTTTTAAATGTTGGTGAATTCAGCACGGAAGCTAAACTGGTAAATTTTTTAATGGACAAAGATGCAATGATTGATACTGTGAACGGCAACTGGTTTGAGTTTACCAATGTGCGTTTCAAAACCGGCGGCGCAGAAATTTCAGATACATCTTTGCAGCAGCTGAAAAACTTTGTGCTGATTGCAAGAGCATTTCCATCAGCACAATTCAAAATTGGTGGATACACTGACAACACGGGCGATTCTGCAATGAACGTTAACCTGTCGCAAAAACGTGCCGAAGCAGTTTATTCAAAAACGATTTCTCTAGGTGCGGCAAAATCATCTATAACAGGTGCAAAAGGTTACGGTCCGCAATATCCGATCGGAGATAATACAACCATCGTAGGGCGCGCCATGAACCGCCGCGTTGCAATAAATGTGAAAGCGAAATAACACAGAAAATATTTCTGATTTAAAAATCCCGCTGTCGAAAAATGGCGGTTTTTTTTTTGCTGAAAAATGACGAATAAAATTTTATAGTAAATGTGTTCTCGCCTTTCAACTTACGTAAGTAAAAGTGATAACGTATGTCGTGCTGCCTTCAACAATCTTTTCTGTTTGCTTCCGTCCTTCACTGTCATAAGTATAAGTAAAAGGATAAGTAAAAGTCCCGAAAGAATCTTTTATCGTTTCATATTGAATCAGGTTCGCATCAGCAGCACCCAAAAAAGATTGGCCCGTTGTCGCAAAATTAGTTCCACTCAGGAAAGTATAAGAAATATTAAGGGTCACACCACCTGAAGTTTGAACAGAACTCACAATATTTCCATCAGATACAGTATTCGTCGTTGAAGCACCCGTTGTCGAATTGGTTTCATTCGTCAAATATCCATTACTGTCGTATGTGTAAGCATTTCCCTGATTGTCTGATGTGGCTAGGCCTGCGCTGTTCAGTGTATAGACAGTTACATTCGTACCTTGGGTCTCCGTTACTGTACCCGACCCATAAACATAAGTTGCAGGAGATTGATTGGTCACATCGCGCTCTATCAAACGATTCTGTGAGTCATATGTAAAAGTATATACCGTGGTAGTTGTTGTACCTCCGGTGGTAGCCGCTTGGGTGTAGCTCGCCACGAGACCATTCACAGGACCAGTCGGTGTTGAAGTTCCGGAACCGCCGGATTTACTGCACGATACAAAAAGAGAAGTCCCAATTAAAAGAATAAAAGTAGTACGGATTGAATTTTTCATAAAAAAAATTTGATAGTGTATAAAATATTGATCTCAAAATTGTTTCAATCAACAACTTCAGACAATACCTAATTTGTATTATTTTATAAGCAGGCAGCTTCGAATCTTAATTCTTATAACTTCGCGAATATGTATATATCAACAACTCAAATGCGTGTCCGCTACGCAGAGACCGACCAGATGAACGTGGTCTATTACGGCAACTATGCGCAATATTTTGAAGTCGGCCGTGTGGAAAGCATACGCCAGCTCGGCTACACGTACAAAGACATGGAAGAACAGGGTGTGATAATGCCTGTAGTGGAATTGCACATCAAATATCTGCGGCCTGCAACTTATGATGATCTGCTGACCGTGAAAACAATGGTGCGCGAATTGCCGCATGATCACCGCATAGAATTTTTTCAGGAAGTGTATAACGAGCAGGGAAAAATGCTGACATCGGGAAAAGTGGTCTTATATTTTCTTGATGAAAAAACAAGACAAAAAACATTGATGCCCGAAACATTAAGAGAAAAATTGTTGAAATATTTTGAATGACCTGCAGAAAATAAAATGGCAAAAATAACAGCTTCAATTATTACTATCGGCGATGAACTTTTGATTGGACAGGTCGTTGACACCAACAGCGCATGGATGGCGCAAGAGCTTAATAAGATCGGCGTTTGGGTGCAATACCGCATAGCAGTGGGCGATGTAAAAAATGACATCATCAGTGCACTGGATGAAGAAAGCAAACGTTCGCATATAATCCTTATCACAGGCGGGCTCGGGCCAACTGCAGATGATATCACCAAACCATTGTTGTGCGAATATTTCGGCGGCAAAATGATCGTTGATGAAGGCGCATTGAAAAATGTGAAGAACATTTTCGAGAACATCATCAAACGGCCGATGATCGAAAGCAATTTGAAACAGGCCGAAGTACCTGATGTTTGTAATGTCATTCAAAACACAAGAGGCACAGCGCCGGGAATGTGGTTTGAAAAAGACGGGAAAATATTTGTCAGCATGCCAGGCGTTCCGCACGAAATGCAGGGCATGATGACCAATTATGTGTTGCAGCATTTGCAGCAAAGTTTTATCATGCCGCATATTTTGCACAAGACTTTATTGGTTGCAGGGATCGGCGAATCTTTCATGGCAGAGATGATAAAAGATTGGGAAAATGTTTTGCCTGCAAATATGAAACTGGCTTATTTGCCAAATTACGGAGGTTTGCTGAGGCTTCGTTTAACTGCAACGGGTGATGATAAAAATGAAACGGAAACTGAATTGAATAAACAATTCGACCAACTGAAAAAACTGGTGAGTGAATATTTGGTTGTTGGTGAAGACATACAGCTTGAAGCGCACATCGGAAAATTATTGCAACAAAAAAATAAAACGCTTGCAACCGCCGAAAGCTGCACGGGCGGCTACATTGCGCATTTGATAACATCGGTCGCAGGTTCTTCAAAATATTTTTTGGGGAGCATTGTGAGTTATGCAAATGAGGTGAAAGAAAATATTTTATCCGTTGATGAAAATACAATTTCACAACACGGAGCAGTAAGCGAGGAAACAGTGAAGCAAATGGCACAGGGCATTTTGCAAAAGATAAAAAGCGATTATGCAATTGCTGTTTCCGGTATCATGGGACCGGATGGCGGAACTGCTGAAAAGCCCGTCGGAACTGTTTGGATAGCTGTTGGAGATCATCAAAAAATTGAAACAAAAAAAATGCATTTCCGTTTTGACAGAAGAAGAAATATTGAACTTACTGCAATGAACGCGCTTAATCTTTTACGAATGTTCATTGTGAATAACAACTAATAAGATTTATTCCACAGAAACTTTACTTTTGGCGCGTAAAACGATTGCATTTCATTTCACACGATCTGGCTTGCATAACAATATTTGAAACAAAAGAAATAATATGGCTATTGTTGATCTGATCATGCCAAAGCTTGGCGAAAGCATCATGGAAGCGACCATTTTAAAATGGCATAAAAAAGTTGGTGACGCAGTAAAGCAGGATGAAACTGTGCTTGACATTGCGACCGACAAAGTGGACAGCGAAGTGCCTTCAACAGATGCAGGGACCATCACAGAAATATTATTCAAAGAAAATGATGTAGTGCCCATCGGCACTGCGATTGCGCGCATTGAAACTTCTGCAAATGTTGTTGTTGAAAGACCTGCAGCAGTTGCGGCACCGGCACCTTCGCCAGTTGCAGAAGAAGAAACTTTTGTGCCGTTTGTTCCTGCGCATACTGAAAGTGGATCTACAAAAAGCACTGTTGCGCGTTTTTATTCACCGCTTGTTTTAAATATTGCGAACAGCGAAGGAATAAATTTCAATGAGCTCGAAAATATTCCCGGCACCGGCAATGACGGGCGTGTGACCAAAAAAGATATTCTGCAATATGTTGCAGATAAAAAGTCGGGCGTCAAAACGCAGCCTTCTGCAGTTAGCACCCAGCAACCGATTGTAAGTGCTCATGAAACATCTCAACCAAAAGTTGTTGCTGAAGAAAGACCTGCAGCGATCAGTCAGCAGCAATCAGCTCCGCCAACCAACTACGGTGATAATGTTGAGATCATTGAAATGGACAGGATGCGCAAGCTTATTGCGAAACACATGGTTGACAGCAAACACACAAGCCCGCACGTTACATCTTTTGCAGAAGCTGATGTGACGAACATGGTGTTGTGGAGAGAGAAAGTAAAAAAAGAATTTGAAAAAAGAGAAAATACAAAGATCACTTACACGCCATTGTTCATTGATTGTTTGGTGCGCGTCATCAAACGTTTCCCGCTGATCAACTCTTCGCTCGACGGAGATAAGATCATCATTAAAAAAGACATCAATATCGGCATGGCAACTGCAATGCCAACGGGCAATTTAATTGTACCCGTTATACGCAATGCAGATTATTTGAATCTTGTCGGCCTGAGCAAACAGGTAAACGGATTGGCAGAAAATGCACGCAACAATAAATTGCGCCCCGATGATACACAAGGCGGCACATTCACTTTAACGAACGTCGGCACTTTCGGCAGTTTGATGGGAACACCAATCATCAACCAGCCGCAGGTTGCGATCATGGCTGTTGGTGCAATTAAAAAACGCCCTGTTGTGATTGAAACAAAACATGGAGACACCATCGGCATCCGCCACATGATGTATTTATCGTTGAGCTATGACCACAGAATTGTGGATGGAAGTTTAGGCGCATCTTTTTTAACTGCAGTGGCGAAAGAATTTGAAGCCTGGGATGCAGAAAAAAATTGGTAGATCATTTTTGAAAAAATAATTGCCGGAGTTTTTGCTCCGGCTTTTTTTATGTGTGGTGAAGAATAGAAATCAAACTACAAATCCGCACGTTTTTAATTGCTGAACAGTATTACAGAACGTACAAGAGTGCGACGCAATTGGGTTTAATGGATATTCTTTTGCCGGGTTCAAAAAAAATTTCCTCAATTTTAAAATATATTCATCCATCATCCGTTTGCCTTTTACAGATGAATGGCGCAATGACGATAAACGAAACAATGGCTGCTGAGCAGAAACGAAATATCACGGACACGATCAACGCGTACAGTAAACGGCTGATGGGTTTTATACGCCGTCGTGTGGCGAATGATGCTGATGCCGAAGATATTTTGCAGGATGTTTTTTATCAACTGGTGGGAAACACGCAGCCGATTGAACAACTGACCGGTTGGTTGTTCAAAGTGGCGCGCAATAAGATCATTGATAAACAAAGAAAGATGCAGCCGGCATTGCTGGAAGATGAATTCTCTGTTGAAGCTGATGAAGATTTTTTCGGTTGGGAAGATCTTTTCTTTGATGCGGATGACAATCCTGAAACAGAATATTTGCGCAGCATGTTTTGGGAAACATTGAATGAAGCGCTGGATGAATTGCCCGGAAACCAACGCGAGGTTTTCGTGATGCATGAAATGGAAGGCGTTTCTTTTAAAGAGATCTCGGAACTGACCGGCGAAACGGTGAATACATTGATCTCGCGCAAACGCTATGCAGTATTGCATCTGCGCGAAAGGTTACAGTCATTGCGCGATGAGTTATTAAATTATTAAAACAAATTCTTAAATAAATTTTATGAGACACAGAAGATTCAGGTTTCCTTTTTTCTTGCTTATTCCTCTTGCCGTTTTTCTTTTCAGCTTTATTGTGATGAGCTTATGGAATGGCGTTTTGGTTGCAACAGTGCATGTTGGCGCAGTCACATTTTGGCAGGCGATGGGATTGCTGGTATTGAGCAGGATATTATTTGGCGGTTTCCACGGTTTTCGCGGAAGACATGGCCGGCATGGTGGTATGGACTTTGAGAAAAGAAAAGAGATGATCGAAAAATTCCAAAAGATGACACCGGAAGAAAGACAGGAGTTCAGAAAAAAATTCAGGGGCCGTTGCAATCCATGGGAAAGTGCAGCAAAAGAAGAAACAAATACAGCGAAAGAATAAACATTTTTATTACACTGATTAAATTGAATTACACGAATAAAAACTCCTTTTTCAAATTCGTGTAATTCTTTTCCTGTCTTTTTTATCAATTTCAAAAACCACTGTTCATGGAAGTCTTAGTTTTTAAAACCAACCTCGAAAGTTTTAAACAATCACGCAAATTGTATCCTTTGCTGAAAGCGATCAAAGGTATTTTGAAATGGAATGTTGACTTTGAAGATGCTGATAAGATACTTCGCCTGGAAACTGCAAACATCTCTCCGCGTCTTGTAGAAAGCACTTTGCAGAATGCAGGATTTTATTGCAGCGAACTGGAAGGTTAATGCGAAAAAAATCATTCAATTTTCATTTTGCTTTCAATTGCCGAAAAATCAATTGGTGTGGAAAGTGATTGAAAATCGGGTTGCTGCAACATGCGTTCTTTATCATTAAAACCATTGTCTGCTGCTTTCAACAGATCATTCTGCGCTGCCTTTGAATCATTGTTCCTTGCATCAAGTATTGCAGAAAAATAATAAGCTTCACTGTTTGTCGGATCCGCCATTTTATACAATTCAACAAAATATTTTGCCTGATCATTTTGATTTCCATTGATCAGTTGATTGCTGATCGAATAAAATGCCAATGATAAATATGCAAGCAATCTGTTGTACATCGCACCTTCATCGGTCTTTGGAATTGCTTTTTTATCAAGATCCTGAATTGTTTTTGTCCAGTAATTAATATCTCCGTTTTGAAACTGCTGCTGATAAACAGCTTTCATACTTTCTTCTTTTGCAAACAGGTACTGTCGTTGCTTTTGTTGTTTCAGATAAAAAGGATTTGATGAAAAAGATCTTTCTTTTTGTTTGAAAGAATTCACTTCATCCGTCAAACCATCGAGCATGTTCACAGCAAGTTTACATGTTTCATCAGCTTTGATGAAATTGTTTGCGGCTACATATTCATTGATATTCTTTTCGGTTTCACCAATATATTTTTTTATACGATCATTGTTCAAAGCAATCTGTTTGCTTCGCATTGCATCAAATACCAAACCCTCAAATGCAATATCCATGGTGGTTTCAGGCGCCCATTCATGTTTTCCCGTAAACATGATCATGCGATGAAAAGTTTTTGTGTTGTCCAATTCATTGGTGAACGCAACAACATCAGTCATGTTCATATCACCATCTCCTGCAATGCCGGTGAAGGTAAAATTAAAGTTGGCTGCAGGTGTTCCGTCGGGCAACGCAGCACTGTTTGCGATCACTCCTTTTACTTCGCTGTGATTTAATGCAATGTATCCGGCAACCTTTGCTCCTCCCGAAAAGCCGCAGATATAAATGCGCGAAGAATCAATGTATATGCGCTTTTCAGCATCCGCAGACATATTGTTCCAGATATTTTCTGCGGTGGAAAAATCATTTCCATTTTTTGAATTATTGCTCCCGATCAAAATGAATCCATATTTATCAGCAAGCATTTTATATTTCTTCAAAGGCAATGCACCATCGGCATGAGGATCGAAAAAATAAATGACAGGCAAGGGATGATCGTTGTTTGAAGAAGGAATATATAAAGCATAAGATTGTGAAGCATCAGTTTTGCAAACAACTGTTGGTATCACTTTACCCGCTTCAAATGTATGACGCGTGAAAACTGTTGCAGAAGAGGAAATATTATTTGCACTGTCATTAGTTGTGTCGCCCGCAGGCTGGTGATTGGCGCAGGAAACAACGCAAAAAAGCGGGAAAAGAATTTTGATGAAACGGGTTTGCATAATGTTGCAAGTTGCGAAATATTTTTTTGAGAAAAGAGAAATATGTTTTCATCACCTGTTGCACAACCATATCATTTAACATCTACAAATAGCCACGAATAAAAAACGGCAAGCAAAAAATGCTCACCGTTCTTCATTATCATTTATTCTTTTTTTTATTTGGCAAGTTTAAATGTTTGCTTGCCGTTCACACCATCGGAGAAGGTTATAAAATAAGTACCTGAAGCATAATTGGTGCAATCAATTTTTACAGTATTTGTGCCGACAGTTGATACGCCTTCTATAGTATTAAGTATTTTGCCTGATACATCTGTGATCTGCAATTTGTACTTGCCTGCAACAACTTCGTTGAATGACACAGTGGTCGCATTTACTACAGGATTCGGATAAACAGAAAATTCAAATGCAGTGGCGCCAACATTTACATTTACAATATTGCTGTAAGTAAAATTTCCGTCCTTATCAAGCATTTCGAGCCTGTAATAATTTACGCCGGAAGCAGGTTTTGTATCTGTGAATGCATAATCATTTATGCCAGACACATCATCTGCAGCAACAGTACCTATTGCTGTAAATGTTGTGCCATTTATACCATGCTCCACTACAAAACTTTGAGTATTTATTTCGTTGGTGGTTTGCCATTGAAGCTTAACGTTGCTGTTTTGCAAAGCACCGGTAAAATTCAAAAGTTTTAAAGGCAGAGCATTTATTACAAGGCTGTCGCTGTACAATGTGAGTAATTTTGCAACTGCATTGGTCACTACAACCTCATAAGTACCTGTAGAAGTAATAGTGTATGAAGAATCGCCTGTATTCGTAGCTATCAGGCCATCATTTTTATACCATGCATAAGTGTTATTGCTTAAAGTGCCGCCAACACTTACAGAAAGTGTATTGCCATTGATGTGAAGCGGAATATTCGCTTGCGGAGCGTAACCGGCAAATTTATAGGCCTTTGCAATGCCTTCCATGCCCGCAAATGTGAACTGATCGCTTCCCAATTGGAATACAGTTAATTTAGATAATTTGTCCAGCGTTGATGGAATACTGTCAGCAAGTTGATTAGCACTGATATCAAGATAATTCAATGAATCAAGATTGCCAATTGAAGCCGGTACACTGCCTGTCAAATTATTGTATCCCAGATCGAGAAGTGTAAGCTTGCTCGAACTGATTGCTGTCGGAATCCTTCCTGTCAATAAATTATAACCCAGGTCAAGCGTTGTTAATTTGGTAAGTGTGCTGATTGACGCAGGAATGGTGCCCGTCAACTGGTTATCATAAAGGTCGAGATAAGTTAAATTCGTCGGGCTTCCCAATGAAGATGGGATAGCTCCTTTAAATAGATTGGTATTGAGATCGAGGTATGTCAATCCGGAAAAAGTACCCAGAAAAGAAGGAATGCTGCCGTTCAATAAATTTCCATCAAGATCAATATATATCAGCTTTGTAAGAGTGCTTAAAGTAGACGGAATCTGGCCTGTAATTCCATTGTTGTCAAGGTCAAGCACTTTCAGATTGGTAAGGTTTCCCAATGAAGTCGGTATTGGACCGCCTATTAAATTCCCGTCACCCAAATAACCCAAATAGAGGTCTTGCAATTTTGTAAGGTTTCCAAAAGTTGCAGGAATGGAGCCCGTTATAAGATTCCCGTTCAATGCAAGAAATTCCAGATTGGAAAGATTGCCCAATGAAGCCGGCATAGCACCTGTCAATGAATTGATCTGAAGATCAAGTACCTGCAAAGCTGCAAGATTTCCCAGGGTTGCAGTGATCGACCCTGTCAGGTTATTTTCATACAAACTTATTTCTGTCACACGTCCTGCTGTTTCTGTCAAGCCATACCAGGTAGATACGGGCTTTGTTGTAAGCCAGTTGGTCTTTGTTGTCCATTTAGTACCTCCGGCGCTGTCGTACAAATTAACAAGCGCTATCGAATCCTGCACATTCACTGCCTGCGCAGCACTTTTAATATGTACGAGTAAAGCAGCGGGTAAAAGAATGAGAAGTAAAAATTTTGATTTCATAAAAAGCTTTTAGAATTTGATGCAAAATAATATCTTTTATAAACATTAATAATATTTATTGTTTCTATGCATAAGATAATAATGACCGATCTTACAAAAACGCATGAGATCAATCCTGATAAAAGGTTTATAAGATTAATGCTGATGCATTTTCTTTCTTTGCAGTTTATAAAAAGATTATTGCAACATCCGCAATTCTTTTAAAGCAAATTCTTTTGAGAAACATATAGACTTCACCGTATCATCCATTTCTCGGCAATCAAAAAATCTCCGCAAATCTTTCCCAAACATTCTTGCTCAAAAAAGTTCCATTCCCTTACCTTTGCCGCAAATTTTAAAACCTTTTGTATTTTATGGCTAATAAAGGGAAGATCAAACAAATCATCGGCGCGGTAGTAGACGTTCATTTCGGCAACGACAGCCAGTTGCCCGAAATATATAATGCGCTTGAACTGAAAAGAGATAACGGCGACAAACTTGTACTGGAAGTGCAGCAGCATCTTGGCGAAGACAGCGTGAGAACAATTGCAATGGATGGCACTGAAGGCCTTATGCGCGGCATGGAAGTAATTGACACGGGCAAAGCAATTGCAATGCCTGTAGGTGAAGGTATCAACGGACGACTTTTTAATGTTACCGGCGACGCCATTGACGGTTTGCCGCAGGTAAGCAAAGCAGGTGGCCGCCCGATACATGCGATGCCGCCATTGTTTGAAAACCTGAGCACAGCAACAGAAGTATTGTTTACCGGCATTAAAGTAATTGACCTGATCGAGCCTTATGCAAAAGGCGGAAAGATTGGTCTGTTCGGCGGTGCAGGTGTAGGCAAAACGGTTTTGATACAGGAACTGATCAATAATATTGCAAAAGGTTATGGTGGTCAATCTGTGTTTGCAGGAGTGGGTGAAAGAACGCGTGAAGGAAATGATCTGCTGCGCGAAATGATTGAAGCCGGCATCATGAAATATGGTGACGCATTCAAGCACAGCATGGAAGAAGGCGGATGGGATCTGTCGAAAGTGGATATGGAAGGTTTGAAACAGAGCCAGGCTACTTTTGTATTCGGGCAAATGAATGAACCGCCGGGAGCACGTGCTCGTGTGGCATTAAGCGGTTTGACCGTTGCAGAATATTTCCGCGACGGCGATGGAACAGGAAAAGGAAAAGACATTTTATTCTTTGTTGATAATATCTTCCGTTTTACGCAGGCTGGTTCTGAAGTATCTGCATTGCTTGGTCGTATGCCTTCTGCGGTTGGTTATCAACCAACACTGGCAACTGAAATGGGTTTGATGCAGGAACGCATTACTTCAACCAAAAATGGTTCTATCACTTCTGTGCAAGCAGTTTATGTACCTGCAGATGACTTGACGGATCCGGCTCCGGCAACAACTTTCGCGCATCTGGATGCAACAACAGTATTAAGCCGTAAGATCGCTGATCTTGGTATTTATCCTGCAGTGGATCCTTTGGATTCTACTTCAAGGATCCTTACAACTGCAATTGTTGGAGAAGCTCATTACAACTGTGCGAACAGAGTAAAATTAATTTTACAACGTTACAAAGAATTACAGGATATCATCGCCATCCTTGGTATGGACGAATTGAGTGATGATGATAAAATGACTGTTCAACGTGCCAGAAAAGTACAGCGTTTTCTTTCTCAGCCATTCCATGTGGCAGAACAGTTTACCGGACTGAAAGGTGTGTTTGTAAATATTGATGATACCATCCGCGCATTTAATTCAATCATGGACGGAGAAGTGGATGAATATCCTGAAGCGGCATTCAACCTCGTGGGAACACTTGAAGATGCAATTGAAAAAGGTAAAAAATTGATGGCACAGGCACAAGGTTAATTTGAAGATGTGAAGATGTGCTGATTTGAAAATGATCAGCCTTTTCATTTTATAAGTAATCTTCAAATTTTCAAATCAGCAAATTTTCAAATTGGCTTTATGACTTTAGAAATTCTTACTCCCGAAAAAAAAATATACAGCGGCGAAGTGTACGGCGTACAATTGCCGGGCATTGATGGTTTGTTTGAAGTATTGGACAAACATGCGCCGCTGGTAAGTGCTTTGGGTAACGGCAAAATGAAAGTGCTGAAAAGCAAAACAAGTTTTGAACATTACACCATTAAAAGTGGTTTTGTAGAAGTACTGAACAACAAAGCCACCGTACTTGTTGAAGGCGCTGCCGCAACAAACTGACAACAACAAAATAAATTGCTTATTACAAATCCTGAAGCTTTTGCTTCGGGATTTTTTTGTAAAGAAACCTTCGCTTTTCCCTGGCGTTTAATATGCTGTTCTAAAAAAGTTTTGAACCCGACTCCAGTTTTTCATAGCATCCCAATTGCGTCGCACTCTTGTACATTCAGCACATTATTCAGCATCACTCCAGTCTTCAAACATTAATATTTGCTTACAATCATTCCACAAAAAATAATTGAAGAGAAATTCTTTGTAAATTGAAACATCAAACAAACCAATTCTTATGAAATCATTATCCGAAACATGGTTCGCAGATGGCTACATAGATTTTGAGTTGAAGAAATATACGCTCCTCGCCTATTTACAGCAGGTAACAAAATGTTTTGACGAAATAAAACTCTATCCGCAACTGGCTGATGTAATATTTCATTACAATAATTTACTTGCTTTTAAAAAGAACAAACAATATTTACAGGAACAGTTCCCGAAAAAATTTACAGGAATGCAATTGCAAAAACTGCAGTTGCTTTACGAACAAATGGTGGAAGATGACGAATTGATGAAAGAACTGGAAGATATTATACAATACGCGCAAACACAGATGCAGCAAACGATTTCAAACGGTGCAGAAATTTATGAATTTGTGGAAGACAAAATAAAGATCGCTCCTGTCGGCATTATTCCGCTTGACCTGACCGAAGGATATTTTTTCCTGAGTGAAGATTCAACAAAGAGCACACGTGTGTATCAATATCGTTTAAGCATCTTCGAAAAGCATGATGAAAAATACCGCAGCATCAAAACAGAATTCATTGACAACCGTCACCGCAATTTTGTGAACACCTACGAAAACATCAAATCAGAATTGATACGAAACAGGAACATGCTGCCAAACCCTGCTGTTTATTCTATCGAAACAAATCTCACCTACCCTGTTGAAGAGACATTGTTGCCCATCGCAAAGCGAAGCCTGGTAAGATATATCACCACTCAACCTTCATAGAAGGGCTTTCCTTAAAAAGTGCTTAAGTGTCCGATTCGGATATTTTTAAAACGGCTTTGCATTGAACAATAAAAACGCGGAGACTATTTTTGTGTTCCAATATCCAAAGAAAGATTATCCAATATCCAAGGTTAAACCAACCGTATCCAAAGACCAAGTACACAGTCTGAATCCCTGACCAAGAACATTAAAAAAATCAGACAAACAAAGAGCCTCCGCAGGGAGGTTTTTTGTTTTAATGACATTCAGAAGTCAGGATTTATGAGTTGAGCCTGAGAACTGCAGAACATCAAAACACAAAACAATAAAACATTTTTCGGGTTCAAAAAATATCATTCAAATACAACAACCTGTTTTTGCTGTTTTTTTACAATACGCAACATCTGCAATAAAACTGCAAGCAATATCAAACCGAAGCCGATATAAAATGTATAACCGAAATATTTATTTTCATGATAAATAAGAAATGCGAGAATGATACCATATACAGGTTCTAAAGTAAGTGTGAGGTTCATTGTGAAAGCGCTTACTTTTTTCAACGCACTTATATAAAGCATGAAAGTGAAAATGGTGCAGCACCAGCTCAGCACAATCAGCCAAAGCCAATCATTTCCCTGCGGAAAGATTTCTTTTACCGGAAACAGATAATTGTACAACGGCATCATGCATGAGAGGCCGATGAATCCGCCTGTCAATTGATATAATGTTATCGTTTGCGGTTTATAATTACCGATCATTTTTTTATTCATCACAGAGACCAATACCGTGAAAACCGCCGACAGCAAACCGATGCCGATGCCGACGGAAAATGTAAGATTGGAAAAATAAATGAGTGCAATGCCGATAAGCGCAAACAATCCCAAAACAATTTCTGCAATATTTATTTTTCGTTTTAAAAAAATCGGTTCGATGACCGCAGCTAAAAGCCCAGTTGTAGAAAGGCAGGTCAATGCAATAGATACGTTTGAATATTTAATGCTTGCATAAAAACAAAGCCAGTGCAGTGCAAGCACACATCCTATAAAAAATATTTTTAAAAAATCTTTGAAAGAAATTTTGGTGAGTTGCTTTTTAAAGAAAAAAAATATCCATAAAGAAATTGTTGTAATGAACAAACGCCACCATACAAGCCAGCCTGCATTGAGTGTAATGGTTCTGCCAAGCACACCTGTGAACCCCCATAAAAAAACAGCAAGATGTAATCTTATTAAAGCAGCTTTCATTGAAGCAAAGAAAAGATAAAGGAATGGAAGTGAAAATTATTTGCTTTGGGTAAGCGGTTCATTCTGCGCATACAGCTCGCGCTCCTTTGCAGGCGTGACAAGGCTTTTGCGGTATTTCTTGAACATGCTCTGCCATTGTATTTTCAGCACACCGAAAACGCCTTCTTTTAAAATGCCTTTGCTCATTTTACTTACGCCAACTTTTCTGTCGCGGAAAGTGATGGGCACTTCCACAATGTTGAAGCCGAGTTTCCATGCAGCAAATTTCATTTCGATCTGGAAAGCATATCCAACAAAATTGATGGAATCGAAATTGATCGTTTCAAGCACGCGCCTTTTGTAACAAACAAAACCTGCAGTAGGATCATTCACAGGCATTCGTGTGATCATTCTTGTATAGATTGCGCCGCCTTTGGAATAAATATGCCTGTCAAGCGGCCAGTTCTCAATTTTGCCACCGGGCACATAACGGCTGCCGACAGCTACATCCGACACCTCATCCCTGCAGGCATTGTATAAACGGTTTAAGTCGTTGGGGTCATGAGAAAAATCCGCATCCATTTCAATGATAAATTCATATTCTCTTTCAATGGCCCACTTAAACCCGTGAATGTATGCAGTGCCCAAACCAAGTTTTCCTTTTCTTTCTTCAAGAAATAATTGTCCGGGATAAAGGTCAAAAAGCGATCTTACGATTGCAGCTGTGCCGTCGGGAGAATTATCGTCAATGACCAAAACATGGAAACCCTGCCTCAATGAAAAAATTGCATTGAGAATTAAAGGAACATTTTCCTTTTCGTTGTAGGTAGGTATGATGACAAGTTTTTCCAAATAAACGGGGTTGCTGCAAATTTAAAGCAAAGAAAAGTTAATATATGTTAGCTTTTATTTAAAACCATTTATACCTTCTTTACTAAAGTACGGTTAAGGATCTCAGTTAGTTTTTGTTTGGTATGCATAGCAAAATCACCTTTCATCATCCAATCATAATACTGCGGTTCAGCTTTTAATACATCTGTAACAGCTTTGCCTTTGTGCTTGCCGAAATTAAATATCTCCACACCGTTTTGTTTAATGAACCTTCTTGCAAAATCCACGAAATCATCTTCGCCTGTGAATTTTGTAATTGTCTCAACAGTATCACCGATCGCAGGATAACGCTCAACCTGCGCTTCCAATATTTCCCAGGTTGCCATGGCATCTTTTTCAGCACTGTGTGCACCGTCATGTGTTTTCTGACAATAAAATTTATACGCTGCGCTTAATGTGCGCTGTTCCATCAGGTGAAAGATCTTTTGCACATCAACCATTTTTCTTCCGTCAACATTGAATTCCAAACCTGCGCGTAAAAATTCTTCCACGAGCATCGGCACATCAAAACGGTTGCTGTTGTATCCGCCGAGATCGCAATTCTCAAGAAACTGTTTTATTTCATTGGCCACCTGTTTAAAGGTGGGCGCATCTTTTACCATTTCATCCGAAATACCATGTATCTCTGAAGACGCAGCGGGAATGGGCATTTGCGGGTTGATCAATTTTCTTTTCACCACCTGTTCACCATCCGGCAATATTTTTACAATGGCAATTTCCACGATCCTGTCAACACCAATATTAATGCCCGTAGTTTCAAGGTCAATAAAAGCAAGCGGGCGGGTCAGTTGTAATTTCATTCAAACAATTATTTTTATAGCAGGCGAATGTAACACAGATTTCATATCGATGCTTTACAGTCCTGCACTTTCTGCAATTCTGTTCGCCGCATTAAATTTATACATTGATTTTTTATTCTGCAGTAATATTTTTTGCGAAGGCCGCCATATCGAGCCCGTCGTAGTTTCCGCTGCTCATCAATACAAGATTTGCATTGTTGAAACGTTGCTGCTGCAACCAATTCCACAATTCATTTTTATCATTTATGACAAGCAGGTTTTTTTTATTAAAACCATCTGTCACTTTTTGTTTCGGCAGATCCGGCATTCGTTTTAATTCCAACGCATGTTTTGAAAAAAACACAACCGCTTCATCAGCTTTTTCAAGCGTGCCGGAATATTCATTCATAAACTGTTCATTCAAACTGCTGAATGTATGCAGTTCCAGAACGGCAAATAATTTTCTTTCGGGAAATTGCTGTTTCAATGCTTCGACCGTTGCTTTCACTTTACTTGGCGCATGTGCAAAATCTCTGTAAACATTTGTTACATTGTTTGAAGCAAGAAGCTCCAAACGCTTTGCTGCGCCTGTAAAAGAGCCGATGGCATCAACAAATTCGTTGCTGTCAATTCCCAATTCTTTGCACGCAAAATATGCTGCGTAGATGTTGAGTAAATTATGATCGCCAAAAACTTTAAGCGCACCTTTCATTCCATCAATTTCAACAAATGTTTTTCCATCTTTGATAGAATGAACGGGAATTTGATACGGTTGATAGCGAATATCATTTCTCCAATTTTCTTTCACCAGCTGATTCAATGTTTCATCTGTTTCATTATAAATTAAAATGCCGTTTGGTTCAATTTTTTGAATGAAAATTTTAAACTGTTCTAGATAAATTTCAAACGTTGGAAAAACATTGATATGGTCCCACGCAATGCCTGTGATGATCGCGATCTGCGGAAATAAAAAATGAAATTTCGGACGTTTCTCCAAAACGCTTGCAGGATATTCATCAGCTTCGCAAATGATAACAGGCGCATCAGTGATATTTACGCTTTGATCGAATCCATCCAGTTTTGCACCGACCAAATAATCAAAAGCTTTTCCTGATTTTTTCAATACATGCATGATCATGCTCGTAGTGGTGGTTTTGCCGTGGCTGCCACCAACTGCCACACGGATCTTGTCAAGGCTTTCGGCATAAATATATTCAGGGAAAGAATAGATCTTCAGTCCGAGTTCATTCGCTTTTATCAATTCAGGATTGTCTGCTTTTGCATGCATTCCGAGAATGACTGCATCAAGTGCTGCATTAATTTTTTTTATATCCCAACCCATTGTTGCAGGCAACAGATTTTCTTTTTCAAGATTTGATCTTGCAGGTTCAAAGATCTCATCATCACTGCCTGTAATTTGATAGCCTTTCTTTTGTAATGCAATGGCAAGCTGGTGCATCACGCTTCCGCCAATTGATATAAAATGAATGTTCATTGTTCTTTAATTCAAAATTAATTAACTGTTAATTGTGAAAAATAAAAATAGTAAGCCGATCGTTATTATATTTGTAGTTCATCATTTTTTATCTCAACAGACCTTTATATGAGAAAGCTTCTTTTAATTTTTTTGGGTGCGGTGATTATCTCGCTGATGGTTTCGTCCTGCGTCTCAACACAAGGCGGATATGAAGGTTGCCCGAGCCATGACAAGAATTTTTTCAGGAAGTAAGTGGTCATTTTATGCGATTCCCAAAACCTGCTGCATCGTATAGATTCCCTGCTTTCCCTGAATGAATTCTGCCGCCAATATTGCACCTTCCGCAAAACCTCTCCTGTTATGTGCAGTATGAACAATTTCAATATCATCAATCGCTGAACTGTATTTTATTTTATGTGTGCCTGCCGCAGGATCGATTCGTTTGCTGATGATCGCTAAATCTTCTTTTCGCATACTTTCATTATTCACCCATTGTTTTTTTAAGGAAATATATTTTAATACCTGTTCTGCCAAAGTAATTGCAGTGCCGCTTGGTGCATCTTTTTTTTGAGTGTGATGGATCTCTTCGATCATCACATCATATTCTTTCTGTTGCGACATTAATTTTGCAAGGAATTTATTCAACTCAAAAAAAAGATTGACACCGATACTGAAATTGCTCGCATATAAAAACGTGCCTTTTTTTTCATTGCAATAATTTTCCGTTTGTTTCAGATCGTTTAACCAGCCTGTTGTGCCGCAAACAACGGGAACACCTGCATCAAAGCATTTTTTTAAATTGGCAGCCGCAGTTTGTGCATTGGTAAATTCGATGGCAACATCTGCATGCTGCAAATTCTCAATGGTGAGGTCGTCTGCGTTCTGTGAAGATATTCTCAATACGATCTCATGATGTTTTTGCAAAGCTGATTCTTCAATGGCCTTGCCCATTTTTCCATGACCGATCAAAGCGATTTTCATTATTGTTGTGTTTAAAGATGCAAGAAAAAGAATTTTACTTTTTGCCGCAAAGGCATGAATGCACAAAGAAACAGAAAGAAAATTTATTTCTTAAGCCCATGTTTTTGTTGAATGAAAAACTTGTGAGGTTGAGTGCTCAATAGTAAAGAGAAACCTGAACGGAGCGTCGCAACGATGACAAATAGAATTTAAAAAAGCCGGTCTAAAAATAAAAATTTTGAAATAAGTTACCTGCTCAGGTCAATGATCTTATGCTGCGGTTTTTTTATGCTGAACACAAGGCCAAGATTTCCTGCTTTTGTTTGAGGATCATAATCAGGATGCACGTTCAGAGAGATATCATCACTTACATCAAACAGCTTGAGGTGCGCAAACACAGTGGCATCAACCACATTGAGCCCCCATGCAATAAAAAAATAAAAGAGGGAATAATCACGGTTCTTTAAAAATTCGTTGCGATAATTCTGCAGATCATTGGCATCATTCGCAAGAAAGAATGGTTGCAATTGCGGGTAAATGTTCTTATAATTAGCTGTATCATAATTGATGGTCACATTAAACGCATAGTTCAAACGGTGATACCATGTATTGTTGTAAACATAGGTTATTGCTGGAATCACAATGGCTGCGTAAACGATCGGTATCTTCCAGTATTCGTGATTGTAAGCCTGCCCCCAACCGGGAATAATGGCAGAACGGATAGTTGCCTTGTGCGGATCGAACTTTGGTTTCATGGTGAAAGAATCTTTTGCGGCAGCTTTTATTTTTGTATTGTTCATGTTGCTGCTATCAAACAAAGATTGTGACGCCATGTTTTGTTTTGCACTGTCCTGCGCAAAAATATTTGCGCAGAAAAAAAGACAGAAAATAAGTATGATAATTTTTGTAAAACGCATGGGCATTTAACTGAGCGGCGCATTCATCAACTCAAGGATCTTGTTCAGTTCATCAAGCGAATAATATTCGATGCTGATGTTTCCGAACCCATTTTTGTTGTGCACCATTTTTACTTTTGTGCCGAAATAAGACGCTAAATTATCTTCAATTTTTTTGTAAGCAGGTTGCAGCGCATTTTTTACGGAAGGTTTAACAACGCCGTTGCCGTTTTTGTAAAGCCTGCGCACCAATTCCTCAGTTTGACGGACGCTCAATCCTTTATTCTTTATTTCTGCGAAAACATACAATTGCTTGTCAACGGTGTCAATGTTTATCAATGCGCGTGCATGGCCCATGCTGAGGTTTCCGTTGCGCACCGCAAGCTGGATATCGGGTGGTAATTTTAACAACCGGATATAATTGGTGATCGTGCTGCGTTCTTTGCCCATGCGCTCTGCCACCTCTTCCTGCGTGTAATTTATTTCATCCATCATGCGCTTGTAGCTCAAACCGATCTCAATGGCATTCAGGTCTTCACGCTGCAGGTTTTCGAGTAAAGCGAGCTCAAGCAATTCATCATCATTTGCATGACGGATGTAAACAGGCACATCTTTCAATCCTGCAATTTTTGCCGCACGAAAACGACGTTCGCCTGCGATCAACTGGTATTTTCCTGAAGCTGTTTTTGAAACAGTCAAGGGTTGAATGATGTCATGTGTTTTAATGGATGATGCCAGTTCATTCAATGCTGTTTCATCAAAATCCTTGCGGGGATTTTTTGGGTTGACCTGAATTTTGTCTACGGAAATGCGTGCTGCGCTGGTGACTTCTTCAACAATATTCGTTTTTAAATTGCCTGAAGTTGTTTTAAGGTCTGCATCAATATTCTGCAACAGCGAACGGATGCCTTTGCCGAGCGCGTCTTTATTTTGTTTGGGAACGGTCATGGTAGTTGATAGTTGTTGGTTGACAGTTGTTAGATGAAGTTTCAAACTTTGCAGTTGTTTTAATTAACGAGCAATTTAAAATTTAAGCCTGTCATCTGACAACATCAACTTTATTCAATGATTCTTTCTTCGTTGGTCATTTTTGTCATCTCATTTTTTTGCAGCACTTCTTTGGCAAGGTTGAGATAATTCACTGCGCCTTTACTGTCTGAATCGTACAGCACCACCGGTTTTCCAAAACTTGGCGCTTCGCTCAACCTTGTGTTGCGATGGATGATGGTTGAAAAAACCATTTCATCAAAATGCCTGCGCACTTCGCTTACGACCTGGTTGCACAGACGTAGACGCCCATCATACATCGTCATTAAAATTCCTTCGATCTGCAATTGCGGATTAAGTCTGTTCTGCACAATTTTTATTGTGTTCAATAATTTTCCCAAACCTTCCAGTGCAAAAAATTCGCACTGCACGGGAACGATCACACTGTCTGCGGCAGTGAGCGCATTCACAGTGATCAATCCAAGTGAAGGCGAACAATCGATTACGATAAAATCATAATTTTTTCTGATCGGTTCTAAAATTCCTTTCAATACATTTTCGCGATTTGGATAATTGATCATTTCAATTTCTGCACCAACGAGGTCAATATGCGAAGGGATAAGATCCAAAAAAGGTATCTCACTTTTCAAGATCACTTCCTCAGCAGCTGCATTGTTTACCATGCAATCGTACAAACTGTGCATCACGTTATGCAGATCGAAACCCACGCCTGTTGTGCTGTTTGCCTGCGGATCTGCATCTACGAGCAATGTTTTATATTCAAGCACAGCAAGGCTTGCCGCAAGATTGATTGCAGTCGTCGTTTTTCCCACGCCGCCTTTCTGATTCGCCACACCGATTATTCTTGCCATAAATTTTTCAAAAATTATTTTAAATCACCCATTCAACAATTACACTTCAATCGTTTCACCCGGTTCAGGCAACAACAATTTTTTTCCTGCTGACGAAAAATCTGCTTTTGCTTTTTCCGTATCGATTTTTATTGGCGGAAAAGTATTGTAATGCACGCCGATGACCGTATCCGTTTTTACAAAATCAGCAGCGATGACCGCATCAGCCACATCCATTGTAAAGTTGCCGCCAATTGGCATTACAGCAAAATCAAGTTTTGCCCATCGCGGAATCAATTGCATATCCATCGTTAAAGCGGTATCGCCTGCATAATAAAAATTTCTCTCGTCGCTTGTAAAAACAAAACCAAGCGGATTGCCGC
>Ga0206909_1021_pt1 | contig 36800 bp, 30 predicted proteins | sample Alteio_BWOrgHeat_76_FD_152943 | JGI IMG/M metagenome (GOLD analysis project Ga0206909, IMG submission 152943) | Enriched cells from forest soil in Barre Woods Harvard Forest LTER site, Petersham, Massachusetts, United States -... | ecosystem: Environmental > Terrestrial > Soil > Temperate forest >...
CTTCTTTTTTCGAAACCGGAATTGATTCTTCGGGTGCTTTTGCAACTACAGGTTCTGGAACAACCACAGGCTCTTCTTTTACAGAGATCTTTTTTTCCGCTTTGCCAAAACTGATGTCTTCTTCATCTCTTTTCTTTTTTTCTGTTGCAGCACTTTTCGGTATTTCGATAAGGTCTGCTTTGTTCTTTGCAACCTTATCGCTCGAAAACTCTGCCTGCAAAGCATAGTACATCTGTTCTGAAAGCTTTGCAGTTGGTTTCAATTCATCTTTGTTAAAACCTTTCTTCGCTAAAAAATCTATGAGGGTATCCTGTCCTACATTAAATTCTTTAGCTGCGGCCAATAACCTTGGTAATTTTATTTCTTGTGTTTCTGACATTCAGTTTTTTTTATTCTATAGCTTCAATTCAACAAGCTATTTAAATTTTTTGTTGATGAATTTTTTTAAAAGAATAAATTCATTTCAAATTTTTATTCTCTTTCAAATTCATCTTTCAGCACTTTTCTCACTTCATCAATTGTTTCTCTTTCAAGGTCTGTCCTCCGTTCAAGTTCTTCTGCCGTTAAATTGAGTACACTGCGTGCTGTATCGCAACCTACACGTTTCAATTCGTCAATGATCCATGGCTCAATTTCATCACTGAACTCTTCGAGGTCGATATCAAATTCTTCTGTTTCACCTTCATTTTCGCGGTACACATCAATATCATAACCTGTCAATTCGCAGGCAAGTTTTATGTTCACGCCACGTCTTCCGATGGCTAGCGAAACCTGGTCTGCTTTCAAATATACTTCAGCATGTTTCTTTTCATTGTCCAGTTCCATATAACTTATTTTGGACGGAGTCAATGAACGCTGTATGAGCAATTGAATATTTGATGTAAAATTTATCACATCGATATTCTCGTTTTTCAATTCGCGCACAATGCCATGAATACGGCTTCCTTTCATTCCCACACATGCGCCAACGGGATCAATTCTGTCATCAAAACTTTCTACTGCCACTTTCGCTCTTTCGCCGGGTTCGCGCACAATTTTTTTGATGCTTATCAGGCCGTCAAAAATTTCAGGCACTTCTATTTCGAGCAATTTAGCAAGAAATTCAGGACTGGTGCGTGATAAAATAATTACGGGTGAATTATTCTTCATATCAACGCGGCTTACCACTGCACGGATGTTCTCGCCTTTTTTGAAATAATCCTGCGGTATCTGTTCGCTTTTCGGCAATATCAATTCATTGCCTTCTTCATCGAGCATCAGCACTTCTTTTTTCCATACCTGGTAAACTTCTGCGCTGATGATGTCTCCGATTCTGTCACCATATTTTTTAATAAGAACATTCTTCTTCAGATCGCTGATACGGCTTGCCAATGTTTGTTTTGCAGCAAGAATGGCGCGACGGCCGAAATCAAGTATGTCAACCTCTTCATACAATTCTTCACCGACTTCAAAATCGGGAGAGATCTTTGTGGCATAACTGTAAGAAACTTCTTCAAGCGGATTGTTGACATCATCATCATCCATGATCATCCTTCGGCGGATAATTTCAAGGTCACCTTTTTCAGCGTTTACAATTACATCAAAATTCTCATCGCTTGTAAATTTTTTGCGAAGCAATGTTTTAAAAACATCTTCCACCACTTTCATCATGGTGGGGCGGTCTATATTTTCCGCGTCTTTAAATTCCTGGAATGCTTCGATTAAATTGATACTTGCCATACGATTTAAAATTTACGATCACGAAGTATGGTTGGCAATACTGCGCGATTTTTTTTAAAATTTAATTTGAACGGTTATTGTTTTTATGTTATCAAATGTGATTACCGATTGTTGCGTGATGGCTTTCTTTCCCTTGCCATCCGTATATTCCAGGATAATGCCTGAAGCTGCGACCTCTATTAATTTGCCTTCTTTTTTTTCATTGTCATTGAACAATATTTCTACAAACCTTCCGATGTTTTTTTTGTATTGTCGGTCTGTTTTTAATGGCTCATCCACGCCGGGCGATGATACTTCGAGTGAAAAATCGCCATCGGGATACATTGACTCTTCTTCAATTAGCTTATATAGTTTGCGGTTGAAACGTACACATTTTTCAATCGTGATGCCGTTGTCGCCGTCTATAAAAACCTTGATGTTGTTGGTGGGTTTTATTTTTATCAGAACACAAAAAAACTCCGGTTCATCAGCAAGAACCTTTGCCACCAACTGCTCAATTTTTTGAATTTGTATTTCCGTTGACATAAGATAAAAAGAGAAGGGAACGGTAATCGTTCCCTTCAGCCCTGTTTCATTTTCTGACGCAAATGTAATATAAATTTTTGATTGCGCCCAAATTTCAGCTCTGTTAACCGTTTGTAAAAAACAGCCAACCGCTACGTGCATTGATTATCAACCACCTTATCTTTGCTTTCTTATGGGTGAGTTAATAGATTTATTTCTGACATGCATCGCAATTTATTTTATTTATAAATTGATCGTTGGTTTGATATTGCCTGTTTCAAGGGCTGCATCCGACATGCGCAGCAAAATAAAAGAGATGCAGCAAATGCAGGAAGAACATATACGCAGCCAAAGAAATACAACCACTGCGCAGACTTCTACGGTAAAAAATACTTCAAACAAAGAGGGCGATTATATTGATTTTGAGGAAGTGAAATGACCTTGCGAAATCAGGTATCACAAGTCAAGTTCCAGCACAGTCATTGGGTGTTTTAAATAAACTGTTTGCAAACCAGCTTTCTTTGCTCCTTCAATATTTGGATAAGTATCGTCAATGAATAATGTTTCTGCAGGATGCAGATTTTCTTCTCTCAAAATTTTCAAGTAAGATTCAACATGTGGTTTTCGTAAATGAATTTTATGCGAGTAAAATGCTTTGATAAAATAATCTTCAAATTTTTCAATTCCCGTTTCTTTATAAAATTTTTCATTAAAGCGGCTGTAATGAATTTCGTTTGTGTTTGAGAACAGATATATGTTGTAGCGCTGCCTGATTTCATCCAACCATTTTAATCTTTCGTTTGGAAAGCTTCCGAGCATTGCACTCCATGCATTTGCAATTTCTTCATCCGTTGCATGAAAGTTTGCCGCTTTGCGAAGTGCAATAAAAAAATTTGCAGGTGAGATGTTGCCCGTTTCCAATAATTCAAATAATTGCGAAGCATGCTGCTGCGTATAAAGTTCAGGAAAATTGTGCGCACGCAGATCTAAAAATGCGTGTTCTGTTTTCTTATAATCAATGGTGAGAAAAACGCCCCCGAGGTCGAAGATGATATTTTTGATCTGCATAGCGCAAATTTATACTGCAGTAAATGATATTGGAAGATGAGTTGAATTTTTATATTTTTGCGCCTCTTGAACTGAAAAGTTCAGGGCCTATAGCTCAGCTGGTTAGAGCACCTGACTCATAATCAGGGGGTCCCTGGTTCAAGCCCAGGTGGGCCCACATCAAAAATCAAGCACTTAGATCTGAAGTTTCTAAGTGCTTTTTTATTTTCGGGAAATTGAAGCAACGTCATTCCTTGATCAATTTGATAGTGGCATTGTCATTCAGGTCGCTGCTGAGATAGATACTATAGGTTTTCTTTTTTGTCTTGGCTTCTATGTACGCAGTATTCGGTGGTATCGTGCCGAGATTTTCAGCAACCATTGTCAAAGTATTTTCCTGAGGCAATCCTGCGAGAGATATTTCCTGCACAAAAGGCTTATTGGTGAGCATGAGATGCTGAAATATCAATTGCTTATTTAGGAAAAGCGAAATTGAATCACCATCGACAATGCCATCATCATAGAAAGTCAATTGCAGTGAATCGCCAGTCACAAAAATTGTTGATTCTACTTTGTCTTTACGTGTAACCAATACTTCAGGCGGAGGCAAAGGCTTAACAACAACAACCGGAAGAGAATCTTTTTTCACAATCGGTTTTGAGACAATTGGGATCGTGTCCTTTTTTACTATTGGTTTCGCGGCAACAGGTATCGTATCTTTTTTCACTATCGGTTTTGAAACGACCATCGGAATCGTGTCCTTTTTCACTATTGGTTTCGTGGCAAGCGGGATCGTATCTTTTTTCACTATCGGTTTTGAGACAACTCGGATTGTGTCCTTTTTTACTATTGGTTTCGCAGCAATCGGTATCGTATCTTTTTTCACAATCGGTTTTGAAACGACCACCGGTATCGTGTCTTTTTTCACTATTGGTTTCGCGGCAACCAGGATGGTATCTTTTTTCACTATCGGTTTTGAAACAATCATCGGGATCGTATCCTTTTTTACTATTGGTTTCGCGGCAACCGGGATCGTATCTTTTTTCACTATCGGTTTTGAAACAACCATCGGGATTGTGTCCTTTTTCACTATTGGTTTCGCTGCAACAGGGATCGTATCTTTTTTCACAATCGGTTTTGAAACGACCACCGGAATCGTGTCCTTTTTCACTATTGGTTTCGCTGCAATCGGCAGAGAATCCTTTTTTACAAAAACTTTAAAAGTGTCGACAGCAGTGCAAGCACCTGCAGCATCTAATATTTGCACTGTGTAAATTGTATTTGATGTTGCATTGCTTACAGGATCTTGAACAGTTGTTGAGGATAAATTTGCATTCGGCGACCACGAATATTTCAAACCTGCTGCTGCATTGAGTGTTATATTTTCACTTTCTGTTTTAGTAAATATCTTCGTTTGGCCTTTATTACCAACAAATGGCGTAACAGATCTTACAAGTGTTTTATCAAAGAAAAATCCTCTGCCGATATTACCCGAATATGCTCCGTAAGATGAGTTGTAGCAAGGTGAATTGGCATACACATCTTTGCCGGGATTTCCAGGCCTGGTGGTAAAAGTCACTGCTGAGAAAATATTTTTTGATGAAAGAATCACCAATCCAGTTCCACCACCACCGCCGGGACCAAAACATTTTCCAGAAGAATTATTTTGATTTCCGCCGCTGCCGCCATTGACATCTATTTTAATATTTCCTGCAACCGATTCGCAATTGATCAGCACAACACCACCTGCACCGCCACCACCTGCACCATCGCCGATCTTATTTTCATTTACAGGAACATCGAGGCCATCAGCAAGGATGGAATCTCCATTTGATGTGATCTCATTTGCCTGTATGATGACTATGCCGCCGCCGTTGGATCCGGGAGTACCCGCGTTATCGTTATTGTCCGAACAACCGCCGCCGCCGCCCATAAAAATCTTATGATCCCGATATTGCATTTCAACACCACCTTCTCCCCCAACATCTAATACTGCGCAACTGTTTGTTTGATTACCGCCTTTGCCACCTTGAGTAAAATTTCCGCCGCCGCCGCCGCCGGAATTTTGTTTATTTCCACCACCCCCGCCATTTGCCCAGGCTCCCATGCCGCCATTTTTTGAAGGATCGGTCTGACAAATTCCTTCTCCTTTTTCTGCACCAAGCCCCGACGAAACGGTGTAGAAATAATCAGTATTTGCAGTGCCGCAATTCCCGTTTTGATTTGAACAAAGAGTACCGCCCCTGAAGCCTTTTCCGCTGACATCAATCGTACCTTTCAGGTTCAAAATATCTGAAACGGAGATTGCCAGCACACCACCTTTTTTACCATCCCATGGTGCGCAGGTCAATGTGTTAATGATAGTGGCACTTTTATAAGTTGCAACACGCACGATCTGCACAGCGCCATCAGGGATATCATATTTTCCTGTCAATTTATTTTGCAAAAGAATTTTATTTCCAGTTGTTGACACCACTCTATTAAATTCATAATTACCGGCATTATTATAATTCAATACGCTTCCAAAATGTTTCGTATCAGATTCATCTACAGTTGCGCCTTTCATTTGAATAATGAGGATATTATCGCCTGCTTTGAAAGCACCTGCATCACTCACTTCAAACGAATTATCGCAGGAACTGTAAGCAAGAACATCTGTGTAGGCATTTACAATATTTGAAATCTGCTCCGGACTTGATTGAGAAAATAAATCAGTGGAAATAAAAAAAAGTAAAAGAAAAATTATTCTATTCATTTGAAAAATAATTGTTGAACTGATAATTGCATGACAAGATAAACCTAAAATTTATCTTACTGATTTGGATGATAAAAAATTAAAGGAAATAAGCGTATCCTCGCGCAATTCATTTTTTATATTTCTATAAATAATGCTCGTGGTTTCGGATCAGATCTTGGAGAGAAGATCTTACTGCAATAATTGCCTTTAAAAAAATGAAGGAAAAAAATTTCGATTTTGCATTTTAAAAAAAATATTCACTGATAAAAATCATTCTGATTTTAATACGCCATCAATTTTTTCACACATTCATTCAGCCTGCTTTTTGCCATAAAATTTTTTTCCAGCTCTATATTAAAAGGAATGGGCGAATCGAGCGAGGCACAACGGATAACAGGTGCATCAAGCAATTCGAAACAATGCTCATTTATCCATGCACTTATTTCTCCGCCGATTCCTCCGATCAGTGTGTCTTCATGCAGCAACAAAACTTTTCCTGTTCTTGCAACGGCCGTTTTGATTGCTTCGTAATCCAATGGCAGCAAGGTTCTCAGGTCAAGTATATCAACGGAGATGTCGGTATTTTGTTTTGAATAATCCAATGCCCAATGTACACCTGCACCATAAGTGATGATAGAAATATCTTCACCGCTTTGCACATGTTTTGCTTTACCGATCTCTATTTCATAATATTCATCAGGCACTTCGCCGCTTACGCTTCTGTACAATGCCTTGTGCTCAAAATATAAAACAGGATTGGGATCATTGATGGCTGCGATCAATAATCCTTTTGCGTCAATGGGTGCGGATGGATACACAACTTTTAGTCCCGGCGTATGCACAAACCATGCTTCATTGCTCTGCGAATGAAATGGGCCTGCGCCAACGCCGCCGCCGGTCGGCATGCGGATAACAACATCTGCATTTTGCCCCCAGCGATAATGGATCTTTGCAAGGTTATTGATGATCTGGTTGAAACCAACGGTGACAAAATCTGCGAACTGCATTTCCATCATGCTTTTAAATCCTTCCAAACTCAAGCCCAGCGCGCTTCCCACAATAGCGCTTTCGCAAAGCGGTGTATTGCGCACACGTTCTTTTCCAAAATCATTTACAAAACCTTCTGTTATTTTAAATGCGCCGCCATACTCTGCAATGTCCTGTCCCATCAAGATCAGATTGCTGTGTTGCTGCATGGATTGGTGAAGCCCTTCTTTGATCGCATCGATCATTCTTTTTTCTTTGGTAGAATACTGCATGCCGGACGTTGCTTCCGAATTATCAATCACCCTTACTTCGAACTTCTCACTTCCGGCATCTTGCCTCAGCGCATACACATCATTCAATTCTGCCTGCGTATTTATGATCAGCGGTTCTGCACGATAGGCAATTTGCAATTCCGATTCAATATGATTTTTTATTTCTTCATGGATTGCTGTTACTTCATCGACTGTCAATATTTTTTCATCCAATAAAAATTGTTCGAAGTTGGCAACAGGATCTTTTTTCTCCCATTCCAGCAACATTTCTTTTGGTACATAATCGATACCGCTTGCTTCTTCGTGGCCACGCATACGAAAGGTCATGCACTCAATCAGATAAGGTTTTTGCTGTGCAATGCAATATTCGCGAACACCTTTAATAGTATCAATGACGGTCAAAATATTATTGCCGTCAATGCGCACGCCTTCCATGCCATAGCCTTTTGCTTTATCCACCAGGCTCTCGCAACGGTATTGTTCATTTACGGGAGTACTTAATCCGTAACCATTATTTTCAATGATAAATATCACGGGCAGATCCCACACGGCAGCCACATTCAGCGCTTCGTGAAAATCGCCTTCGCTTGTGCCGCCATCACCAGTGAATGCAAGCGAAACTTTATTTTCTCTTTTTAATTTATATGCCAAGGCCACGCCATCTGCAATGGCCATTTGCGGACCAAGATGAGAGATCATGCCGCAGATGTGATGTTCTTTCGTACCAAAATGAAAACTTCTTTCACGCCCTTTTGTGTAGCCATCTTTGTTGCCCTGCCATTGCATGAATAATTTACTCAGCGGCATATTGCGCGAAGTAAAAACTCCGAGGTTGCGATGCATCGGCATGATCCATTCATCGTCCTGCAACGAATGTGCAGCGCCGACCGCAATTGCTTCCTGGCCAATGCCACTGAACCATTTGGAGATTTTTCCCTGCCGCAAAAGGATGAGCATTTTTTTCTCGATCAATCTTGGCAGCAATAATTTTTTATAAACGGCAAGCAGTTCTTCGTTCGAAAATTTATCTTTGGTAAACAGCATATACAATCTTAAGTGCTGCGAATTTATGTAACCTTTTCAGGATGCAACAAGAAACAGCAAATACATTGCAAAAAGATTTTTTTTAACGATGAATTTAATTGGAAATATTATCTGGCTGATCTTTGGCGGGCTTGCTGCGGCAATTGGTTATTTTGTCGGCGGCTTTATTTTATGCATTACCATTGTTGGTATTCCGTTCGGGCTGCAATGCTTTAAAATTGCGGGTTTCGTGCTTTGGCCTTTTGGCAGAAGAGTGGTGAGCAGTGAAAATGGCTTCGGTTGTCTTTCTACATTATTCAACATTATATGGTTGCTGTGCGGCGGACTTTACACTGCGGTTGTGCATTTGTTCTTTGCATTTATTTTATTCATCACCATTATTGGAATCCCGTTTGCAAAGCAACATTTGAAATTGGTTGAACTTTCGCTGATGCCGTTTGGAAAAAGAATTATTTGAGAAAAAATATTATTCTTTGATTATTTTTTCAAAAAAGCTGCAGCGCGTTCTTCTGCGTTTTGCCTGATACTCAGATAAAATAAATTATAATCTGCGATGTGATAATTTTTTGTTTTCAAAAAAATATTGCCGAAAAATCTTGGCTTATCGCACCAAAGTACACCGCCGTGAATAACAGCATTTGTTACGTGCGGAGATATTTTTTTAAAATTTGTCAAAACACTTCCAATGTTTTCAACGCGCGTTGCAATTGGCCGCAAACTGTTCCATGTAAGCGGATTGGTAACAATAGCTGTAAATGTTTCACGCTGCGCAAACTCAGTCATATAGCCTGTTTTCATCGTTCGCCAACTGCAAATGCAACCTGTTTGTGTTGCAGAATCGCAGGATTTGATGTTAGAAAAATAATCAGGCTCGATAGGCATTCCAACCAAATATGCGGCAACCAATTGTTTTTGCAAAGGTTTGCCGTCAAAAAATTCTTTCAACAATAATTTTGCATGAGTAGTGCCCTGGCTGTGCGATGCAATGATGATCGGACGGCCATTGTTCTAATGTGCAAGGTAATATTCAAACGCAGTTTTTACATCCTGATATGCGAGTTGAAAAGCAGCAAGTGAAGCCGCAGAATCTTCAGCATTTTTTTGGAAAATAGCACCAATAATTTGTCTGTCTGTAACGCGGCGAGAACACTCTTCCCGCGCCGTTAAAAATACTTGCCTGGTTTAGGATTGCCGTGTAATCCGTTCTGGCATTGAGTTCTGCGTTATCAATAGAAGCATTTAATCCAAAAGGGAAAGTTTGATCAGTGTATGTTATTGGATAAATAAAAAACACATCAGCAGAAGAATCGGGTTTAAAATTTTTTACTAATGCTTCAGGCAAACTGTCTGAAACATTTTTTTTGTAAGGATTCGCTGCCCAATAATCAAGATCGCTGTATTCAGGTTTACCATCTGCAGAATGAAATTGATAATTGACAACAAATTGATGATAGCCTTTGGCGCAGGAGATCAAGATGCAGCAAATCCCCAAAAAGAAAAGAATCCCTTTTATTTTATTCATAAAAACTATCTTAACATCGATAATATAAAACCGTTTGGCTATTTTTCGTTTTAAAATTAAACATCGTTTTGTACCTTTTCGCAAAATTTATTTAATCCCTTAGCTCAACTGATTGGTACTTGTTCGCCATATCCCTTTTTTGAAATCTGTATTTTTGTACAGCGTTACCGCTTTTGGCGGCCCGCAAGGCCATATGGGCATGATGCTTAAAACTTTTGTGCAGCAGCGCCGCGATATTACAGAAGAAGAATTGCTTGATTATAATGGTTTTTGCCAATTGTTGCCCGGCGCTTCATCAACACAAACCATTACGCTGATCGGATACAAACGTGGCGGATTGCCTTTAGCGATACTTACTTTGATCATCTGGATATTGCCAGCATGCATACTGATGAGTGCGCTTTCTTTTCTGCTTGATTTTTTTGATGACAGGTCGATCAATATTCAGTTATTCAGGTTCATTCAGCCAATGGCCGTGGGCTTTATCATATTTTCTGCGTTTCGTCTTTTCAAGATCTCCATACACAATACCATTACAAGAATAATAATGCCTGTTGCGGCAATATTGACTTTTTTGTTTTTTAAAACGCCGTGGATATTTCCTTCGGTGATCGTTGCCGGAGGCATTGCGACGAATTTCAGCAGTAAGCGTATTCCGCAAAAAGGCATTCCACCAAAAAAAATAAATTGGGGCAACATCCTTATTTTTCTCGGTGTCTTCGCGATTGCAGCGTTTTTTAGTGAAACTGCCAGGAAAGACAATTGGAAAAACCGGGCACAATTTAATTTATTTGAAAATGACTATCGCTTTGGCAGTCTTACTTTTGGTGGAGGCGACGTATTGATCCTGCTGATGTACGAACAATATGTAGTGCGGCCACAAACGGAAGAAGTAACTGTCAGCAATCCGAAAGTTTTACGGATGACCAAATCAGAATTTTTGACCGGTTCGGGAATAGTGCGCGCAATTCCGGGGCCTGTATTCTCAATCAGTTCATTTGTAGGTGGCATGGCGTTGCGTGCAAAAGGGCCGAAATATCAATTGCTTGGCTGCTTCATCGGTTCTGTTGCTATTTTTTTACCAAGCGCATTATTGGTACTGTTTTTCTTTCCGGTTTGGAACAACCTGAAAAAATATGCGGTGATCTATCGGTCACTCGAAGGCATTAATGCTGCGGTAGTGGGTATAATGGCTGGAGCGAGTTTGTATTTGCTGAAAAATATTTCAATCGATATCACCGGCGGTTCAGCCGAGCCTTTCATCAATATAGCTGTTATTGCGGGAACCTTTTGCCTGTTGAGTTTCACAAAATTGAGAGCGCCATTTATTGTACTCGCCTGCCTGCTTCTTGGATGGATCTTCTAAGCAGAATGCTTGTCTTTTATTTTATAATATCCACCTTTTTTAATTTCTTCCCGCACATTTTCGGGAACTAGATAACGGATGGATTTTTTTTCAGTTATCAATTTTCGTATTAGCGTTGCAGAGATGTCAAATAAAGGCGCTTTTAAAACTGTAACTTTTGCATTCCATGTTTCTGTTATTTCAAAACCAGGACGTTTGTAAATAATAAAAGCATATTTTTTTACCAGTAATTCAAAATTCTTCCATTTGGTCAGATTTTGAAAACTGTCTGAACCCATTATAATTACAAACTCATGCTGCGGATATTTTTCTTCCAGGTAAATGAGCGTGTCAATCGTGTAAGATGGTTTGGGAAGTTTGAATTCAACATCGGAAACTTTTAACTGCGAATCGTCTTCAACCGCAATTCTTGCCAAATGAAGACGCTGGTGCTCGTTCAAAAGATTTTCTGGTTTCAATGGATTTTGCGGAGAAACAACAAACCAAACCTGTTTCAGATCTGTGTTATTTGCAACAAAGCTTGCGATACTGAGATGCCCGTTATGGATGGGATTGAAAGAACCAAAATATAATCCAATTTTCATTTAATATATTGAAAATCAATTACTTAAATCATTTCTTCAACAAAAATAAATTCGGCCTCGTTTAAACGCAGGCTCAAATTATATCCGGCAACCGTAATAGAAATCGGATCACCCAAAGGCGCTACCTGTTCTACTTTAATTGTTTCGCCCGGTACGCAACCCATTTCCATCAGCTTTATAAAAATATCATTTTTTTCAAACGACTTGATAATAACCGTTTTTCCAATCTCAATTTCTGACAATCGCTTCATACATATTTTAATATTTTCAAAGTTAGCCTCGCCGATTGGTGATTTGTTACGAATTTTGGAAGTCTAAACATAAAGGATGAATAAAGTCACTTTTCATTATGCGGATGCAAGTTTACCTTTTCACCAGAAAAGAAAATTAAAAGCATTTATTGAAGTGCTTTTTAAAAAAGAGAAAGTCCAACTCAGACATCTGACCTATATCTTCTGCTCAGATGAATATTTATTAAAGGTCAATCGTGATTTTCTAAAACACGATTTTTATACCGACATTATCACTTTTAATCTAAGTGAAGACAGAGAAGTCGAAGGTGAGATATATATCAGCACGGAAAGAGTAAAAGAAAATGCGTTGAACCTGGCAGTACCATTCAGCAGTGAAATTTTGCGGGTTGTTTTTCATGGAGCACTGCATTTGTGTGGATTTAATGATAAAAGAAAAAGTGAAATAACAAAAATGCGTATGCAGGAAGACCTTTATATGCGTTTATACAATAAAAAAAATGATCTTTAAAACAATGTTTCACGTGAAACATATTTTTTTGTTCTTGTCCATTCTTCCAATCTTTTCATTTGCACAAGGGTATTCAGTAACACTTACGCAGAAAAAGTTACCCCATCCAATAACAATTGATTCGACAGTAGACAATTTGGATAGATCATTCAGTAACTACAATCAATTAAACGAAACGGGAAAGGAACTTCTTTACTGGACAAATTACAGCCGTAAAGACCCAAAACGTTTTTGGGATAGCGCAGTCGCGCCTATTCTAAATGCTTTACCCGAGCTAAACGGCAATTCAGCAAAAGCTCTTCAAAAGGATTTATATCAAATAACCGCGTTGCCACTATTTCAACTAAATACTCCACTGATAAACATGGCACAATTCCATGCAAATGAAACAGGCAAAAAGCAACTGCCGCTAAGTCATAATTCAGCCGATGGTAGCAGTTTCGGTGAAAGATTTTCCAATGCAGGTTTAAAAAATTGCGGTGGTGAGAACATAGCTATTTCGGATGATGTTTTACTTGGCTTGGTTCTGCTTTATATTGATTACAATCTTCCGGATGCAGGGCATCGCAAAAATCTTCTTTCTGAAAAATTCTCAATCATTGGAATTGGCGCTTGCCCTTACGGGAAGACCGGCAACTTCTTTTTTGTCCAGGATTTTGCTTGTCCCCAGTAATTGTTTCACGTGAAACATTATTCCATCAACACTGGTTTATATTTGCAAAAAATATCTAAGAATGTTTCCCGAGTATGATGTAATTGTAGTAGGTGCCGGACATGCAGGCTGCGAGGCTGCGGCAGCAGGAGCAAATCTTGGAAGCAAAGTACTCCTCGTGACAATGAATATGCAAACAATTGCTCAAATGAGTTGCAACCCTGCCATGGGAGGCATTGCTAAAGGACAGATTATCAGGGAAATAGATGCACTTGGCGGTTACAGCGGCATAGTATCTGATTTGAGTATGATACAATTCAGGATGCTGAATAAAAGCAAGGGCCCGGCAATGTGGAGCCCGCGTTCGCAAAACGACAGGATGCTTTTTGCTGCAAAATGGCGGGAAATGCTTGAGCAAACTTCCAATGTAGATTTTTACCAGGATATGGTCCGCAGCATTATTATTAAAAATAATACCGCCTGCGGTGTTATTACAGGAATGGGGCATGAGATAAGATCAAAGACGGTTGTTGTCACAAGCGGCACATTTCTGAATGGCATCATTCACATTGGCGAAAAGCAATTTGGAGGAGGAAGAGTGGCAGAAAAAGCTGCAACCGGAATTACAGAACAGCTTGTCGAAATGGGCTTTGAAAGTGACCGTTTAAAAACAGGCACACCGCCGCGGATAGATGGGCGCAGCCTGGATTACAGCAAAATGGAAGAGCAGAAAGGTGATGACGAAATAACCGGATTCTCTTTTTTAAATATTGAAAAATTAAAACCGCAATCCCAAAGAAGCTGCTTTATCACTTACACAAATATAAAGGTTCACGAAAAATTAAAGACCGGCTTTGACCGCAGCCCGATGTTCGCAGGAAGAATCGAGGGAGTCGGGCCGCGGTACTGTCCAAGCATTGAAGATAAGATCAACAGATTCGCAGACCGCGACCGTCATCAAATATTTGTGGAACCGGAAGGGTTTAATACTGTCGAAATTTATGTAAATGGTTTTTCAACTTCCTTGCCTGAAGAAGTTCAATACGAAGCAATTCGTAGTATAGAAGGTTTCGAGAACGCCCGCATGTTTCGTCCGGGTTATGCTATTGAATATGATTTCTTCCCGCCAACACAATTGACATATTCGCTTGAAACAAAGCGAATACAAAATCTATTTTTCGCAGGCCAGATAAATGGCACTACAGGTTATGAAGAAGCAGCTTGCCAGGGACTAATGGCAGGAATAAATGCACATCAAAAAACAAAGGAAAAAGAAGCATTCATATTAAAAAGGAGTGAAGCATATATCGGCGTTTTAATTGATGACCTTATCAGCAAAGGGACTGACGAACCATACAGGATGTTCACCAGCCGCGCAGAATACAGAACGCTTCTTCGCCAGGACAATGCTGATCTGCGTTTGACAGAGAGAAGCCGCGACATAGGACTGGCATCTTTACAAAGAATGGAAAAAGTAAGTTCGAAGAAACGCAGTGTCGCAAACATCAAAAAAATACTGGAGCAAATCTCTTTGGAGCCACAGGAAATCAATCCATATTTAGAATCCATTCATTCTTCACTGATCGATGAAAAACAAAAAGCGACAAAAATATTATTACGTCCTGATGTTTCATTCAATTGCATTATTCATAGTGTTCCTCGAATTAAAAATTTGTTTGGACAACTGGAAAATGAGATCATTGAGCAGGCTGAAATTCAAATTAAGTATGAACGTTATATTGAAAAAGAACACGAATTAGTAGAAAAAATGAGCAAGATGGAGGAACTCATTATTCCCGAAAACTTCGACTACACAAGCATTTCAGCAATCAGCAATGAAGCTTTGCAGAAATTCAAACGCATCAGGCCGAGAACGCTTGGGCAGGCTTCGAGAATTTCTGGTGTAAACCCAAGTGATGTCCAGATCTTAATGGTCTACATGGGCAGATAAATTTCATCAAATGCAAAATACAGGTTAAAGCAACTGCATGAACGTGCATTTACATCTTACTTTGTAATATTATTGTAGAAACAAAAAACTTGGCATTCAAAAAATTTACACGGCATTTTCATTTAGTTCTTTTTGCGTGCCTTCTTCCGCACTTCATAAATGCACAGCAGTTGGAGCTAAATGGCTCGGTGTATGATTTTTACAATAAACATCCGATGGATGCAGTCTCTGTTTATTCAACTTCGGGCAAGACAGCAATAACGGATTCGTTGGGAAGATATACTTTTACAGTCTCAAACAGTGACTCCATCTGGTTTTCCTATCTTGGAAAAAATACACAAAAATATCCTGTCGATACTATCAACAATTTAAACGATTTTGAAATTGCACTCCACATTGATGAGCATTGGTTGCCTACCGTAAAAGTGCACAACAAAAATTACCTGCTTGATTCTCTCCAAAACAGAAAAGATTATGCAAATGTTTTCAATTATCGCAGGCCGACGCTGCAGGCCGTAACACCAAATTACGGAAGTGCTTATGTGCCGGGAACCGCAGCAGGATTCGATCTTGATCAGATCATTGAGATGTTTCAATTCAGAAAAAATCGAGAGATGCTTGCGTTTCAGCAAAGACTGCTGGAAGAAGAACATGACAAATACATATCGCACCGTTTCAGTAAACATTTTGTAAATCAGCTTACACATTTGCAAAGTCCGCGCCTCGATGAATTCATGACTGAATACAAACCTGCTTATGAGTTGCTATTGCAATTGAACGATCTTGAATTGGGTTATTATATTGAGCAGTGTTATAAATTATATACCCGCAAAAATTGGCGATGAAAATTTTTCATTCAATGATCCGCAGTTTAGCATAATTCAGCATTATTTTTTTCTCTCCATTCAATTCAAACTTTACGGTAGCAATCGGATTATGGGCACTGCCTTCCATTTTCATTACTTCGCCAAACCCGAATTTTTGGTGCTCCACTTTTTGCCCTTCCTGCAAATTGCTTGTATCACTTGGTGCAAAATTCTCAGAAGGAATATGCGTCTTGGTGGATGATTGAATATTTGGTGTTGATAAATAAGAAGGCTTTTTTTCTGCAGCCGGCTGACGATATCCTGTTGACTGATCTCCAAAACCGCGTTGCATTCTCTGAAATGCATTGCCCATATCAGAATGCGCACTTTGATTGCGTGCGCCGCCACCGGCATAGCTTCTGTCAATATGCACTTCCGGCATTTCATCGATAAAACGGCTCGGTTCATTTTGCACCAGGTTTCCAAAACGATAACGCGCATTTGCAAATGAAAGCCACAACTTTTCTTTTGCGCGCGTAATTGCCACATAAAACAATCTGCGTTCCTCTTCCAATTCTTCGCGCGTATTAATGCTCATCGCATTGGGGAAAAGCGTTTCTTCCAAACCACCAACAAAAACACAATTGAATTCCAATCCTTTTGCAGCATGAATCGTCATCATCTTTACAGTATCGCTGTTTGCTTTATCATCATCCGCATCCGTAAGCAAAGTAATTTGTTGCAAATAGCTTCCCAAACTTTTATCACCCACTTCTCCGTCTTCATTACCCGGACTCTCCGTCCATTCTTTTATTGAGTTCAAAAGTTCCTGGATATTTTCGTAACGTGCCAGGCCTTCTGTTGTCTTATCGTTGAATAATTCTTTTACAAAATTTGTGTGCTTGCCAACCTGCATTGCAACATCGTACGCATTCTTCTCTGCAAGCAATGTTTGTGAGTAACGAATCATTGTTACAAAATTTTCAATCGCTTCCAGTGTGCCTGCTTTAAATCCAAAAGCTCTTGCTCTGGTTAAGACTTCAAAAAAAGTAATTGCATTTTCATTTGCAAAAATGATCGCTTTCTCTACAGTTGTTTTTCCGATACCGCGCGCCGGATAATTAATGATCCGTTTCAATGCTTCTTCATCGCGTGTATTTACAATTACACGCAGATAAGCGATGTAATCTTTTATTTCTTTTCGTTGGTAAAAACTTGTGCCGCCATAGATCCTGTATGCAATTCCCATTCTTCGCAAACTCTCTTCAAAGCTGCGGCTCTGTGCATTTGTGCGATAAAGAATTGCAAAGTCTTTGTTGTAAAAATGATTGCGCAGTTTCTGTTCCTGTATCGTGTCTGCAACAAATTTTCCTTCTTCATTGTCCGTGATTGTACGGACAAGTTTTATTTTTTCGCCGGCATCTTTTTCAGTCCAGAGATTTTTGGGGATTTGTCCTTTGTTGTTCGAGATCACTTCATTCGCCACATTCAAAATACTTCCTGTGCTTCTGTAATTCTGTTCCAGCTTCACCACTTTTACATCATCATAATCTTTTTGAAACTGCAAAATATTTTCAATCGTTGCTCCGCGAAAACTGTAAATGCTTTGCGCATCATCTCCAACCACACAAATATTCTCATGCACAGCGGCAAGTAATTTTGTGATCTGGTATTGCACTGCATTCGTATCCTGGTACTCATCAATTAAAATGTATTTGAACTTGTGCTGGTACTTATGCAATACTTCGGGAAAATCTTTCAACAGCTCATACATTTTCAGCAAGAGGTCATCAAAATCCATCGCTCCATTTTTAAAACATCGCGCAGAATATGCTTTATAAACCATTGCGATCGCAGGCCTGTTGCTGCGCATGTCTTCCTGTTGTATATAATAATCATTCGCATATTCATCAGCATTCACAAGTGCATTCTTTGCTGAAGAAATTCTGTTATGAACGGTGCTTGGCTTGTAATGTTTATCATCAAGGTTCAACTCGTTGATCACTGTTTTCAATACACTTCTGCTGTCATCCGTATCATAAATGGTGAAGTTGTTCGGAAAGCCGATCTTGTGTGCTTCGGCGCGGAGTATGCGCGCAAATACACTGTGAAATGTACCGATGTAAAGATTGCGCGCTTCATTATTTCCCAATATCTTTTCAATACGCTCCTTCATTTCTGCAGCGGCCTTGTTGGTGAAAGTAAGTGCGAGTATATTGAACGCATCAACATGCGCCACATCCATCAGGTAAGCGATACGTGTTGTAAGCACTTTTGTTTTGCCGCTGCCCGCACCTGCAACGATCATCAACGGTCCGTTAACATGTGTGGCAGCAATCAACTGCTGCTCATTCAAGCCCTTCAAATATTCCTGCATGAGCGCAATTTACATTGCATTATTTCATTGCTGAAAACTTGTTGAAAGATGTGGGGAAATTTTTTAACCTTTTTCTAATCCTTATCCCACAAGAATTTTCCCCTGCAAACGTTGTTCAAATATTCAACCCGATATCATGAAAAAATCAAGCTATATAATTGGCATTTTATTTTCAACTTTCGCCGTTTCGTCAGCATTTGTACCCGTTGGTACAGGAATTATCAAAGGCAGTATCGTTATCCCATGTTGCGCACAGCGGGTGTTCGCTGTTTCAGGAAAAGACACTGTGGAAACGGATGTTAAACTTGGAAAATTCGAATTGAATAATCTGAAGATCGGCAATTATACCATCATCATTGCGGCACAATCACCATACAAAAATTATGTAGTAAACAATGTGCCGGTAAGTGATGACAGCTTTACTGATTTAGGTAAGATTGCATTAACCAAATAAGCTGTTTAAATTTTCTTTCAAAATAATTCCTGCTGCGTATTTATAAATTTCGGTTTCTGTAAATGCAGGTCACATTCCTTATTTAATTTTTCAACAAGGTAGACAGTCAATTCAGGCGAGAAAGTTTCATCATGCATGTGCATGAAAAAATAGAGTTCTTGCAAACCCTTGTCCAGCCAATGTTTGATGTGTTTTACCCAATCATCAATTCTTGTGTAATCTGTCGGGTGCAAACTATTGCCAACATACCTTATAAATGTTTTTGGGATCGTTAAACGCATGTGTGCACAATCTCTTCTGCCTGCGGTATCGGTAATTACAAAACCGATATTCAATGTTTGAAGCAATTGCAATAATTCATTCATTTCCTTTTCATCTGCAAACCAATGAGGATGGCGCACTTCTAAAAATAATTGTACATCTTTTGGAAATGCAGCTAAATATTTATAGAGGTTTTCTTTTCTGTCAGGAGAAAATTTATCACTGACCTGTAAAAAGACCGGGCCGAGATGCTCTTTAAAAGCAATGATCCCTTCGAGAAAAGAATCTGTCAACGCATCAACATTATTGAATGAACTATAGTGGCTGATTGAGTTTGGGATTTTCGGGCAAAATTTAAAATCAAAATTTTTGGCCTTGTCATTCCATCTTTTTATTTCTGCAGAAGAATAAATTTTGTAGTGCGTAGCATTCAATTCTATTGCATTGTAATGATGCACATATTCATCAAGGAAATTAGTTTCCTTCGTGCCTTTAGGATAAATTTTTCCCAGCCATTCCTTTCGCCCCCATTTTGCACAACCGATATGTACAAGCGGTTTGTTTTTATCTTTTACTTTCCCAAAAATTGCATCATTGCCTTTGGGTTCATGCAATGAAAAATCAATTGCAGTAAGTTCGCTTTCCGTTACGCGCCCGAATTCCATTGCAAAAAATTCATTTACAAATAAGCTTCGCCAATATTCCGTTTTACTTCTGCCACATATTCTTTTATTTCCTGTTCTTTTTCTTTTTTGCAGATCAGCAAAACATCTTTTGTATCCACAACAATAAAGTCGTCCAGGCCCTGCAGCACGATCAGTTTGTGGTCGTCTGCCGAAACCATGCATTTGGTCGCATCGATCACCATTACATTTTTTGCAACCACTGCATTATCAAGGTAATCTTTTTCAGCATTTTCATACGCGCTGTTCCACGTTCCAAGGTCGCTCCAGCCGAATGATGAAGGAATCACATAAACATTATTCGCTTTTTCCATGATCGCATAATCAATGGAAATATTGGTGCATAAAGGGTAAATGCGCTCCAACGCATGCGCTTCTTCCGCTGTGTTGAAATTGTCTTTTTCGCCCGAGAACAATTCAAACATTTCGGGCTGGTATTTTTCAAATGCTTTCACGATGCTTTTCACCTGCCATACAAATATGCCGGCGTTCCACAAAAAATCGCCGCTTGATAAAAAAGTTTCTGCGAGTTCCTTATTCGGTTTTTCGGTAAATAATTTTACTCTAAAAATATTATCCGCCACGCCGATCATATCGTGTTGAATATAGCCGTAGCCTGTGTTTGCGTAAGTTGGTTTGATACCAAGCGTTACGAATGCTTTTAAATGCGCAGCAAAATCAAGCGCCTGCAGGCTCACCCGTTGAAACTCGCCGGTATCAAGCACCACGTGGTCGCTGGGCGCAACGATCAGAATCGCTTCTTCATCTTTTTGCAATACTTTAAACGAAATATAGGCAACACACGGCGCTGTGTTCTTGCGGCTCGGTTCGGCAAGAATATTTGCAGGATCCAAATGCGGCAATTGTTTTTTTACAATGCCTGCATATTCTTTTGATGTGACAACAAAAATATTTTCTTTGGGAATAAATTTCGTGTAACGCTCAAACGTCCACTGGATGGGCGTTTTGCCTGTATTCAAAATATCGATGAATTGCTTTGGGTAAGAAGACCTGCTCTTTGGCCAGAAACGGCTGCCGATACCGCCAGCCATGATCGCCACGTAATGATGTTTATTCATACTCAAAAATACTTTTATTAATTCCTTTGAAAAATCAAATGATCCCTTCGCGCAACAGATCATGCAAATGTATAAATCCGCGATATTTTTTATTGCTGTCTGCAACGATCAACTGGCTGATGTCATGCGCTCTCAATATTTCCAATGCTTCCACAGCCATCAGCTCCCCCAAAATTGTTTTGGGATTTTTTGATAAAATATCAGCAGCAACAATGTTTCCGAGATTGTCTGTTTTTTCAAGCAGCCGCCGCACATCGCCATCGGTTATTATTCCAATCACTTCGTCTGCTTCATTTACAACGGCAGTTGCGCCAAGCCTGCCTTTTGATATTTCTATAATGGCATCTTTTAATGTCGTGTTTTCAAACACTTTGGGCGCGGCATTTTGTTTATACAGATCCTCAACCCGTAAGTACAATCGCTTTCCAAGATTTCCGCCCGGATGGAATTTTGCAAAATCCTTTCCGGTGAATGCATTCAGTTCCATCAAACAGACGGCCAATGCATCTCCCATTACCATTTGCGCAGTGGTGCTCGATGTTGGTGCAAGATTATTCGGGCAGGCTTCTTTTTCAACAGTTGTATTTAAAAGAATATCCGCATGCTGTGCAAGAAATGAATTTGTGTTGCCGATCATTCCGATCAAAAGATTCCCTGCATTTTTTATCAACGGGACGAGCAACTTTATTTCAGGGCTTTCGCCGCTTTTGCTTATCACGATGACAATATCATCCGCTTGCATCATCCCCAGATCACCATGAATGGCATCTGCAGCATGCATGAACAAAGACGGTGTTCCGGTGGAATTTAGTGTGGCTATAATTTTTTGGCCTACTATGGCGCTCTTGCCAATACCGCTTACCACAAGGCGCCCTTTTGATTGATGAATGCTGTTCACCGCTTTTTCAAAAGACGCGTCAATAAAGGATTCAAGCCCTGCGATGGCTGCAGTTTCTATCCCGATGGTACGCAAAGCAATCTGCTGAATTTTCGAATGCATAAACAGCAAAGTTAAACTTTAACACCAAAGAGTTTCTTAATAATGTTTCTTACTTATTTTTGTTCCCCTTCGGAACCAATATTATTTTTTTATAAAATTTTTACAGAATGGTAAAAGAAAAAGTTGTATTTTAAACATTCCTTTTGCCGCAAGACTCCAGGGGAAATTTATTAATATGGCAACGACATCCAAGAAAGCTGCGCCGAAGCAGCCAAAGAAGACAGATCCAAAAGAGGATAAACTAAAAAAAGAAAGTTCAAAAAAAATAGCTGCTGAAATTCCTTCAAAAAACGGAAAAGGCCACAAGCACGATATTCACACACACCTGCAATCCTATTTCGGGTTCGAACAATTCAAAGGCACACAAAACGAGGCGATCGACAGCCTTCTCAACGGGCATGATACATTTGTCATCATGCCAACCGGCGGCGGCAAAAGCCTGTGCTACCAGTTGCCTGCAATGATCTTGCCCGGCTGCGCAATTGTGGTGAGCCCATTGATCGCATTGATGAAAAACCAGGTTGACCTTGTGCGCGGTTATAGTGAAAAAGATGAAGTTGCACATTTCTTGAATTCATCTTTAAACAAAGGGCAGATAAAAGAAGTGAAAGATGACCTGCTCGCGGGCAAAACAAAATTGCTTTATGTCGCGCCCGAAACATTGACAAAACAGGAAAACCTCGATTTTTTCCGTGATCTCAATATTTCTTTTTTTGCAGTCGACGAAGCGCATTGCATTTCAGAATGGGGGCACGATTTCCGCCCTGAATACAGAAGGCTTCGCGAAATGATGGACATCATCAATGCAGAAATTCCCGTGATCGCTTTAACGGCAACAGCAACTCCGAAAGTGCAAAGTGATATTGTAAAAAACCTTGGCTTGCGCAACCCGAATATTTTTATTTCATCATTCAACCGCGCAAACCTTTATTATGAAATTCAACCCAAAGTAAAAAAGGACCAGACCATAAAAAACATCGTCCGTTTTATTTCACAAAACATGAACAAGAGTGGTATCATTTATACACTCAACAGAAAAACAACGGAAGAGCTTGCAGAGATCCTCGTTGCAAATAATATTAAAGCAGTTGCTTATCACGCAGGGCTTGATGCCAAATTGAGAAGCAGCCGGCAGGACCAGTTTTTAAATGAAGATGTGCAGGTAATTGTTGCCACCATTGCGTTTGGAATGGGTATTGATAAACCCGATATCCGTTTTGTAATGCACTACAATATTCCGAAATCGATTGAAAATTATTACCAGGAAACGGGGCGTGCAGGGCGTGATGGCCTGGAAGGAAAATGTATTTTATATTACTCGCACAAAGATGTTGCAAAGCTCGAACATTTGATGCGCGACAAACCTTTGAGCGAGCGCGAAATTGGCGCGCAGTTGATAAACGAAACGATTTCTTTCGCAGAAACTTCTGTTTGCAGACGCAAGGTTTTAATGCATTATTTCGGTGAAGAATGGGGAGATGAAAATTGCGGCAACTGCGACAACTGCCTGCATCCCAAAGAAAGAGTGGAAGCAAAAGATGATGCCGTAAAAGTGCTGAAAACGATCAAGGCTTTGGCCGAAGGCTTCACCATTGAATATGTTACAGGCATTTTGATCGGAAGGCATACACCGCAGGCTGCAATGTATCATCACGATAAATTAAATGTTTTCGGTACGGGAAAAGATAAAGACGACCATTACTGGAACAGCCTTATCAGGCAGATGCTTCTTTCAACATTAATCAGAAAAGATATTGAAGAATACGGCTTGCTGAAATTTACAGAAAAAGGAGATAAATTTTTGAAAAAACCAACATCATACAAAATTGCGCTCAACAATTTATTTGAAGATGCGAATGAAGATGATGATGAAACCGAAACAGGCAATGGCACAGGCACTGCAGCAGATGAAAGACTCTTTGAGATGCTGAAAGAATTGCGCCATCGCGAAGCAAAGAAGACCAACCTCCCGCCGTTCGTCTTGTTCCTTGAATCTTCTTTGCAGGACATGGCAACGATGTACCCGACGACCATGGCAGAACTTGAAAAATGCCAGGGTGTGAGCAAAGGAAAAGCATTGCGTTACGGCAAGCCATTTATCAGCATGATAGAAAAATATGTGGAAGAAAATGACATTGAAAAACCTGATGATTTTGTGATGCGCAGCGTTGCAAATAAAAGCAGCAATAAAATTTATATCATTCAGAATGTAGATAAAAAAATTCCGCTGGAAACCATTGCACGCAACAAAGACCTGCGCATAGACGCGTTGCTTGAAGAGATGGAAACCATTGTAGCAAGCGGCACAAAACTAAACCTTGATTATGCCATCGACGATATGCTTGATGAAGCTGATCAGGACGAGATCATTGACTATTTCCGCAGTTGCGAAACTTCTTCTTTAGACGTTGCACGCGAAGAACTTGCCGACAATAATTTTGAATGGGAACAGTTGAAAATTATGCGCATCAAGTTTTTGTGCGAATACGGGAATTGATGGCAGATGCGGAAATTAGCAGATTAGCAAATTTGAGAGACGCTTGATTGCTAATTAACCCATCTGCTCATTTCCAGATTGATATTATTTTCTCTTAAAAATCGGCACCGTACTGCAAGGCTCGCCATACATAATGCTTTTTGCAAACGGCCGAAGTTTATTGGTGATTTCCAGGTAAGCCGTTTCCGGAATTTGAATGTCGCCGCAACCCTTTACCACCACACGTTTATCCAAATATTCTTCTGCCTTGACCGCAGATAATTTTTTTATAAAAATAGTATTGATGAGATTTTTTTCATCGCCGAAGACGACGTCTTTTGCAAGTGGCTGTAAGTAAGTCGAAACAAGCATATATGCCCACATCGGGATGATGGCATCAGTGCTGCAAAGCACTGCAACATATTTATCTGTATAAATATTCCAGTCTGTTTTCAGCAGTGCAGCGCGGAAATCTTTTTCTTTCAAGATCAATCCCATGAATAAATATTCCTTCAGGTCGAACACAACAATTTCTTCTTTCGGAAAATAATCCTCAAGATTCAATGTGATGATGCCGCTTTCTGCAACTTTATTTACAAAAACTTCTTCCATATTTATTTCAAATACTGTTACACAAAATTAACCAACATTCCTTTAAAATATTTCTGATATCCGATCTTAGTTTTCTCAAAACAAAAGACCCGCAGTTTTTTTGCGGGTCTCGATATTTTCTGAAAAGAATATTTTAATAAAATGTAGAGCGGTAATCTTTGATATCTGCGCCGTCTTTCAGCGAAGACATAATGCCGTAACCAAGCTCTCCTTTCATCTGCGCTTCAAGCTGCTTTTGCAATGCATCAACACCGCCAGCCATCGATGCATTTGCACTGATGCCTGTTCCGGTGATCACAAATACGCCTGAATTTCCTGCAATCGGCGCGCTTACTTTTGACTGGATATTTTTATTGAATGATGCGCCAGCGATTTTTGGCTCATTTCCAATGTTTGGTAAAAATGGCTGACGGAAAGAAATGCTGTCTGCTTTCTGAACACTGACTCCTGCTGATTGTGCAATTGCATCAAGTGTTGCGCCTTTTATTTTACTGTCAATTATCTGTTTCGCTTTCTTTTGGTTAATGAGAATATTCTCAACCAAAGGCCTTGCAGTTGCAGCATCAGGCAAACCCGCTTTTTGAATTGCAGTAACAACGGCCACAACATAAGCATTGCCGTTCTGTGCAGACATCGGATCGGAAACTTCTCCAACTTTACTTGTGTAGATCCATTTTACCAATTGACGATTCTCGCCGATTGCGCCAGCGGAATAATCGTTTTCTTTTATCTGCTGAGCATCGAGAATTGTAAGCTTTTGTTTTTGCGCCTGAGCTTTAAACTGATCAATGTTTCTTGACGTTGCCGCAAACTGGTCTGCCGCATTGCTCGCAGCATTTATTGTTTCCGGACTTGCAACAATTGGTTTTGCCAGATAAGCAACATTATACGCTGGCTGAATATTTTTTTGTTCCAGCACTTCTATATAATGGTATCCTGCATATTGGTCGTTGGAAACGTGAACCGTTTTTTTATCGCCCGTTTTTCCGTAAAAAATTGTTTCGGCAAACTCCTTGCTGATACTGCTGAATTGCGTAGCAGGAAAAGTATATTCGCCGCCTTTTGTTTTGCTTCCGTCATCGTCGCTGTATTTCAGCACCATTGCATTAAAATCTGCACCATGCGCAATTGCCTGCGAAATGCTGTCAATTCTTTTTTTAGCAATACTGTCAGCTAAAACAGGTTGGCCTTTATCTTCTGTCTTTATCAATATGTGACGGCATTTTGCAGAATCAGGCATCATGCGGATGCCGATCATTTTTGCAATTACATAATTTTGATTATCGAGATATGGTCCAAAAGTTTGTCCAACTGCAAGATGCATGATCGTGTCTGCATTCGGAACTTTCAATGAATTTTTTGGAACATAGCTTTCATCATAAGGCAAAGCAGAACCCTTGGTGCTGATAAAAGATTTAATATCTGTTGTTGTCTGAAGTTCGGGTTTCAAAGTATTAAGTTCGCTTAAAACCGCTGCACTGTCCGTCTGGCTTGGCGATGCATCAAATTTTACAAAAGAGATGCTGCGCGTTTCTTCCTTTTGCTCATATTCTTTTGAATGTTTCTGCACATAATCATTGATCTCGTCGTCGCTTATTTTTATCGTCGTGTCCTTCACAGAAGTGTAAGGCACATATACATAATTGATATTGGCAATTGAATTGTTGTCGGCATTCATCTTCGCAGCCATCCAATGCGGAACGTAGATCGCTCCGGATATCAGCGACTGGTATTTTTTGCTGAGCTCCTGATCGATCGTTGGCTTCACATAAGCTTCTGTGATCTGAATGACCTTTGGATTCGTTGGATTTTTTTTCATTTGAGCAAATTGTTGTTTTGCCTCTTCTGCATTGTACAGGCCGGTCTTCGGGTCTGTGAATGCCTGTGTCATCCATTGCGGAGGATTGCTGCCAAAAAGCACACCGTTCAATTCTTTTCCCGGCAATACCAAGCCGAGTTTTTTTTCTTCCTGGCTCAACAATGTAATGAACACGGTTCTGTTCCACACATCACTGATCGTTTGCCCGCTGTTGGGATTCTGGCTTCCGCTCATTTGCTCGTATAGCTCAACCTGTGATTCAAAATCGGTGTGCTCAATGTTCTCACCGTTTATCTTACCGATTGAACTTGAGTTGGACATTATGCTGCCCTTCTTCATAAAAGCATCCTGCAATATAAAGGCAAGCAGGGCAAGCGCGATGATACCAAAAACAAACCACGCTCCCTTATCACGAATTCGTTGAATAACTGACATAATTATATTATCCCTTTTTTTCTAAGGATGGCAAAAATAGGGGAATATACCATTTGAACAAATTGTGAATATCTCCTGAAGCATAAGCGCACAAAGATTTTTTGCGTTAAAATCTTCTTTTGCAAACGGATGAACTTTTAAAAATCAGCTTTTTCGTGAAACACAAACCAACACAACGCTGTTGGTAATCGATGTCTTATGTGTATAAGCACCGTTTATTTTTCTTTCGGATAAGGAAAGATTTATAACAAGATGGCTGTATTTTTTATTTTACCCTTAAAAAAATTTTCTCGACACAATTTAATTTCTCTTAATTAACAGTTGACCAATTGTTAATCTGAAATAATCTTTTATCACAATAAAAAATTGAACATCTGTGGAAAAAGCTTTGTTTCCTTTGCAAACATTGAAAATCTTATGGGGATTAACTGTTTATTTAATCCTTATAAATACCACTTAATTAACTTTGCCAATTGTGTATAAAAAACTTTTCCCGATACACACACCTTTAATAGTAGTATCGATTTTAAATTAAAGTATTAATAAAGAATATTACAATGGATATTAACATTGCTTCGGCGAAAAAAAATTTAAGCCGGAAAGGTTTTCTTGATGTTGAGATAAATCCTTCGCTTGATCTCTTCGCAGAAATTGAACGGTTGAAGAAAGAAAAAAATGCTGTGCTGCTCGCACATTATTACCAGGAACCGGATATTCAGGATGTTGCAGATTTTATCGGCGACAGCCTCGGGCTCGCACAACAGGCCGCGAAAACAAAAGCCGATATCATTGTTTTTGCGGGAGTTCATTTTATGGCTGAAACAGCGAAAATTTTAAATCCACAGAAAAAAGTTTTATTGCCCGATTTGAATGCAGGCTGTTCTTTGGCAGACAGCGCGCCGGCAGAGTTGTTCAGGCAATTCAAATTAAAATATCCAGACCATGTTGTTATTTCTTACATCAATTGCACGGCAGAAATAAAAGCGCAAAGCGATATTATTTGCACCAGCAGTAACGCACGTGCAATTATAGAAAGCATTCCTGAAGATCAGCCGATCATTTTTGCACCTGATAAAAACCTTGGTGCATACCTGAATAAAAAAACCCGAAGAAATATGGTTTTGTGGAACGGCGCCTGTATGGTGCATGAAATATTCAGTCTTGAAAAAATAACGAAACTAAAGTTCAGGCATCCAAAAGCAAAACTGATTGCGCATCCTGAATGTGAGGAAGCTGTTTTGCGCGAAGCGGAATTTATCGGAAGCACTACACAACTCCTGAAATATGCCGTGCAGGACAATGCAAAAGAATTCATTGTAGCAACGGAAACAGGCATCCTTCACCAGATGCAGAAAGACGCGCCGGATAAGATCTTCATACCTGCACCTCCGAATAATTCCTGTGCCTGCAACGATTGTCCGCATATGAAGTTGAACACACTTGAGAAACTCTATCTCTGTATGCAGTATGAGCAACCTGAAATTTTGATGGAAGAAATTCTAAGACAGGCTGCATTGAAGCCGATAGAACGCATGCTGGAAATAAGTAAGGCTGCAGGATTGGGCGGATGACAAAAGCCGTAATTTTTTCACCTCAAACGATTGCGATAAGAATAAGGAAAATGTATTAAAAAAAAAGAAAAATTTTTTTTAATTGTGATGCGCTATTGTCAACATCGTGTCATATTTTTGCCGCATCAGGAAATTTTTTCCACATCCGAATAATTGCATTGTGAATATGACCCACTATAAAAGCATCGTTCAAAAACTAACTCTTTCGGCCATTATTTTTTTAGCAATATCGTTTGCGAATAAATCTTTTGCGCAAGACGGAAAGACCTTGTTTTCTAATAATTGTGCTTCTTGTCATGCCGTAAATAAAAAACTGATAGGCCCTGCTCTTGCTGGTGTGCAGGACAGATGGCCTGATTCAAAAAAGCTGCATGCGTGGATTCATAACAATGCTGCGTTTCGCGCTACCGGCGACGTTTATGCCAACAATCTTTACAACGAATATGGCAAAGTGACGATGACCGTTTTTGGAAACACACTCAGCGATGCTGATATTGATGCCATACTTGGTTATATAAAAACAGAAGCGGGAAAAACTTCCGGTCCCACTCCTACAGACCAGACTCCGGTTGCATCAAGCGACAACACATTGCTTTTCGGCATACTTACTCTGATACTTGCAATTGTTGCTTTAACGCTATTGCAGGTTAACAGCAATCTTAAAAAACTTGCAGATGACAAATCGGGCGTTCCAAGTATGGAGCCGCTTCCTTTCTGGAGAAACAAAACTTATATCGCGCTTGTTGTTGTTGTTTTATTTCTTGTTGGCGGTTACGTAACAACAGAGGGAGCAATAGGGCTTGGCCGCAGCAAGGATTACGAACCTGTTCAACCGATTTTTTATTCACATAAGGTTCATGCAGGCATCAACCAGATCAATTGTATGTATTGCCACATTGGAACATACCAGGGCAAACAGGCAACAATACCTTCAGTAAATATTTGTATGAATTGCCACATGGCGATCAACGAATACAAAGGCCCAAAGATCTACAATGGCGAAGGTGAAGAAGTGGATGGCACAAACGAAATACAGAAATTGTATAAATATGCAGGGTTTACTTATGGCCAACCCTGGGATCCAAACAAAGCAAAGCCAATAGAATGGGTGCGCATACACAATCTGCCTGACCATGTTTATTTCAACCACTCACAACACGTAGTTGCAGGAAAGGTACAATGCCAGATGTGTCACGGCGAAATAACGAAAATGGATGAGGTAAAACAATTTGCACCGCTCAGCATGGGATGGTGTATCAATTGCCACCGTACCACAAAAGTGAATTTTAAAGACAATGGTTTTTACAGCATATACGAAAAATATCACGAAGACCTGAAGACAGGAAAAATGGACAGCGTGACCGTAGAAAATATCGGCGGCACGGAATGTCAGAAATGCCATTATTAATTTCAATTGAAAATTGTCGATTGATAAATTGACAGTTCAACCATTATAAATTTATGAGCGATAACAAGCATTGGCAAAGTTTTGGTGAAATGAAGAATACTGAGGCTTTTCAGCAAACTTCAAAAGATGAATTCAAAGAAGAATTGCCTTTTGAAGCTGATGAAAAAAGCGGATTTCTCTCAACGCCAACTCCAAGAAGGGATTTCTTAAAATATGTTGGTTTCAGCACAGCCGCTGCAGCGCTTGCTGCAAGTTGCGAAATACCTGTAAGAAAATCTATTCCATTCGTCAATAAACCTGAAGATATTGTTCCTGGTGTTGCAAATTATTATGCAACCACTTATGTGCAGGATGGAGACGTGGTAAGTGTTTTAGCGAAAGTGCGCGATGGTCGCCCGATAAAAATTGAAGGAAACGAATTGTCCTCAATCACAAAAGGCGGCACTTCTGCAAGGGTGCAGGCCTCTGTTTTAGATTTGTATGATCAGGCAAGGTTGCGTTATCCGACTATCAGCAATAATGAGGTAACCTTTGAAGCATTTGATAAATCAGTTGGAGAAGCAATGTCAGGCTTGGGCGGCGCACCGGTTGTGTTGCTGACAAGCACTGTAAACTCTCCAAGTACATTACAGGTCATTGCACAATTTCTTGCAAAATATCCCGGCAGTAAACATATAATGTATGATGCTGTTTCGCATACCGGCATGTTGCTTGCAAACGAAGCTACTTATGGCAAACGCGCAATTCCTTCTTATCGTTTTGATAATGCAAAAGCAATTGTAAGCATTGGTGCAGATTTTCTGGGCACCTGGCTTAGCCCTGTTGAATTTACCAAGCAATATTCTTTAGGAAAAAAAATCGATGAGAAAAATCCATCGATGAGCAAGCACATTCATTTTGAGAGTGTATTGAGCCTGACAGGATCAAATGCTGATGAAAAATATTTACACAAACCATCCGAACAAGGTGCTGTTGTTTTGGCTTTATTGAATGCAATAAATGGCCAAAGTGTAAGCGGAATAAGCGATGATAAATTAAAAGCAGGTATTGCAAAAGCGGCAAAAACATTAACCGATAATAAAGGTGCAGCATTGGTTGTTTGCGGAAGCAATGATACAAATGTGCAGGTAATTGTAAATGCCATAAATGAAGCCCTTGGCGCAAACGGAAAGACGATTGACTGGAGTGCTACGCTTAATTACAAACAAGGTGTTGATGCAGATTTTGCGAAACTGGTTGACGATATGAATGCAGGAAGTGTTGGCGCATTATTGATATATGGCGCAAACCCTGCATACACCTGGTACGACAGTAAGAAATTTACAGATGGATTGAATAAAGTAAAAGTCACTCTTTCTTTCAATCCGCGTGCAGACGAAACAACCCAGCTTTGCAAATATGTAATTCCGGATCACCACTATCTTGAAAGTTGGGGTGATGCAGAACCAAAGACCGGATATTTTTCTTTATTGCAACCAACGATCAATCCATTGTTTAAAACAAGACAGTGGCAGGATAGTTTACTGAAATGGAGCGGTGCAACCGCAGATTATGAAACAACTGTAAAACAATTTTGGGCAGCAAAAATTCCCGGTGGCGAAACAGGATGGTTCACGGCTTTGCAAAATGGAGTTTTCAGCAGTACTGCAATAACATCCGGTGTTGTTTTACAGGCAACAAATATTCAACTGCCCGCAACAGTAATCGCGTTTAATTCGGGTGCTGTTGCTTCTGCATCCTCAGCAATCAGCAGTGCACCAAAAGGCGGAACAACAGAATTGGTGCTTTATCAAAAAGTGACAATCGGCATAAATGGTACAAGCAATCCATGGTTGCAGGAAACGCCGGATCCCGTTACAAAAGCAACCTGGGATAATTATGTTGTTGTTTCCCCGGCAATGGCAAAGACATTGCTGGATATAGATATTTCACAACCACGCGATGCGGATGCTTATGAAGTGCACCCCGACAGAAAAATAGTGAAAGTGACGGCTAACGGGAAAACCGTTTTATTGCCTGCACTTATTATTCCGGGTGTTGCTGCCAATACAATCGGAATTGCGCTTGGTTACGGGCGAACCGAAAAGATTGGAAAATGTGCAGCAGATTCCGGTCAGAATGTTTTCCCCTTTGCAAACATGACCGGCAATGGGGTAAGCTTTGAAAATTATAATGCAACCGTTGATAAACCAACAGGCGATACCTATAAAGTGGCCATTTCTCAAACACACAATGTTTATACCACGCCGCAAGGAACAAGAACAGAGGTGATGAAAGAATTGACACTTGCGGATTTTAAAAAAGACCCTGGTTCAATACTTGATGACAGGGGAAAAGAATTGGAACCGTACGGCGGTTTGGCAGATTACGAAAAACAGGGAAGCATCTATAAATATTATGACAAGCCGGGCATTCATTGGGGAATGAGCGTTGACCTGAATACTTGTACAGGTTGCAGCGCCTGCGTAGTTGCCTGTACTGCTGAAAATAATGTTTCAGTCGTAGGAAAAAGCGAAGTGCTGCGCTTTCATGATATGGCATGGATAAGGATTGACCGTTACTACAGCGGCGATCCGGAAAATCCGAAAGTGGTATTTCAGCCATTGATGTGCCAGCATTGCGATAATGCACCTTGTGAAAATGTTTGCCCTGTAGGTGCAACCAATCACAGCAGTGAAGGATTAAATCAAATGGCTTATAACCGTTGTATCGGTACACGTTATTGTGCAAACAACTGTCCGTTTAAAGTGCGTCGTTTCAACTGGGCCGATTATACAGGTGCTGACAGCTTCCCAGATAATCAGGATCAGACTGTTACTGGTGTTTTAGACCCTGTTGTTTTTGATATGAACAGCGATTTGACAAGAATGGTATTAAATCCAGACGTTACTGTCAGAAGCCGTGGTGTGATGGAAAAATGTACTTTTTGCGTTCAGCGTTTGCAGGAAGGAAAATTGAAAGCGAAGAAAGAAAGCCGCCCGTTGAAAAGTGGCGAAAATGGTGAATGGGATATTAAAACAGCCTGTCAGCAAGCTTGTCCTGCAGATGCAATTGTTTTTGGAAACATAAACGACAGCAAAAGCGCGATTGTTCAGGAAAGAGTTGAAAATAATTTGAGGCTTTTCCATTCTTTGGAGCAACTGCACGTTTTACCGAATGTGAATTATTTGGCGAAAGTTCGCAACCTTGATGAATTGAGTGAAGCAGAAGGTTAGCCTGATAAAATTCGTAACGGGTCCAGAAGAAATAAAATATCTATCTTAAAATAGGTCAAAAAATAAGAAAACCAGATGTCATTATTAAGATACGAATCGCAACAGAGAGAGCCTTTGGTAACAGGGGATAAGAATTACCATCAGGTAACCGAAGATATTTGCAGGCCGATAGAAGCCAAGCCAAGTAAACTCTGGTATATAGGTTTTTACATTTCGGTTGCTTTATTGTGTCTCGGTATTTACAGCATTTACCGGGATGTAACCTATGGTATCGGCCAATGGAATTTGAACAGGACTGTTGGTTGGGGTTGGGATATAACCAACTTCGTTTGGTGGGTAGGTATCGGGCATGCCGGAACGCTTATTTCTGCGATTCTTTTATTGTTCAGGCAGGGGTGGAGAACGGGAGTAAATCGCGCTGCAGAAGCAATGACGATCTTTGCTGTAATGTGCGCCGGTCAGTTTCCGATATGGCACATGGGGCGCGTATGGCTGTGCTTTTTTATCTTCCCTTATCCAAATACACGCGGACCGGTTTGGGTAAACTTCAATTCTCCATTGCTTTGGGATGTGTTTGCAATCTCTACTTACTTTACGGTGTCATTATTATTTTGGTATACAGGTTTATTGCCGGATCTGGCAATGGTGCGCGACCGTGCAAAGACAAAATTGCGCAAAATGCTTTACGGCATTGCGTCTTTTGGGTGGAGCGGCTCTACGAAACACTGGCAAAGACACGAATCATTGTCCCTGGTTCTGGCGGGCTTGGCTACGCCTCTTGTATTGTCAGTGCATACCATTGTATCATTCGACTTCGCCACCTCTGTAGTTCCAGGATGGCATACGACCATTTTCCCGCCATACTTTGTTGCAGGTGCCATCTTTTCGGGATTTGCAATGGTGCAAACGCTTTTGATTGTTGTAAGAAAAGTTTTTGCGATGGAGGATTATATCACAATGGGGCATATTGAAGCAATGAATAAAGTAATTGTTTTGACTGGCTCAATAGTTGGGTGTGCTTATCTTACAGAGTTATTTATGGCGTTTTACAGCCAAAACAAGTATGAAGGATATGCATTTTTTTATAGCCGCGCAAATTTATTCAGTCCTTATGGATGGGCTTATTACGGAATGATGTCGTGTAACGTATTGTCACCGCAGATTTTCTGGTTTAGGAAAATGAGAAGAAATATCACCGTAACTTTTTTCATGAGTATAATTGTAAATGTGGGTATGTGGTTTGAGAGGTTTGTGATTATTGTTACTTCTGTTTATCGTGATTATCTCCCATCTTCATGGTCAACTTATTACAGCCCGACACCGTGGGAAATTGGATTTTATGCGGGAACATTCGGATTGTTTTTTACCTGCTTCTTCTTATTTGCAAAATATTTCCCTGTTATCGCAACTGCCGAAATCAAGCATGTATTGAAACAAACCGGCGATGGATACAAAGATAAAATGGGAAATATTGAAGCAGAAGGAGTTGAGGAATTTGCACACGAATATGCACATTAGTTTAAAAATGAAAGCTCAGAATTTTGAGTTTTGAATTAAATAATTATGGCAAAAAAGAAATTTGTTGTTGGTTGCTTTGATGATGAAGCCGTGCTCTTTCCGGCAGTGAAAAAGGTACGTTCAGCAGGTTACAAAATGCATGATGTGTACACACCATTTCCGATTCATGGTTTGGATCATGCAATGGGTCTTCGCGAAACAAGCATTCATACTGCAGGATTTATTTACGGCATCACCGGCACCACAACTGCACTCAGCGGAATTGGCTGGATATTCAATGCAGACTGGCCATTGAATTACGGCGGGAAACCACACTTCGACCTGCCTGCGTGGATACCTATTACATTTGAGTTGACCGTTTTATTTGCCGCAGTTGGTATGGTGCTTACATTTTGTTATTTGTGCCAGATGTCGCCGTTTATTAAAAAACATCATTTCCATCCCCGTGCAACAGATGATTTGTTTGTAATGGTAATAGAATGTACTCCCAAAACCAATGTGGCCGACCTAGAAGCATTTTTAAAAACGAATGGAGCGATTGAAGTAAATGTACAAAACGCAGAGCCGGGATGGTGGCTTGGCACTTATGATAAGGAACAGAAACTAATGATGGATACAGTAGAAGTTGCATAATCTGAATTTGAACATGATGAAAAAATTATTGATCATATCTTTTTTGACCGCAGGAATTATCCTGGAAAGTTGCGGTGGAATAAAGCGCAATCCCGGAACAGTTTATATGCCTGATATGGGATACAGCCGCGCATACGAAACCTATGCCGATCACAGCAATCTCGACAAACTGGGTATCTTTTACAATAACATGCCTGTTGCCGGAACAATTGCAAGAGGAGAAGAAATGCCTTTTCTGCTTACAAAGGACGTGCAGGGAGATACAACCAATTATGTAGCTGCGAAACTTATTACCAATCCGTTGCCACCGCTGGATTCTCTTGATATGAAAGAAACCGAAAGACTGTTTTTGGTGAATTGTGCTATCTGTCATGGAGCAGCGCTTGATGGCAATGGCCCTTTATATAAAGATGGCAATGGTCCGTTTCCTGCAAAACCGGCAAATTTTGTTGGCGATCCCAAAATCATCGCAATGCCTGAAGGGCAAATGTTCTATTCCGTTACTTATGGAAAAAACCTGATGGGAAGCTATGCTTCGCAGCTTAGCCGCAAACAGCGCTGGATGATCATACATTATATTAAATCAAAACAGGCAGAAGCCGAAGCAAGTGCAGCACCTGCAAAAGACAGTACGACAACAGTAAAAAAATAATTTCGAATTCTGTGCCTCACATGGCAAGATAACCGGATAAAAGAAATAACAATGGCATCTATTAAAGAGCAATTTGAGATTCCTGCAAAATTAAAAACGTGGTCGTTTGCACTTATCGGTGTTGGCATACTTACGTTTATCATCGGCCTTGTCACAAAAGGATTCAGCGGCGATGCGCATGAAAAGGCTGTTTTCTGGGGAACCATAATGTACAACAGCGTTTTCTTTACGCTTGTCTGCAATGCAAGCATGTTCTTTATTTGTGCTACCACTTTGGCAATGGGTGGCTGGCAAACAACTTTCCGTCGCGTGCCTGAAGCCATTTCTACAATGGTTCCTATTTTTGGTTCAATAACTTTATTGGTCTTTATTTACATCGTTTTCATTGATAAGAACACAAGTATCTATCAATGGATTGATGGTGATGCAATCAGGAAAAGCGGAGATAAGGAATTGATTGGTAAACTCGGATTTCTTAATCCCGCATTTTTTATCATTTGGTCTGTACTTGCAATAGGTTTGTGGTCTTTGCTTGGAGCAAGGATGCGCAAACTCAGCAATGAAGCAGATGAAGCAACATTGCGTGGCGAAGAGCCGGGCAAAAGTTTTATATGGAGAAATACCGTTACGGCCTCATTATTTATTGTATGGTTC
>Ga0206909_1015_pt3 | contig 36720 bp, 48 predicted proteins | sample Alteio_BWOrgHeat_76_FD_152943 | JGI IMG/M metagenome (GOLD analysis project Ga0206909, IMG submission 152943) | Enriched cells from forest soil in Barre Woods Harvard Forest LTER site, Petersham, Massachusetts, United States -... | ecosystem: Environmental > Terrestrial > Soil > Temperate forest >...
AAATAATTCTTTGCAGTTGTTGATCAGCCGGCAACTGAAGGTGAAAAGTCCACCATCCATTCAATACCGTATTTATCCCTGAACATCGCAAAATAGGAACCCCAGGGACTGTCGCCAATAGGCATTTCAACATTTCCGCCTGCTGATAGCCCGTTGAATAATTTGTCAGCCTCTTCACGGCTTTCTGCATTAATAAATATTTTAGACCTGTTTTCGTTTTCATTTGTTCTTCCCATAATTTCCGGAACGTCGTTGGCCATTAAAGCGTTCTTGCCAATAGGCAAAGCAATGTGCATGATCTTATTTGCTTCATGGTCTGCTACCGGAAATTCTGCGCTTGCGATATCTTTAAAGCGAATGATCTTTTCAAACTCTCCGCCGAATACTGATCTGTAAAATGTAAATGCTTCTTCGGCATTTCCGTTGAAGTTGATGTGAGGATTGATGAGTGCCATAATTTTTATTTTTTAGATTATTAAATTGTTTGCATTCTTAAAAAATTTATCCGGGATCGTTGAAAACGAAAATCATTATTTCGATAAGGTCACTAATAATTCTTCCAGATTTTTCATTGACATAGTAAATCCTATTCTAAAGCCATCACTTATCTTTTCTAAACGTTCAAGCGATTCATTGTAAATGGTAATACTCACTTTTGTTATGCCGTTTTGTTCGCTGAAATTATGATCCCATTCAGAGCCCGGCAATTCAGGGTTTTCATCTTTGTCTGCAAAAGCATTGTACATTTTAAAATTGGTCTTTGGCGTAATGGAAGTATATTCCTGGATTGACCATTTCTCCTGTCCTTCGGGGCTTATCATCGCATAGAATCTTTTTCCGCCAACTTTAAAATCCTGGTATTTTGTTTTGGCAATAAATGGTTTGGGAGCGATCCATTGGTCAAGTAATTCAGCTTTAGTAAATGCATCCCACACGAGCGAAAGCCCGGCATCAAATTCCCTGGTTATGAATACCGTCTTTATTGATTTGTCAACGGTAAAGTCAAACAGCAGATCATTTTTCATTTTTTCTGTTTTTTCATTGTTAATAATATATTGTCGAGTTGATCTTACCGCTTGGCCAAGATTGTGTCTAAATTTTCCATAGCCATAGTAAGACCTTCTTTGAAGCCCATAGCGATGGTTTGCTCCAATTGAACCAAGTCAGGAAACTGCATGATTCCATGCACAAGGGTGTTCTTTCCCATATCACTGAAATTCATTGTCCATTTCGATTGAGGCATTTGTGGATCGATGTTTCCATCGGCATCACCAAAGGCATTATTTGCACTAAACAATTTCTGCGGTTCAATTTTCAGATAGCTCGTAATCGACCAGTGTTCTTCTCCATTCGGTCCAACTGCGGCATAATGCCATTTGCCACCCTCACGAAAATCCATGCTTTTTGTTCTTGATCTCCATGGCATTGGCATCCACCACTGGTCGAGGATCTCGGATTTGGTATAACAATCCCAAACGGTGAGACGGTCGGCTGCGAATTCACGTTTGATGTTAATGGTATTTTTCGTTTTGTCGACAGTGAAGTCGAAGAATAATGGCATGCTCATTTTTTCTGTTTTTTCATTGTTAATAATATATTGTCGAGTTGATCAAACCGGGTCTCCCAGATTTTTCTCAGTTGTTCTAACCACTTATCTATCTCTTTCATTTTTTTAATTTCAAGCGAGTAATAAATTTCTCTGCCTTGTTGTTCCTGTTTCACCAATTCACATTCTGTGAGTATGCGAAGATGTTTGGAAACAGACTGCCGCGTAGTGTTGAAGTTGTCTGCAATGGCATTAGGTGTCATTGCCTGGAATGCAATTAAAGTAATAATTGCGCGCCTTGTCGGATCGGCTATTGCCTGAAAAATGTCCCGTCTCATTTTGTTTGAATTTTATTTGTGCAGCTAATCGGTTGCAAATATATGCGCAACTATTCGGTTTCGCAAAATATTTTTTTAAATTGAAGGAAAGTCAGTTGGAATTGAAGCCAAGTTTTATCATTTTAGAATCGGAAGTTTTACCCAACTGGAATTATACCATTTTATCTGCAACGGCACTGCAGCATCTTTGATCGTTTCATTGCTTACATCTTTTCCTGTGCCGTAATTTACCTGCCACGCGGGGCTTTTGTTCACTCCGATCGTTATAATTATCCTGCTGCCTTTTTGTAATTGTTTGCTGGTAATAAATGTGTGATCGAGGTTGATGGTTTCTATTTTACCCGGTTGAAGTAATTGCCTTTTAGTTCTGTCTTTTGCATAGCTCGCTCTTTGTAAGTTTTCATTCAATGCGAAAAATTTCCCGTCAGGAGTTTGTTCGTAAAGATCGATCACAAGGTCAATATCTTTTTTATTGATGCCTGCAACAATTGAAGCGGTTAATGCGCCGCTGATTGCAAAAGGTTTATCAACAGGCTCGCTTATGAAAATCAATTTTTCTTTTTCAGGTTTTAACACACTGTCTATCAGTAAAGCGAATGCATCTATATCGCCGTCTTCAAAACGAATATCTTTTCTATCAGCCATATCAACTGTTTGAGCAATATAACCTGACTTTGCAGGTTTTGTTTTTAAAAGCGGATATTGTTTACCGTTGGCTGTATTCCCAAGATAAAAGATCAGTGAATCGTTATGCATTTTTTCGAGGGAACTTACATGCTTCCATTCGTTGGTTCCCATCACTTCAAAATTTACTTTGTCTTTTAAAATAGCAGGCAGGCTGCTGTCTTTCAGCACATGGTCAAACCATTGAAACACTATGTCATTAATGTGAATGTTCGCGGCACTGTCAATTGTATAACCGCCCATTTGGGGTTTAGGATAACCTTGTGACCCACTGTGGTCAAAAGGGCCAATGATTAAATAATAATCAGGATTTTTGTTCCATTGATAATATTGGTTGTAATAATACATAGCGCCTGTTTGGTCGTCATCCCAGTAACCTGTTGTAGTCAATATCGGAATGTTGATTTTTGCAAATTCTTCTTTTTGCGGCGTCATATTCTTCCAATAACTATCGTAGCCCGGATGATCGAGCCAACGCTGAAAAATATAATTAGGCCTGCCTTCAATTGTATCCAAAGAACGAAAGCTCGCACCTTTTTTGTACCAGCCAGCAAAAGTGCTGTCCCATTTTGCGTCATTAGAAAATTCTGTATAATCTGTCAATTTATTATTCATTACATAGTGCAGCCATTGTAACATGTAGCTCATAAAAACTCCATTTTGCATGGGGTAATCTATTCCTGCGCCAACGGCAACCTGCGGCACAATTGTTTTTAAGGCCGGATGTAAATATTTAACAGCACTCCATTGCGCAAAACCAAGATAGCTGCCTCCGTACATGCCAACTTTACCATTGCACCAGGGTTGTTTGCTTATCCAGTCTATAATGTTATAGGCATCTTTGGCATCATGTTCAAAAGGTTCAATACTATCCTTGCTGAGCCGCTTGCCTCTTGTATCTGCTACAATACCCACATAGCCTTTTTTAGCTGCATCTTCCGCATCCTCCATGTCATAACCGGGATAAATAGAGTACATTAAAACAACCGGCTGCGGCGTAGCGATGCCTCTCTTCCTCACAATAGTCAAAGCTATCGTTCCACCATCGGGCATTGGTATCAATACACTGTCATCTCTAATGTATTTTTCATTCTTAATTTTTGCTATTAAATATTTTCCATCTTTTGCTGTATTGCTGTAGACGGCATAGCTGAGCCAAGTGCGGCATAATTTAACCGCATCATTTATTTCGATACTGTCTTTACCTGATTGTTTCTGCGCAGTAATAATTGCATCCAGTTTGGTTTTCAGTGAATTCAAATCAGCAGTGAAAGAATAGTTTGCCCATTCTTTTGCGTTATTAGATAAAGAATTGTACAACTGCAAAAAAATATCCTGATATAACATGCTGAAAGACTCAGTGCTTTTGTTTTCATAAGCATCAGTTGTAAGAATGTAAGTTCTGTATTGAAAACCTATGCCCTTTGCTTCTGATGTATCGGTTACGTTAATATGAGAAAATGCATCCAATGTTTTTACAGAGCCCTGATAGTTTTTGGCAACTGCCTGCAAACGAAAAAGATCATCAAGATAAGCGGAAGTATCTATTTGTTTATATTCAGCGATCGACTGTTTTGCAAGCGATGGAATATTGTTTGCCAATGATGTGCTGTCAGCATAATAAGATGGAGGGAAATATATTTTTTGGCAAAAGGCGCTTTTAAAAAAAAGCAATGAGCATGCAATGCTGAAAATAATCTTCATGACCGGACATTAAGGTTTACTTAAACAACAAGGTACAAATAAGTAAATGATTAGAAATAAAAGTGCAAACGCCGCACTGATATTTTTATAAATTCATAAAAGTCATTTAATTTCATTTATCCTCAATCATTAAAAAAATACATTATGAAAACAAGTCTTATAATTATGGCGGTATTTCTCTGCAGTGCATTTACATTTAAACAACAGAAAACGATCAGCGGCAACTGGATCGGAGAACTTACAATACCTGATGGCAGCACTGTGCCGCTCAATTACACTTTTAAGGTTGACAATGGAATACTTACAGGCAGCTCACAAGGAACTCAAAAAGATTATCCGATAAGTGACGGTAAAATTGTTGGTGACAGCATTTATTTTGCCATTACAGTTGACAACGGCAGCCAGATAATTAATGCGGGAAAATACTATCGTGCAGGTGATTCAATAAGTTTGAAGGAAACCTTTATGGGCGCTGATATGCACGGAGTGGTAAAGCGTAATTTGACTGACAATTAAAAACGTTTGCATCAATTAAATTGTGGCAGGGTAGTTATTGCGTGGCTTTATGTAATAGGAGAGAACTAACCTGATATTGTATGCAGTCTTTCTTAGAATGTTTCTAAATGCATCAATCTTTTCGCTGCGTTTTGATCGTGGCTTGGTAAAAAAATTGTCGGTTGTCTTTTCATAAAAGAAGTTAACAGGGCATAAGTGTGCTCTGCCACTTTGAAATTTTGATTTACTCCTGCAAAAGCGTTGTGCTTCATTTGTTCCTGGTTGTAAACAACATCACCTGCAAAGATCACGCAAATGTCTGTACCCTTCAGCAAAACAGAACAATGTCCCAAAGTATGTCCCGGCGTATGAATAAGAAAAAGGTCCCTGCTTTCAGTTAAAGGAAATGAATTGAAACCTTCTGTAATGGCCTTATCAGTTGTTATAAGTGTTGGTTCAAACCATTTTGGAAATAACGATGGTATTGAAAAATTCGGTTTTTCCCATTCAGGTTTATTTACCATGATCTCAACACCTTCAAAGTCGTGTAATCCGTCAAAATGATCGATATGAAGATGCGTTAATATCACTTTTTTTATTTTGTCATTTGTAATTTCCAATTCCTTTAATTGTTTTCCGATTTCTTCTTTTGGCTGCACTTCAAATTTGAATTGTGTCTTATTGATCCATTTGGTAAGAAAGCCTGCGTTATCAAAATAATCGTTGTCGTTCACTTTGGCATTTTCTCCTGTATCGATAATAAAGATCCCTTCAGGATGTTTAATCACCCAAACCCAAATAGGCATTTGTTCTGTAAAAGATCTGTCGAGCAAAAAATCAGGTTTACTCAAAAAGCTTTTAAACCTGCCATCTCTGAACCTTTGTTTTACTGCAACTGTTCCTGTCTGCACAGGAATAATTTCGATCTTTCCTACGTTAGCATTTATTATCATTTTTGAAAGTATCAAAGTTTGAGTGATCCTGAAATTACAGGCAATATTACACATTGCTATTAGATCAAGACACTACTGCACAACCAAATTTCCCGTTCATCTTTTCTATTTCTGCAGTTGCTCCATTACTACTTTGGCCATTTCTTTTGAGCTGAATGGATTTTGTCCGGTAATTAAATTGCCGTCCATCACTACATTGGAGGTCATCGGAATAAATGCTTTTTTATACACGGCCTTTCTTTCATTCAGTGCGGCTTCAAGGTTGAAAGGCACTTTTGTCTTTCGTCCGGCAATGGTTTCTTCAAACCAATCAAATCCTGTCAACTGTTTTCCCTGGATCAGATAATCGCCGTTCACCAGTTTCACATTCAGCAATCCGCCAACGCCGTGACAAATTGCTGCCACCATTTTATTGTATTCATATTGTTTCCTGATGATCGCCTGCAAAAAGGCATCGTTCGGAAAATCGTACATGGTGCCGTGTCCGCCCGCCAAATAAACACAGTCAAATTGCTGATTGAATATCTCACTCAGGCTTTTTGTGTGCTGCAACATTTCTCTGAAGGTATTATCTGCCCAATACTTTTTAGAGATCTTGTCCAATACCAAAGGTTTTAAACTTTCAGGATCAATGGGTGTGTTGCCACCTTTGGGGCTTGCTATTGTTATTGTATATCCCGATTCTTTCGCATTGTGATAAATATGTGTCACTTCACTTAACCATACACCTGTAGGAAGATCGTCATCGGCATATCTGTCCGTGTTTGTAACGATTATAAGTATTCTCATGGGTAGTTGTTTTAAAGATATTTAACTTGAACTAATAAAACTTTTTTTATTGTTGAAAATGATAGTGCCCTGTTTAACTCAGGGCACTATCATTTCTAAATCATCGGATTCTATTTCCGTATAATTTTAACGATAAGATATGCATTGCCTACATTTTTGCATTGATCATTATTGCCATTGTCGTGCCCCCAATATCCATTGTCACTATAATTGTCGTCCATATAAGCAAGATGCAGGTATTGCTCAGCAGGAGGAATATTATCAGGAACTGTCTCACTAAACTCATAAGTGAACATATCTGGCCTTTGGGGATTGTATTGTCCCGGAAGATCCCTGAATGCTTTTAATCCTCCACCTGTAAGCCCCGGTATCTCTATCATTCCGAAATAATATTTATTGGATTCAGCGCCTTCGGGATTTACATATCTTTTCCAGGTAAGCCCGCTTCCTCCTGTTTGCACACATCCTCCAGCTTCAATTAAAACCCTGTCACCTGCTTTGAATTTAATAATGGGTGCTGTATTTACTCCATCATAAATAACATCTTTATGATTAACAATTGGAGGTTTAATAGAATAAGTAAGTGTATCCCCATCTCTCGTCAGTGCTGCCTGATCAGGCATTACCCACGCAGCTGCGTAGCCAATATCATTTGTATAATAACTGATCCATCCAAAGCCACCTGCACCCCAACCTGTTCCCCACGAATTTTGAATCAACCATGCCTGGCTGTTATCATCCCAACCTATTAATGTGACCACATGGTTTACACCTCCTGAAGCATTTTCATTGAATACTTCTCCGGGATTTGAAGCAAAGGATTGAAAAGCATTGGTAGCATTTATTCCTACGGCTAAAGGGCCATACGTATAGAGTGCTGCTTTGATTTTATCAACTGATGGAATACCATCATCATCGCCAACATATCCCCATGTGTAAGCCTGATAAGGTTTACTCATAGATTGGTTACAAGTAACTCTTCTTGCGATGTAAGGATAATTTTGATCGCTTGCCACTCCAAGGTCCTGTATATAATCGAATGCATCAGATGACCATCCGCCGCCGCAACCATCACCTGCGCTGTTGCAATCAAGAACATTCTGCTCTGATACCGTTATTATTTTTCCATTGGCTAATTTCCAAGATTGATTGAATGCATTACACGCTGCAAAGTCCCAGCAGCTGCCACATTGCATTTGATCATTTACTGGAGAAGATACTCCCTGGTCTCTCCAGTCAAAATGCCGCAACCCCTGGGCATAAGCAGGAGCACTTGTCTTTACCTGTGTTCCTTTTCGCATGTGTGTTTTCAATTTGGCAAGCAAGAGTTTTGCTTTTGCATTCTGTGCAATTACATGATCTTTAAAATTGGCAGGTATCCTTGCGCCCGCTAGTATGGAGATGTTTACATCTAAAGCTTTTGTATAGGAAGGTTCAAAGGTCCATTTCTTCAAAGCTTTTTCCTGCCTAAGTTCCGCTAACAGATTCTTTATTTCTACAGGCGCTGTTTTTTCCCTGTTCCTGTAATAATTAGTGTCAATGGGTTGTCTGGGTGTTATTTGCGCATTGCTGCATAAAACAATTCCAAAAAGAAGAATAGAATTGGCAATGATCTTTTTAATGGATGTTCTCATTTTTTTCTGTTTTAGCCTGGTTAAAAAATTTTGTTTCAACATTCGTCGTATTAATATTCCTGAAAGGAAACAAAATGTTGTTTTTTGAATTTTAAGTTGCATCAGAACCTTGATTGTACGGTACGGTGAAAGATGAACCACTGCTGCGAGAGAAAGCAATGTGCTTTCCTGTGCGCTCTGGCTATGCTGAAAAGACATTGCAGGGAAGGAAATAATCTGAAATTTTATTTTTTGATCTTAAATTTCATGAGGTAATTTTATTTTCTAAACTAATTGTAAATGAGATTTATTCTTCTCGGAAGCTGTAGTCTATTGTTTTGGCTAAACTGCAATGCGCAAATAAAAACTTACCGTTATGCATTCATATTTCCGAATTGGGATGTAAATACAACCATTGCAATTAAAAGACAATCCATTCTAACAGATTCAGTCTTTTTATATAAGAAAAAGGAAAATAACAGCGACAGTATTTTAGCAATGGTAGAATTTTATGATTCATCAGGCAATCTCAAAGAAAGGGATGAATATTCCAACAATGATAAAGCTTTATGGCGAATTACAAGTTTCAATTATATTGATGATTTGCTCTTAACTAAAGAAATAGTTTCAAAACCCATGTTTATAATTAATAACGTACGGGTTGATAAAGAAACGCGCACTTATGAATATGACAGTGCCGGAAATCTGATTACTGAAAAACTATTTTCGAATGCAGGGGATTCTTTAAATAAAATGTCAACAACGATCTGGAAGAGAGAATATGACAGCTCGGGAAATTTAATTAAGGAATTTGAGCAATTGCCCTCTACTGATAAATCATATCTCCGAAAAATATGCTTCTATGTGAATGGTGCAATTCATGAAACTAAAATATTCGATTATCAGCAAAATTGGGTGTATTCTATTATTCAGGAATATGATGACGAATCAAAAAAGACAAGCATTTCTATGCTGAATGAAAAAGGGAAAATTTTAAATCATGAACAATTTTTTGATGCCAAACAAAGGTTAATAAAAGAAAATATTTATGCAGATGGCCGTATTTATTGGGATCATTCCACACAGACATATTTATATTCCGTAAATGATTTAATTGAGGCACAGAGTTATCAGGATGTGGCAGGCAATAATTATTATTTTAAACACTTCTATTCAACTCATTAATATTATTGCTTTATCTCAATTTTGATTTTATTGCCGCTAAAAATTAATTCCAATAAAACATAAGAACACACCTCATTGCCATTTTGCATTGCAGGTTTCCAAAAGCTGGCGAAGTTTAGAATAGTTTCTCTTAAGACTTTTTCTTTTCCAGTACTTCCGGATACTAATGTCAAGTCATCAATTTTCGATTTATCTGTCACAACAAATTTGCAGGTGATATCATTGTCTTTTAAAGAAAACTTCTTTGAGGTTAATACCGTTGCCAAAGTATCTTCAAAAGCTTCATCCGAAATTTTCAAAGAGGGTAAATGTTCAACTGATGTGAACACGCGGTCACAGTCAGAAAATGGAGATTGCGCAAATAGAAAAACCGGAAATAAAACGGTTAAAAGCAAAAGAAGTTTTTTAGTCATAATAATTAAGTTGTAAAAATTGAATCTGTCATTGTCCTTTCCACAGATCTCATTCTTTCAATATGCCTAAATATTCTATCCAGGGCCCTGTTGCAGTTTTATATTGCGTGGCCATTACACGTGAGATCTGCGCAATATGATTGAGATCGTGTACAGTCCATGCTGCAAGCAATTGAGCAAGTGTTACTTCCCCGAAAGCAGGATGTATTCCTGTTTCTTCCTCATTTTTATCCGTAAGATGCATTGATATTAAATGCTCAATATTCTTCTTCCTCAATTTTTTAAACTCTTCCAAAAGTTGGGACAATGATCTGCCTTTACTTTCTTTAAATTGGGCAAAGCGGTCAAATGGCTCAAATGTTTTATCGGGATGATCTGAAAGAATGATTGCCAGTCTCGGCATCCAGTCTGTTTTATCACCATAGATCAGATGGCCCACTATGTCATACGCACACCAACTGTCTCCGCCTTCATTTTGTGATGTCCATTCGGGAGAAATATCCTGCAGCATTGCTATGAGCACATCTGGTGTGCGCTCAAGAATTTCTATTGATTTTGCTAAGCTGAAATTCATTGTATAGAAATGATAGTATTGGCAAGTTAATGTTTATTGATTATGTTTTTCTCGTAGCAGGGCTCAACCAACGTATAAGTTTCTGTTTTGAGATCCTGCTCCGACAGGGAATTTATTCGTCATTTTTTTTATAGGCTATTTTGCCCCATTTTATTTTATCCCAAATTCTTTCGTGCAAAAAATAACCAACAGTTGTGTAGATATTGCTTACAATCATAAATCCCAATGCCACTTTTGTTTGTCCGGTGAATATATAAATGGAGGTAAAGTCAAGGATCAAAATAACAACCCTATAACTGATGGTTTTAAAAATGGTTCTGCGAAGCGTTTCAGTCGCATGATGTTTTTCGGGTAAAAGTTTTTCTATCATGGCTTAGTCTTAGTGGAATAATGAATAATGGTTTTGTAAATGTTGATAGTTTTCTTTCTCCGGAATGTCTCTTCAGTCAAGCTATACGCGCAGCGAAAGACATTCCGGAAAATGAAGTTAATGTTTATTGCTTATGTATATACGCCGCAACGTCCTTTGCATTTGCAAGTAATCGGGAGTAAAGAGACGATGCGGAAAAAGAATCAAAAAATTAAACTGCACCTACATTAAACAGTCTGAATTTTTATCTTTCATAATGATCCCCGACAAAAAATACATAAAGTTCTTTATAACATAATTTTAAAAATTGCAGAACTATATTTATAACCACAAAATTAATTGTATGCTGAAAAAATATGTATTCGTCGTTGCTGCCGGTTTTATTTGTCTCGCATTGATGTTTTCCTGTACAAAAAGTTCTTCGGGCAACAACAACACAAGTACCAGCGATACCGTTCCCGCAGTGTATAAAAAAATATATGGCGCTACAAGCATCAGCGTACAGAATGGTTTTGTGGTGATCACCAGCAATTGCCTGCCCGATCATAAAAGCCCTTATTATGCAGGCACACAATGGGCTGCTACACTTTACGAAGCATATAACGGCAACAATCCTGACTGGTCTCAAAATCCAAATACCATTGCTGAAATAGCACTTACTTTTAAGATACCGCTTAATCCCGCAGAAGCTTCCACACATGAGGCAACACCGCTGGGCCCGATGGGCGTGTCGCTGAACGGCGTTCCTTTCTTTAATCAATATGCAGCAGGCGGCGCAGCACTTACCACTGAAGTGAACAGCTTTGACCAATATGACGGACATCCCCAACAACAGGGCATGTATCATTATCATGCAGAGCCATATTATCTTACAGCGAACAAGGGAGACACTGCATTGCTTGGTTTTTTACTCGATGGATTTCCTGTTTACGGGCCTGTTGAAAATGGTGTCACTATTACCAATGCCGATCTTGATGAATATCATGGGCATTTCGGGCCAACGGCAGATTATCCAAATGGTATTTATCATTATCATGTCACTGCTGCCGATCCTTATATCAATGGCAGCGGTTTTTATGGAACTGCCGGAACTGTATCTCAATAAAATGAAACTGCTGCAACAACTGTCGCCGCTATTTTTCACCCTTATATTGTTAAACTGCAAAAGGGATGCTGTTGCAATACCTGATGTATGGGTATCTCACAGCGACACGGCCTTTCATATCGTCAATGGCATTGCATATTATAAGGGATCGCTGTACACCGGGCATCTTGCCGACATGTTTGATAAAAATGATACTGCTTTGTCAATGTGTTATTGCAAGGGATTGGCGCAGGGCGTTTGCAGGCAATGGTATCCGAATAAGCAATTGGCTGCAGAAAGATATTTTGTGAACGGAAGTAAAGAAGGCGTGCACAAAGGCTGGTGGGAAAATGGCGGTCCGAGATTTGAATATCATTTTTTGAACGATGAATATGAAGGAGAAGTAAAAGAATGGAACAGGGCGGGATCTCTTTATAAAATATTTCATTACCGCAAAGGGCATGAAGAGGGGTCCGAAAAACTTTGGTGGGATGATGGAAGGATCCGCGCGAATTATGTTGTAAAGAACGGAGAGCGTTTCGGCCTTACGGGACAAAAACTTTGTAAGAACAATTTATCAGACAGCCTTTTTAAATGAGCAGATCATTATTCACCATATCAATATCTATCTTTTTACTGGTTGCATGCGGTAAACAGGAACAAAATAAGATCCCTTACTTCAATGATCCTGATTTCACCCCGCTTTTTCTGAATGATGAAGAAGCTGCAAAAATGGTCACGCACACCATTCCTCCATTTTCGTTTACCGATCAGAATGGTAAGACCATTACTCAGCAGGATGTGAAAAATAAAATTTATGTGGCAGATTTCTTTTTCACAAGATGCAGGGGGATCTGTACTGATATGATGGCCAATATGCAAAAAGTTGCCATTGCATTTTCCGGCGACACATCGGTGGTGATATTGTCTCACACCGTCACACCTGAGCTTGACAGTGTTGCGGTATTGAAGCAATATGCAACCGCGAAGCATATTACCAATACAAACTGGCACCTGCTTACAGGAAACAAAAATGAGATCTATTCAATTGCGCGCAAAGGTTATTTTGCTGATGAACGTTTGGGTTTCAGTAAGGACACAACTGCATTTCTGCACACCGAAAATTTTATTCTTGTTGACAGGCAGGGGAGGATAAGAGGCATTTACAATGGCACACTTGCATTGGAAGTTGAAAATCTCATCCGCCACATAAAGGAGTTGGAAAAAGAAACTGCTGAAGAATAAAGTTGAATGATAAATTTATAGTCAGGTTTATTGAGAGATTGCAATCTTGTTCTCTTTTCGCTTAGGTTATGCTGAAGAGAGATTGCGGGGAAAGGAGAATATTAACAAGTGCTGAGATTATAAAAGATATTTTTAATTTCACTGAAATATCTAAATGAAATTATTTTTTATCATCTCTTTTATTTTGAATTGTGAATTATGCTTTACACAGCAAAGGGTTTTTGTTTACGATAGTAATGATGCGATATACGAATTAAATTTAAATAACTGTTCTTCACGGTTTATTTGTAAATCTGACAGTGCAGGCTTTACTGATATTGCGATAACTTCTGATGGCCGGTTTTGGGGAATTGGTACAAAACTTAACCCTGACCATACAGGGATGACAGGAGTTTTTTTTGTTGATACAACCAGCGGTTTATGCACTTTTATAAATGGTACGCAAAATTTTGAAAGTGCTTCATTAGCGGCATTAAATGATTCTATATTGCTTCTGGATGGCGGTGATAGCCTTTATGAATTGAACGTGAATAATGGTTACACTTTCACAGTAGGAAATATAGGAAATCAGTCCTTTGGAGATTTATGTTGGTTAGGTAATGACCTTTACATGACTTCAGCAGATAATTTAAGAAATGGATTGCTAATTAAAATTGTTCTCAATAATAATTATACATCTGTGATCAGTGCAATACCTCAAAATAAATTCATACCTCTTTGTTCCGGTATTGCCACAGCATCTTTCAATGGTTCAGATAGTTTAGTTGGATTGCAGATACAAGTGCATACGTATTTTCACTGGTGGATGAAATGTCCGATCTTCACTGTTCTACATTTAATACAGGATATATTTTAGGAGCAGCCTCCATGTCATTTCCATCATCACTTCCAGTTACTTTATTAAATTTCACTTCTTCAATAATCAACAAATCAGTTGAACTGAAATGGCAAACAACATCAGAAATAAACAGCGATTATTTCTCCATTGAAAGAAGTGCAGATGGAATAAATTTTTCAAGCATTGGGAAAGTAAATACAGCAGGTAACAGCAGCAGTTTAAAACAATATTCTTTTATCAATAGCACTCCACTAAGCACAAATTATTATCGCTTAAAAGAAGTTGATTTTGATGGCAATTATCAATATTCAAATATCCTTTTGGTGAAAATGCCGCAGTTGCAACCATTGATCATTCTCGGCAATCCCGTGCAAAATGATCTTCAATTGACGATCAACAATGCTCAATCATCTCAAACAAACTATCTCTCTATTTTTGACTTCACAGGAAGAAGGTTACAAAGTTTCAATGCACAGAACGGTGTACTGAATATCGATGTGTCATTTCTCGCACCCGGTAATTATATATTGCAAATGATCACTTCAGATGGGCAGGTATATGATAAGGCTTTTCTGAAAACCAGGTAACGTCATTGCGACCAACGCGAAGCAATCTCTCCGTCATTCCTGCGCAGGCAGGGATCTCATAAGATTTAACCAGTTTTATTTTCTGAGACTTATTTTTCCGGTTGGTGACGACACTAACCAGTAGAAAAAAATTCAAGATAACTCAGCAATACTCTTGAAAACCAACCTCTTAATCCCTTCCATTTCCTATTCTTATTGATGCCATCCGGTCAAATGCAGGCTCAATTATCACTCGAAAAAAGATAAAACACGCGAAGAAAACTTTTTTTCTCACTTGAAAAATTTTAATACACGTGAAGAAAACTTTTTTCCTCGCAAAGAAAATTTTAATACTCGCGAATAAAAGTTTTTTTCCCGCATTTAAAGTTTTAAAACACGCGATGAAAAGTATTTTTCCCGCGTGTAAAATTTTAAAACATGCGAAGAAAATTTCTTTACACGCCTGAAAAGTTTTAAAACACGCGGAGAAGAATTTCTTTATAACGTATAAAATTAAAAACAAATTAAATAAATAAACACAATGTTTATTTAAATAATAAAACAAATACTATATTCGTATTAATATTCCGCAGGGCAGTAAAAAATATATTTTGACCATGCACCTGCTGCTAAACAATTTTAATAACAACAAAAACTTAGCTTAAATGGCACAAGTTAAACTGGGATTAAGGGGCAAGCCGATCCCCTACATCATCGAGTACTGCAGCAATGTGGTAAGCAGGATGACAAAGAACCCGAACTTCCCTTCGCCAAACCCGCCGCTCAGCGACATTTCAGGCCAGGTCAGCGACCTCTCCGACGCTTACACCAACGCGCTCGATGGTGGCAAAGCGTTGAAGTCGATCATGAAGATCGCAAAGGAGGCGTTGCTTGGCAATATGTCGTTGCTGGCCACTTATGTACAGAATATAAGCGGCGGCGACGAGACGATCATTCGCGACAGCGGCATGGGCGTAAGGGAAAGAAAGGTGAGCAAACAAAAACCTGCAAAGGTGCAGGAGATGGGAGCAAATAAAGATGATGACGACACCGCAGAACAGGCATTACTGAAATGGAAGAAAGTGGGAAACGCAAAAAGCTATGTGATACAAATGACCAACACGCCTGATGTGGACGCATCGTGGGTGCCTGCAGGCGTTAGCCTGCGCACATCCATCACCATCACCGGCCTTGTGAGCGGAAAGAACTATTGGTTTCGTGTGGCAGCCATCGGAACATACGGACAGGGCGCATGGAGCGAAGCAGCAAGGAAGATGATCAATTGAGTTTCGTTTTGATCCATAAGTAAACCGCGGCGACCTTTTGGAAGGGCTGCGGTTTTTTGTTTGTGCGAAGTTGCAGCAGAGCTTCTTTACTATCTTTATGTTTTTCATGAATGAAAATGAATAACAAAATGAAAGGCTTTTTTTTATTCATATTCTTATGCGCTGTACAACATTCCTTTCCACAAAAACAAAACAATATTTGGTATTTTGGAGAATATGCTGGTGTAACTTTCAACTCAGGAATACCTGTGGCACTGAGTAATAATCCAATGTTTACGAATGAGGGGACTTCCGTAATATGCGATGATGCGGGGAATCTTCTATTTTTTACAGATGGTATTTCTGTTTGGAATAGAAATCTTCAGGTAATGCCTAACGGTACTGGACTTATGGGGAATATTTCTACAACCCAATCAGCATTAATTGTACCGGAACCAGGCAATTGCAATATCTATTATATTTTTACTGCACCTGCGCAGGATACTACCATTCCGTTATATTATAATATATTAAACTTGAGTTTGGATGGTGGCTTGGGAGATATAAGTTCTAAAAATATTCCACTTTATGGTTCAGTTACTGAACGTCTTACCGGGACTTTACAAAGCAACGGCGTGGATTATTGGGTAGTTTCTCAAGCTTATGGCAACAATGAATTTTTGGCTTATTCTGTTACTTCATCAGGAGTAAATACAAATCCTGTAATCTCATATTCAGGACCTCCGATCAATAGTGCAAATGGTGGGGTATTTGATGTGTTAGGGTATATGAAAATCTCTTCGGATGGTTCAAAACTTTGTTATGCTAATTTATACGGAAATACTTACTCTCAATTATTTGACTTTGATAATGTCACGGGTATAGTGTCCAATAATATTCCTTTGGTTGATTCGATGGGATATGGGGTTGAGTTTTCTCCTGATAATACTAAATTATACATCTCAACCCTTGACAATCCTTATGTTATTAGGCAATATAATTTATCAGCTGGTTCGCCTATAGCTATTCAAAACTCAGTAACTGAGATTGTTTACGAAAAGTTTAATGCTGATTCTACTATTGCTGAAGATGGCGGTGCATTAGAGCTTGGCCCTGACAACAAAATCTATTCAGATAGAGTTGAGCAGGATGTATTGGCAGTTATCAATGAACCAAATTTATCAGGTATGCTTTGTAATTTTGCAGATACAGGAGTTATATTAAAAGAAAGATGTGAAGATGGTCTCCCAAACAATATTAAAACATTAAGCTCAAACTGTTTATTACCCGTAGACTTATTAAACTTCACTTCCACCATCCTCAACAAATCAGTAAAACTGCAATGGCAAACAATGACAGAAATAAACAGCAATTATTTCTCAATTGAAAGAAGTGCAGATGGAATAAATTTTTCAGGCATTGGCAAACAATCAGCAGCAGGCAATAGCAATGACTTAACACAATATGTTTTTATTGACCACACTCCGTTGAGTACAAATTATTATCGCTTAAAAGAGGTCGACCTTGATGGCAATTATCAATATTCAAATATCCTTTTGGTAAAAATGCAGCAGTTGCAACCATTGATCATTATGGGCAATCCCGTACAAAATGATCTTCAATTATCAATCAACAATGGTCAATCATCAATAAACTATCTCTCCATCTTTGATTTCACAGGAAGAAGATTACAAAGTTTTAATGTACAGAACGGTGTGCAGCATACTGATGTGTCATCTTTTGCGCCGGGTAATTATATATTGCAAATGATCACTGCTGACGGGCAGGTGTATGATAAGATTTTTGTAAAGCAGTAATTTTTCTTCTGTTACAATTTCTCTTCAACAACGCCCAATCATATAGAGAAGGAATTTTAAAATAAAACAGATCCTTAACTTCGGTAAAAAATAAAAACCAACATCTATGCAATCAAAATCAACAAAGATCATTTATTGGATAACCACTATTATTTACGGGCTGTTTGCTATATCAAGCATCTTTTTCATTAACAGTCCGGAGGCTGTTGCGGGCATGCAACATCTTGGTGTGCCGCGCTGGCTTGAACTTGAATTGAATATTGGTAAGACCATCGGCGGCATTATTTTAATTGTTCCCATGCTTCCTGCACGGTTGAAAGAATGGGCATACATTGCTTTCGGCATTGATTGCCTTTCTGCGATCATTGCTTATGCAGACATTGACGGTGCTGTGGCGCATACTTTTGCACCGTTGATATTTTTTGTACTGTTGTTAATTTCTTACATAACATTTCACAAGACTTACGGCAGCGGCATGTATGGTAAATGATCAATTGATCTTTCTTGATCCTTATTTTAGTTTGCACAAACACGAAGAAAACCAAAGAATTCTAGTGAGACATAAATTTTAAAAATGAATATTTCACGGGTAAGAAATATTGGTTTATGGTATTCTAAAATTTCATGGATTTTTATCATACTAGAATCTATAATTTTATTAATTGACCACCTTTTTGGTAATAAAATACATTTTCGCGAAACAATATCAGACTTGTTTTTGACTGCATTTATAATCTGTTATTTTAATCTTGTAATTCTTGTTTTAGTTGGAGCGATATTTTTATTTAAAAAGAATAATTTAAGATTTGGGATCATTAATATTTTAGCAGCTGTAGCATACTTTTTTATCATGAAATGGTATCTAAGTTTTTACTTTTAAACCATTTTTATCGCGTTCGTTGGCGTCCCCGCTAATGATATGAAACTTGTTGGCGGAGACACCAACAAGTGCAAAAGCTATTATTAATATGCTAATGAGGAAGACAGATCACGATAAGCATCGGCTTGCTCTTTCAGTTCTTTCGCTTTTCTTTCTGCTTCGGCAATACTGTCAGCGCCTGCCATCCAACGCTTTGGTGGCTTATTTTCATTTGCAATTTTAAGTAATGCTGCTGCTAATTTAGCGGGATCACCGCCTTGTTGTCCACTCATGCTTTCCCAACTTGGTTTTAAAACTGCAATGCGGGCTGCGTAATCTTCTATTTGAAGTTCTGACCAAATTGTTGATGAAGATTCTAATAAATTCGTTCTGAAAAATCCGGGCTCTACAATTGTTGTATGTATGCCAAATGGTTCAACTTCTATTTGTAAAGATTCCATCCAGCCTTCTATACCAAACTTTGATGCGGCATAAGCTGAACAAAGTTCATAACCAACCAATCCGGCAGTAGATGAAATGGATATGATATGTCCGGATTTATTTTTTCTCATCACAGGCAAAACAACCCTGGTTACATTCATCGGTCCAAACAAATTGGTAACAATTTGACGCTCTACCTGGCTTTGGCTTAACTCTTCAAAAAAACCTGCATAGAAGTTTCCTGCATTATTGACCAACACATCAATTGTTCCGAATTTTTCAATAGCAGCATTTACGCCTGACTGAATTTCTTTTGGATCAGTGACATCCATTTTAATGACCAACAGATTGTTGGAATTGTCATTAATGGATCTTGAAACTTTATCAATGTTTCTGCCTGTTGCAACAACTTTATTGCCTGCGGCAAGTGCAGCTTTTGCAATTTCTAATCCTATTCCGCTGCCTGCACCGGTTATTAACCAAACTTTACTTTCTTTCATTGTTATATTTTTTAATTACAGCACAAAGGTAGAAGCAGTCAAAATGAGCGAAGGAAACATACTACCAATAAAAAAGAAACAAATTACTGTAACGGGAAACGTCTTTTAAAAGGCGCTTCAATTATGAAAGCTGGTGATTTTTGAAAGTTTGCAGGCGGTATTCTTTTGGTGTAAGGTTTACCTGCTTTTTAAAGAATTTGGAAAAATAATTTGGGTATCCAAAACCTAATTCATAAGCTACTTCAGTACTGTTCATATCGGTGTTTTGTTCCAATAATTCCTTTGCTCTTTTGATCACGAATTCGTGAATATTTTCTATGGGAGATTTTTGTGTAAAATGTTTAATGATATCGCCCAAATAGTTTGGCGTTAAACCTAATTTATCTGCAAAGTATTGAACGGTTGGAATTTGGTTTACAGGCCGGTTGTAATAATCTTTCAAACTTTGTTGAAAGTTAGATACGATACGATTATATTCTTTTGGATCAGTAGAAAATTGTCTTTTGTAAAATGCCTCTACTAACGAAACAAGTACATTAACATATGACAATAAAACTCCAAAATGTTTTTTTTCGGTTTTGTAATATTTCATCATTAGTTTAAAAACAGAACTGATCTCCTGTACTTCTGCTTCTTTTAAATACAATGCTTCATGCTGACCATAGTCAAGATATGTTTTGAATAAGTAGCGATTCTCTTCAATGATTTTCTTTGAAAGCTGCAAATACATTCCCGTATAAGTTGGTTCCACATCCCAACCGGTTGGAACTATTTGATTTGGGCTATTGAAAAATACGGCTGTTATTGGTTTCGCGTTTGGTACGTCTTTAAATACAACATTTATTTTAATAGAGATTCTGTAAAAGTCAACTTCTATTGGATCAGACTTTAAAAGCATATTTGGTGGATCATAATAGCCAACGTCAATGTCATTGTCCAATGGTTTGAATAAACCGATGTATTTATTGTAAGATTTGAAGTCTGTGAATTTTGTCATCACTCAAAGATACAAATTTGCGTTTCCAGCGCAATGGTTCATATCCCTGCAAAGCATTTACATTTATTCCTCATTTCACTTTGCACAAACACCAACCAAGCCGAAGGTTAAACTTTCTTTATTGCAAAAGGTCATAGCTGCTTAATAATTGACCGTATGAAAAAAGTTAGAATATTATTGTTTGCGCTTGTAGCAGCGATCAGTCTCGGCTCTTGTGTAGTAAGACGCGGCCCGGGATGGGTTCCGGGACATTATGAAATTGGCCCTTATGGTGGCGAACATTGGATTCCCGGTCATTACAGATAAGCAGCGGCTTTTTAAATATTGTCTTTTACAAATTGTTCACAGTAATCTCTGATGCTGTCGCGAACTTTTCTGAAATTATTTTTTATCTCTTCATCCGTTCCTTTCGTTTTTGCGGGATCAGTAAAGTTTTGATGAAATTTTTTTGCCTTAGAGGGAAAGAACGGGCAATTTTCTTTTGCATTGTCGCAAACGGTGATCACAAGGTCAAAATCAATATCCCTGTATTCATTGATGTTGTTTGAAGTATGCATCGAAATGTCTATTCCATCTTCTCTCATTACTTCCACTGCAACAGCATTTACTCCGTGCGTTTCAATGCCTGCACTGTATATCTCTGCACTGTTTGCAGCAAAATGTCTTAAATAACCTTCTGCCATCTGGCTTCGGCAACTGTTGCCTGTGCATAACACCAATATCTTTTTCATAAAATATATGCAAGTTTAAAAATTGATACTCGAAAAATTTTAGTCAGTTCTATTTTTTTAATTTTGAATTTCAAATTCCTCAGCCATGAAGATCCCTGACAATTATCAAACCGTAATGCCTTATTTGATTGTGGAAGGCGCACAAAAATTCATTGAATTTGCAAAAGCAGTTTTCAATGCAAAGGAAACATATAATATGGCAAGAAGCGAAGGTGTGATCATGCACGCAGAAATAATGATCGGCGGCTCTACCATTATGTTTGCAGATGCAACGCAACAGTTTGCAGCACGCACGGCAGGTATGTTTGTGTATGTTGAGAATGCAGATGAAACTTATGAGAAAGCTTTGGCAAATGGTGCAACGTCGATCATGCCGCCGGCAGATCAATCGTATGGAAGAAGTTGCGGCATTGTTGATCCGTTTGGAAATATGTGGTGGCCGACAACGCCGGGCAATTAAGAATTAAAAATTGAGAATTAAGAATTAAGAATTTTGTGCAGTAAAAATTGTATAAAATGATTGGCGATCATAGCAAACTAATCAACTTATTCAACTCATCAACTGAATTGAATGAATGCAAGACGATACGCAATCTTTCTTTTCCTTTCGGAACAGTTGGATATAAAATGGCACGCACATCGAGATCATTCTTTTGCAATTTTTCTGCAACATTCTTTGCAGCATCATTTCCGGGAATGATCACAATTTGGATCGGTGTTTGAGAAATTAATTTTTCGTAAGAAATATTCGCTGATTGAAATTGCGCAATGAGTTTTTGCAAATGAGCTCTTTCATCAACCATTTTTGGAAATGTGTCATAACTCGCTTTTATCGCTGCAACAGAATGTTCCGGCAATGAAGTGGAATAGATGAAACTTCTTGCAAAATTGATTAAATGATCTCTCAATTGATTTGGGCCCAAAACTGCTGCACCGTGGCATCCGCAGGCTTTTCCGAAAGTATGGATGCGGCAGAGAATATCATTTTGAAATTGTAAATGCTGTGCCAATCCTTCACCTTTTTCGCCAATGATTCCCGTTGCATGTGCTTCATCAATAATTAAATGCGCATTGTATTTTTTGCATAAAGAGATTATTTCTTTCAGCGGACAAAGATCTCCGTCCATACTGAAAACAGATTCAGTTACGATAAAGACATTTCCTGCAGCCTGTTGCAATTTTTTTTCCAGATCAGAAAGGTCATTGTGCAGAAAAGGAAATGATTGTGCGAATGATAAACGAATGCCATCACGGATCGAAGCATGTGATAAAGCATCATAAATTATTGTGTCACCGCGTGGTGCAATACAGGATAAGACACCAATGTTCGCATCATAACCTGAATTAAAGATCAATGCTGTTTCGCTTTGGTGAAATGCAGCAATTTGTTTTTCGGTCTCTTCGATCAATGGATAATTTCCTGCGAGTAAACGAGAGCCTGTGCTTCCTGTTTGTAAATGTGCATCGTGAATGGTGAGTAGTGAATTTTTTACAATTCCGAGATAATCGTTGCTGCAAAGATCGGTCTTTCCTTCGCTGAAACGTAAGCTGCGAAAGGAGTTGAGCGATTTGCGTTCTGCAATTTTCTTATTTAAAAAATCATCGTTATACATGAAAGCAATTTGATGACGGAAGAAATGATAATTTTGTTGATCGATAAAATGCGCATTTTCGAATGTAAGTTGATGCCCAAAGATATGCAGATGAAAGGATTGCGACGCAAGGGACGATGCTATGAAAAACAAAGGCTGGTATAAAAAACTTAAAAATGGAATTATCACAAGACACAAAAAATATTTTGGGATTGCAATTGCCGACAGATCCGCGATGGGTTGATCTGGCTGGCATTTCATTGGAAGCAATTTTGACCGATCACGCATATTGCGAACAAAAAGCAGCAACGACGTGCATCTCATTGATCCAGCGTTATCCTGACAAAGAAAAAATGGTGAATGAACTTGCACCGATTGTGACGGAAGAATGGGGACATTTTCGTTTGGTGCTGCAGGAATTGCAAAAACGAAAATTGAAACTGGGCGTTCAACGGCGTGATGAATATGTAAACAAACTGATCGCTTTTCAAAGAAAAGGCGGCCATGTTGAAGATCGTTTTTTAGACCAGATGTTGACAATGGCTTTGATAGAAGCGAGAAGCTGTGAGCGTTTCAAGCGATTGAGTGAGGGCTTGAATGATGAATACCTGCGCAGTTTCTATCGGCGTTTTATGGAAAGCGAAGCAGGGCATTACACATTGTTCATTGAGCTTGCTGAAACATATATTGATAAAGAAAAAGTGCGGAACCGCTGGAAAGAATGGTTAAATTATGAAGCAGAAATAATGGAATCAATTGAAGTGAGAGGAGACAGGATTCATTGAAGCAATTAAGAATTAGGAATTAAAAATTAAGAATTTGAGGGTGAGAAATATTTTAGCTCTTCGCTGAAATTGAGATAAGGAAGTTGGAGTTGTAATGCTTTCGCTTTCTCCAGTTGTGTTTGAAGGAATTGTTTGTGTTGGTTTGATGTCGGGTTAAATGCTTTGTGGTTCTTTGCGATGGTCAATTTTTTTATTTCTTCTGAGAGTTGCCTGGTATTCTCATCGAAACAATTCTCCGAGAATTTTTCCAGAACAAATTGTGTGGCCGCATAATTCGGATGTGCCAGATCAATGTCATAAAAACGATGATCGCGCAAGACATCGATCACTAATTCATAAGCGGGAAAATAATGGAGGTTGTCAAATTTATTCACAAGATGATGAACAGCTTCGATCAATCTTGCTTTGCTTCTGTTGTTCTCCACAACGCCATCGCGCAAATGACGAACAGGACTGATGGTGAAAATTATTTTCAGTTTCGGATTGAAATGAAATAGCTGAAACAGTGTGCCATCAAGGGCTGTAACGGTTTCTTCAATGGTCAATAAATGTTTGTTGAAAGTTTGCGCAGGTGCTTTATGGCAATTGGCGACCTCACTCCCGAACCCTTTCCGCTCGGAGAGGGAAGATGATAGCAAAAGTTTGTAAACAAATGAAGAACCCAATGTAATGATCAGCCAATCTGCGTCTTTTAAAAAAACATGTGCGGTTTGTTGCGAAGCATTGATATTCTCCAGAACTTCTTTTTTATCTATTCCTGAAAAACGGCTGTGGTGCTGCCAGCTGTGCCAGCATTCATTCAGATAAAAGAGATCATCTTCAGTGTATCTTTTATTTTGAATGTACGAGACTAAACTGTTGCAAACACTGAGTGGGTCGAACAAAATGCCGTTTGGATTTTGTAAAACATTGAATTTTACATCCAGCAAATGATTGCCGATATGTTCGGTAAAACAAGAACCGATGAGCAGCAACTTATCACGGTAAGTGATGAATGGCTGAAGCGGTTTTATATGTATAGGTATTTGAAACTGCATCACACAAAGATTTCTGAAGCTATCCGCAAGCTCCCGGCGAGTGCTTCTTTATTTAGATTTTTCAATAATTTTTTTTCTTCAAAATAACCGATCATAAATTCTGTGGGCATATTTCCGACAAGGTCATCCTGTGCCATCGGGCAACCGCCGATTCCTTTTAAAGCGCCGTCAAACCTTGTACAGCCTGCATTTACGGCTGCTTCAAGTTTTTCTTTCCTGTTATTGAAAGAGGAGTGGAGATGCACGCCGAATTGGACATTTGTATATTTTGGTATCAGTGTGTTCAATGCAAAACTGATCTGTTGGGGCGTTGCGAGGCCAACAGTATCTGCAAGGGAAATAATTTTTATTTCACGCGCAGCCATTTCATTTGCCCAGTGCAATAAGATCTCCTCATTGTATTCATCGCCATAAGGATTGCCAAAGCCCATGCTTAAATAAAGCACGAGCTGCTTTTTATTTTTTATGCAAAGTTCCTGTATCTCTTCAACGCGTTGAACACTCTGCTCAATAGTGCTGTTGGTATTGCGTAATTGAAAAGTTGGCGAAATGGAAAACGGGAAACCGAGATAAGTAATCTCGTCAAACAAAACAGCTTCTTCAGCGCCGCGTGTATTTGCAACAATTGCAAGCAGCTTATTCAACTTATCAGTCTTTAAGCCTTTCAATACTTCTTTCGTGTCTGCCATTTGCGGAATTGCTTTTGGCGAAACAAAACTGCCGAAATCAATTGTATCAAAACCGACTTTCAACAATGCATTTATATAAGCGATCTTTTTTTCAGTCGGTATAAAATGAGGCCAGCCCTGCATTGCATCGCGCGGACATTCGATGAGCGTGAGTGGTGAATTATGAATCGTGAGACCTTTTTCCATTGACTATTGACTATTGGCTATTGACATTCTTTGTTTCATCGCTTCATACAAGATCATTCCTGCTGCAACAGATACATTCAGTGAATCAAAATCGCCTTTCATCGGAATGGTGAAATGCTCGTCGGCGGCTTTCGAAATATGTGATTGAATGCCTTTTTCTTCATTGCCCATAATTATGCAACAAGGTTCTTTCAGATCAAGTTCGAATAATTTTTTTGCGGCATCCATTTCACTTGTAAAAACTTTGATTCCGTTCAAATGCAATGTTTCAAGGGCTTTCAGCAAACTGTCAACCCTGCAGATCTGTATTTTTTCCAGCGCGCCTGCGCTGCTTTTCATTGCGTCTTCATTCATGGCACCTACACCTTTATCGGGAATGATGATCGCTTGTGCGCCGCAACAAACTGCGCTGCGTGCAATGCCGCCGATATTTCTTACATCTGTGATTCCATCGAGCATGATGAACAAAGCAGCTTCTCCTTTTTCGTTTACCCAATCGATCACCTGTTGCAGATCCTGGTATTGTACTGCAGCTTTGAATGCTACAATGCCCTGGTGCATTGTGTTTGTAACGGTATTGAGTTTTTCTACAGGCACATATTGCACAGGAATATTTTTTTGCTTCGCAATATTTCTTATCTCGTTTATGGCATCGCCGGAAGCAGTTTTATTCAGCAATACTTTATCGATCAATTGATCGCTTCTTAAAGCTTCGATCACGGGATTTCTTCCTGTAACAATATTTTTTTTTGATTGATAATCGGGGCTTTTTTTGAATGGTTCTTTTTTCAGCATAATTATTAAATGGCTTTACCGCATTACTGCGATGAGCAAATGTATCTACAAATATTTTTGCGAAGCGAAATTAAAATAAAAAACCCCGCCGCGAGGCAGGGCTTGAATTTTATGGGTTAGAGAAAATTATTCAACGACTATTTTATCAGTGTAGGATTGATAGCCTGCAGCATCTACAACTTTTACTACATACATGCCGGAAGCCATGCCTGACGGCAGATGCACGGTCTGGTCTTTTGCAGTTGCATCAACCTGCTGGCTGTATATTTTTTTGCCGCTCAGCGTCAGCACTTCAATGTTTTGCTGTGTGTTTGTAAAACCATTGAATTCGACAACAAAGGTCTTATTCTGAACAGGATTTGGGAAAGCCTTTATTGATCTTACCGTTACAACATTTGATGATTTAATATTTGCAGCTTCCTTGCTGTAAGCAAGATTGCCGTTTGCAAAATCAGAAGCATTGAAAACAATATTACTGTTTGGAGTGGCAACACTGTTTTTTATCAGTTCAGATGCATTGAGTGTTGCAAGATCTACTTTATAATAATTGCAACCGCACAATGCACTGCTTACGATCACTGCACCGTCAACATCAACGGCAGCGCCATTCACAGTAAAACCCTTCGGAAGATTTTTAATTTCACCTTCAAAATTCGCAACCATGGTCTGCGGGTTTATTTTGAACACATTGCCCTGAACAGTGAATAAATATAAATTGCCAAAAGCATCGCCGATCATATCTCCGCCCCAGTTTTGTTGAGGCGTATGTACAGAATTATTTTCATTTTCAATGGCATCTTTTAAACTGCCAAGGTCAGTGATCTGTATTTGCGGCCCTGTGGTAAAACGGATAAGATGATTGCCGTCATTGGTAAGCGCATAGCCGTTGCCGTCTGCGCCAAACGTCATTCTTGTGATATTGTCATCTTCGCCGGGCAGCACTTTGAATGCCTTCAACATTTGATCCTGCACTGAATATATTTTAAGTGTTGGTGCATTCAGATCAACATAGCGCAGGTCTAAACCAAGCATGGTGGTATAATAGATACGGTTGTATTTCGCATCATAAGCAGCGGCTGCAATAAGCGATGGCGTTGGGTTTGGCTGTGCATTTGCCTGCGAAGGAATGATCACCGGCCTGCCGCTGACCGCATCAAGCAATTCGGGTTTATCAACTGCTGAAACATAAATGTTACGGATGAGTGCACCTGTGCTGAGGTCTATCTGCCTGATATTATTCCAGGTGATATCACCTTGCGCAGCGCCCGTGATCGCATAGGCAGAATTTGTTTGAGCAGAAACTGCATTGAAACCTGCTGTTGAAATAAAGGAGAATAAAATGTAGTGTAGAATTTTTCTTTTCATAATTTATGAGATTTTAAAGCACTAATTTAATAAATTTTTTTTATGGTTACGTTAATTTTCCATGAAAGGCAGTGATGGCCTTCTTCACGCTGCCGTATTGCAATAATAATTTTTTTGCATCATCTTCATTCAGTTGCAGCTTTTCCATCAGCATTTTTGTCCCTCTTTCAATTAGTTTTTCATTTGTCAATTGCATGTTCACCATTCTGTTGCCCTCCACTCTTCCGAGTTGTATCATTACACTTGTTGAGATCATATTCAGCATAAGTTTTTGCGCAGTTCCTGCTTTCATTCGTGTGCTGCCGGTGATGAATTCAGGGCCTGTGATTATTTCAACCGGATAATTGCATGACGATGCCAGAGGTGTTTGCGGATTGCAGGTAATACATCCGGTAATAATATTTTGTTCAATGCAATTTTTTATTGCACCGATAACATAAGGTGTTGTTCCGCTTGCGGATAATCCAATGATAATATCCTTCTCATTGATATTGTGCGACTGTAAGTCAAGCCAGCCTTGGGTTTCATTGTCCTCTGCAAATTCTACGGCTTCAGTGAATGCCTTTTCTCCGCCCGCAATTACAGCAATTACTAATCCCTTTTCCACGCCAAAAGTTGGCACACATTCGCTCGCATCCACAACGCCCAATCTTCCGCTGGTGCCTGCGCCGATATAAAATAAACGTCCGCCTGCAAACATTTTATCAGTTATCGCTTCAACCAATTCTTCAATTTGCGGAATCGCTTTTTTTACAACAGAAGCTACAGTTGCATCTTCTTTGTTGATGTTGTCGAGCAATGCATGTACGGTCATTTTTTCCAAATGATCGTAATGAGATTCCTCTTCTGTTATTTTTACAAGATCGCTCATATCATTTGTTGTGGTATTCGATCAAACCATCCATTGGCGATCGTATTATTTTGCCCAATTCCAATTCATAAGAACTGCAGATCGTTTTTAATACATCCCGGAAAAAATAGGCAACACTTCCTGAAAAATTGATGGGGCTCGTCCAGCTTTCACGGTACTTGAGGAGGTGCATGAAGAAGAAATCATTCAAGCCGTCTTCAATGATATTCTCTACCATAAAATGCCCGCGGTTCTCTGAAAGGAATTCGGTGAATGAGGCAATATAGCGGTTTGCCAGAGGTTTTTTATAAACATTGTCCAAAATCTCAGAACCTGAAACATTGAATTTTTTTATAAAAGCTGCGTTCAGATTTTCATCAAATGTTTGGTATAAAAAATACTGGATCACTTTTTTACCGAGATAAGTGCCGCTGCCTTCATCACCCAAAATATATCCGATGCCTGGATTTGAGCGAAGGATCTTTTTGCCGTTATAATAACCTGAATTGGAACCGGTGCCGAGAATACACGCAATGCCTTTTTCCTTGCCGCACAAGGCTCTTGCGGCTGCGAGCAGATCATTATTGATCTCGATCTTTGATGAAGGAAATGTTTTTTTCAGCGTTGCATTCATCAGCTTTACATTATTTTTATTCCCGAGTCCTGTGCCATAAAAATAAACCGCATCGATCTGTGTATCTTTTATTTTGCCCAACAATTCTTTTTGCAATAACTCCGCAATTTGTTCTTTATTCAAAAAATAAGGGCTGATGCCTTTGGTGGTTATTTTTTTCTTTTTGCCATCAACAAGCAGGCACCATTCGCATTTGGTAGAACCGCTGTCGGCAATGAGTTTTATAGGCATGCCAATTAAAAATTAAGAATTAAAAATTAAAAAATTGTTGCTCAAATTGAAAGGCAACAAAACAGCAAAACATCAAAACAACAGAACGATGAACTGTTGTAATTAAACATTAATACAGATATTCGCGTTTTCAACGATCAAGGTACAAAGAAGCAACATTTATGGGAAGTAAAAAATTACAGGCTTGGTTGCCGCTCGTGTTTGCAGTGATAATGGTTGCCGGAATGGCCGTCGGATACCAGTTGCGCGAGAATGTCACCGGCGGGCTTGCTTTTTTGAAAAATGAAAAGAGCAGTGCGATTGAAGAGGTGATGGGTTTGGTGAACAGCAAATATGTTGATAAAGTTTCTGACGACAGTTTGCAAAATCAGACGATCAACGATATGCTTGCACACCTGGATCCGCACTCTGTCTATATTCCCGCAGATGAACTTGCAGATGTGAATGAGGATCTGCAGGGAAATTTTGAAGGTATCGGCGTTGAGTTCCAACTCTTCAATGATACGGTGAATGTGGTAAGCGTTGTAGCTGACGGGCCATCTGATAAAGCGGGAATACTGGTTGGCGATCAGATCATCAAAGTGGATGATTCGTCATCGCTGACCAAAAAAAAATATTTCTCCCGATGAAATAAAAAAATTGTTGCGCGGCCCGGGTGGTTCTTCTGTGAAGATTACGTTGTTGAGAGATGGAATTGAAAAAGAACTTACGATTAAACGCGGCGTTATTCCTGTGCCTTCCGTTGATGTTGCCTATATTATTGCGCCGCAAACAGGTTTTATTCGTATCAATAAATTTGCCGAGACAACTTATCCCGAGTTTATGCGTGCGCTGCAAAAACTGCAGAAAGATGGAATGCAAAAACTCATCCTTGACCTGAGAGGCAATGGTGGCGGGTATCTTGATCAGGCAGTGGATATTGCGGATGAATTTCTCGACAGCGATAAACTCATTGTTTATACCAAAGGCGAACATGCCGAACGCACGGAATATCATTGCAGGAATGATGGTGTTTTTGAAAAAGGAAAACTGGTTGTTTTGGTTGATGAAACGACAGCATCTGCAAGCGAGATCCTCAGCGGCGCATTGCAGGATTGGGACAGAGCTACCATTATCGGCAGACGAACATTTGGCAAAGGCCTTGTGCAGCAACAGTTTGGGCTGAGCGATGGTTCTGCTGTGAGATTGACTATCGCAAGATATTATACGCCTGTCGGCAGAAATATTCAAAAGCCCTACAACAAGGGCAAGGAAGAATATGAAGAAGAACTCGTCAACCGTTTTCACGACGGGGAAGTAGTGGTTGGCGATACATCCAAACCTGCAGGGCCTGCATTTAAAACACCTTCAGGGCATTTGGTGTATGGCGGCGGCGGCATCACACCTGATATTTTTGTTCCGTTTGATACATCCTCGCAACCAAAATCAATAGTTGAAATGTACTTCAAAGGAACGGTCAATAATTTTGTGTATGATTATTACCGCAGCCATAAAGACCTATTTAAGAATGCTGCTACGCCGGTTGATTTTAGCAAACAATTTAGTGCAGGGGAAAAAGACTGGTTGTTGCTGAAAGCCTTTGCTGCAAAGGATTCTATTGATATTTCAAATGTGCCGGAGGCAGCAAAAGATGAAATGCTCAATAAACTGGCCGCATACCTTGCGCGAGAAAAATGGAGCACTGAAGGATTTTTTGAAATATCAAATCAAAATGATCTGATGGTGAAAAAAGCTTTGGATGTGATAAAATAATAAAGAAAAAATTTAACGCAAATAAAGTATAGCTGATCCATTTGTTTTCACTTTCCATTTTGCCAACGCTGTCATTTCATTTATTTTAGTGCAAATTTTTATTTTGAAATCTATTCTCACAGAACAACAGGTCGCTTTGAGTGTGAAACGTCTCGCACACCAGATCCTGGAAAATCATTTGCATCTTGAAAATACCGTTTTCATTGGTATGCAGCCGCGCGGCATTTTTCTCAGCGACAGGATCGTGAATGAATTGAAGGCTTTGCCAAACGTTTCAGGTATCGAATACGGCAAGCTTGATATTACTTTTTATCGTGATGATGTACGCAAAAGCCTGCATGTCGCCAACAAAACGGACATTGATTTCAGCATCGAGAATAAAAATGTGATCATCATTGACGATGTGCTCTGGACGGGCAGAACAATACGCGCCGCACTCGATGCGCTGCTCGATTTCGGACGCGCTGCAAAAGTAGAATTATGTGTGTTGATCGACCGCCGTTTCAGCCGCGAACTCCCTATTCATGCGGATTACGTGGGACGGACCATTGATACTTTCGCATCGCAAAAAGTACTGGTCAAATGGAGAGAGAAAGATGAAAAGGATGAAGTTGTTTTGGTATAAATTAATGTTGATGTTTTATCGTTTTGATGTTTTCTTTATCCTTAATTTTTAATTCTCAATTTTTAATTCATTTCCTTCTATCTTTGATTTTTAATGAGACTATCTACGCCACATCTGCTTGGTATCAAAGACCTCACTAAAGAGGACATTCAACTAATTCTTTCCACTGCACAGGATTTCAAAGACGTTTTACAAAGGCCCGTAAAAAAAGTTCCTTCTTTGCGTGATGTAACAATTGTAAATCTGTTTTACGAAAATTCCACACGCACAAGAATGTCTTTCGAACTTGCTGAAAGAAGGCTCAGCGCCGATGTTTTGAATTTTGCCGCAAGTACTTCTTCTTCCGCCAAAGGCGAGACATTGCTGGACACGGTCAACAATATTCTGAGCATGAAGGTGGACATGGTCGTAATGCGCCACAGTGCAAGCGGAGCGCCGCATTTTCTTGCCAAACATATTCCTGCTGCGATCGTAAATGCAGGCGACGGCATCAATGAACATCCAACGCAGGCTTTGCTCGATGCATTTTCCATGCAGGAAAAAACAGGGAAATTAGAAGGTTTGAAAGTGGCCATCATCGGCGACATCATGCACAGCCGCGTGGCTTTGAGCAATATTTATCTATTGACAAAAATGGGTGCTGAAATAACAGTTGCAGGTCCGCCAACCCTTATACCTAAATATATAAAAGAAGCGCTTAAAGTGCGTGTTGAATACAATGTAAAAAAAGCATTGCAATGGTGCGATGTAGCAAATGTTTTGCGCATACAATTGGAAAGACAGAATGAACCTTTATTTTCATCGCTGCGCGAATACAGCCTTGCGTACGGTATCAATAAAAAGCTGCTCGAAAGTTTGGGTAAAGAAATTGTCATCATGCATCCCGGGCCGATAAACCGTGGTGTGGAACTGGACAGTGATGTTGCTGACGGTTCTTCATCCATTATTTTAAACCAGGTGGAAAATGGTGTGGCAGTAAGGATGGCGGTTTTGTATTTGCTGACAAACAGGGAAAACTAATTTTATTTTCGATTGAAGATTGCCTGATCATAGATCTGTTTTTGCCAATCATCAATTTTCAATCAATCAATTTTCAATTATGCAACGCATCTGTCTCTTTCCCGGCACATTCGATCCTGTCACGCTCGGGCATATTGATATCATTAATCGCGCATTGCCTTTGTTTGATAAAATAATTGTGGGCATCGGAATCAATTCTTCCAAACAGCCCATGTTTGATGCGGAACAACGCATGCAATGGTTCAAAGAAATTTATAAAAATGAACCAAAGGTGGAAAGTGTTGCGTACGAAGGCTTGACAATTGTCTTTTGCAAAGAAGTGGGCGCCAATTTTATTCTGCGCGGCATACGTTACGTAAGCGATTTTGAATATGAAAAAACAATTGCCGATGCCAACCGCACATTGGATAAAAGTATTGAAACGATCTTTCTCACAGGCGAACCGAAATATACTTCAGTCGCTTCAACGATTGTACGGGATATTTTAAAGAATCATGGAGATGCCTCGCCGTTTCTGCCAAATGCGGTTATTGAATCTTTGAAGAAGCATTGAGCAATCAGTCATCATCTGTCAACTATCATCCATCAATTTTCTTACATGAATATTTGGTTTAAAAAAGACATCTCGATCGATCAATTCCCCGATTGGGGAAAAAATACGCTCGGCAATCATATCGGAATCAAATTCACGGAAATAGGCGAGAATTATTTAAAAGCTTCAATGCCTGTTGACGAACGCACACGCCAGCCTTACGGATTATTGCATGGCGGCGCTTCTGTAACATTGGCTGAAACCATTGGCAGCGTTGCGTCTGCGCTTGTTGTCGATCACAAAGTATTTATGTGCGTCGGTCTTGAAATTAATGCCAATCATGTGCGCAGTGCAAAAGATGGTTTGGTCATTGCAACCTGTACGCCATTGCATATTGGCTCGTCAACGCATGTTTGGGATATTAAAATTCATGATGAAAAAGAAAGGCTGATTTGCGTCAGCAGAATTACTGTGGCCGTTTTGAAGAGAAGAGATTTGGAATAGATTTTTTTGAGCCGAGCTTCGGTTTTTTATAGCATCATCGTTGCGTCGCACTCTTGTACGTTCTGTAATTCTGTTCAGCACTTTAAATTCGGTCTTCGTTATTTTGTTTAACTGCGAAATATTTATTTATAATCTCCACAATATTCTTATACGCTTTATCAAGGTAAACTTTCAGTTCACTTTTTTTCACCCATTTTATTTCAATAATATCTTCTTCCGTTTGCGGAATGAGTTTTTGATCGCCGCTTACATTCATCAAAAACCAATGCGATTCTTTTACAGCTTCAGCATTGATGTGCCTGTCAAAATATTGGTGTCTTGTAATGCCGATAAACCTTCCCAATTCAATATTCCTCAAACCTGTTTCTTCCTCAACCTCACGCACAGCACAGCTTTCAATGCTTTCACCTTTGTCGAGTTTTCCTTTCGGCAGGTCCCAAAAACCTCTGCGGAAGATCATCAGCAATTCATTTTTTCTCATTGAACACCAGTCCGCCTGCGGCAATAATTGTTTTCATAACGCGAAATTAATTACACTAATTGAAACGAATTACACGAATTATAGGTTTACATAAAATGATTCACTCTTTTTAAAGGTGTGTTGAAATGTAATTTGTATAATTCGTTTCAATTCGTGCAATCAAAACTTATCTTCGCTTTATGCAGAACAATGAAAAAGCTGTTGCAGAAAAATTACTGCAGGTTGGTGCAGTAAAATTAAATCCTTCAAACCCGTTCACATGGGCAAGCGGCTGGAAGAGCCCGATCTATTGCGACAACAGGAAGGTATTGTCGTTTCCGTATGTGCGCGATTTTATAAAAAGTGAAATGTGCAATGTGATCTTTGAAAAACTCCCGAACGCTGAAATGCTTGCGGGCGTTGCAACTGCGGGCATTGCGTGGGGCGCGATGGCTGCGGACCAGTTGAAGCTTCCATACATTTATGTTCGCCCGAAACCTAAAGAACATGGCTTGGGAAATCAGATCGAGGGCTTTTATGAAGCTGGTCAAAAAGTGGTTGTTGTAGAAGATCTGATCTCAACCGGCAAGAGTAGTTTGCAGGTGGTTGATGTATTGAAAAATGCGGGCGTTGAAGTGATCGGGATGGTCTCTATCTTTAATTATGGATTTAGTTTGGCAGAAGAGAATTTTGCAAATGCAAATGTTCCGTTTGTGTCGTTGACAAACTATGAAACCCTTATCGGGCTTGCAATTGAGAAGGGTATTGTAAAAAAAGAAACAGAAGAAGTTTTATTGCAATGGAAAGTTGATCCGGGAAATTGGGGGAATAGTTGATTGGTTGAGAAGTTGAATTGTTGATTGAGATCATTTGAAAGGATTTGAATTTGAAACTGAAGCTCAATTCATATTCTGCAGATGAACGGATTGCGACGCAACGATGATGCTATGAAAAACTGATGCCGGTATCAAAAAAAATTTTAAAAAATTGAATTTTAAAATAAAAATATTTATGAAGAAATTATTTTCGCTTTGCCTGCTGCTGAGTTTTTTTTATACATCGCAATCGCAGGTAATGCAGGCGCAGCCTGTGTGGAGCACGATCAGCATTCCGCAATTGAAATGCTGGGAATGTAAAGAACGGCTTGAAAGTTTTCTCGCTCAGGAAAAAGGACCCGACGGCGATGCGGGCATTATAAAATGGACTGTTTATCTTCAAAGTGCAACTTTGCGGATCCAATATTTTCCTGACAGGATCACGCTTGCATACATCAGAACTGAAATTGCGAACGATGGTTTTGATGCTGACACTGTGCTCGCAGATTCGGGTGCATACAAAACATTGCCGCCGATCTGCAAAAGAAAAACTGACGGCGGCGGACAGAAAAAAGGCTCGCCACCATGCAGTTTGCCGCCCGACGAGAGAGGCACTGCTGCTTTGCTAAAGGAATGATTTTTTTGTTCTGACGGAATCGAAGATTTTTTTAAAAAAAATCTGTGCGAATCAGTGAAAGCTCTCGAATTATTTTTCAACTATTTTCTTTCTCCAAAAAGCAGGCTGCCGATGCGCACCATCGTGCTGCCTTCTTCAATGGCAATTTTATAGTCACCGCTCATTCCCATGGAAAGGATCTTGAGTTGATGGTATTTGTCGAACAATGTTTTAAGATAACGAAATTCATTTCGAATTTTAGCAGCATCATCGGTGAAGGAAGCCATTCCCATGAGGCCTGCAATGTTTACATTTTGCATTTTCAAATGATCGGGTCCACTCATTATCAAATGCAGTTCCTCTTCATTCAAACCAAATTTTGTTTCTTCCTGCGCAATATGAATTTGCAGTAAACAATCCAGCACACGTTCATTCTTCAATGCCTGTTTATTCAATTCCAGCAAGAGTTTCAGGCTGTCAACACCATGAATCAAATGCACGAAAGATGTGATCATTTTCACTTTATTGGTTTGCAAATGCCCGATAAAATGCCAGCGGATATCTTTTGGTAAAGCAGCATATTTGTCAATTAATTCCTGCACATAATTCTCCCCGAAATCTCGTTGCCCGAGTTCATATAACGCAAGGATATCTTCTGCAGGTTTCGTTTTGCTCACTGCGATAAGCGTGATGTTTTTTGCCTTTAATTCAGCAAGTATTTTTTTATATGAATCAATATTGATCGGCATGGAAATTTTTTTTTGAAACACATTTATTTATCTGCTAATTCACCAATTTGCTAATTTTCTCCATTTTTCAAAACTAAATATTCCAGCAGCAATGCATCGTTATATGCAGGGCAATAATGATAGAATAATCCCAATTTATTGCTCAGCAAAAAATCCCTTTCAGCTTCGGGTAAATACGATGGAATGTTGCCGATAAAAAATGGCATATTATTTTTCTCAATTATTCTTTCAATATCACTTTCCTTTGGAATGCTGATGGGTGGCGGATTGTAGCCCCATTTGATGATTGCGGAACAAAGAATGATCTTTTCTAAAATATTATCCGTTGCTGAAAATTCGTTTACTGCATCTGCAATCAAATAAGGTTTTATCTTTTCTAATTCAGGGATCGGTTTGATGCTCATCAGGCGTGCAAGATGATACAAGATGATGGATGTTCTTCCATAATAAGGAGCAACTTTCAAGGGGTTTTCAAT